>Ga0315282_10003214_pt1 | contig 29412 bp, 22 predicted proteins | sample YL17G07_20_MG_FD_203693 | JGI IMG/M metagenome (GOLD analysis project Ga0315282, IMG submission 203693) | Sediment microbial communities from Yellowstone Lake, YNP, Wyoming, USA - YL17G07_20 | ecosystem: Environmental > Aquatic > Freshwater > Lake > Sediment | place: USA: Wyoming | collected... | reverse complement strand
TTTCTTGAGTATTTGTTATTTTTGACACAATTTAATAATACTCGAAAGGAGTCATTTATATCAATGTCTAGCTTTTAACCTAGTAAAAACAAAGGTTCTACATAAAAACCTACCCTTGTCAGCCTTTATTAAGGGGGAATCCGATGATGACTTGACTTATTCCCCCTTATCAAAGGGGGTTAGGGGGTTGTTTTTATTGCAATTTTTGTATTTTTCAACGATTACTATATTAAAAATGAAATCACGAATTACACAAATAAACAAATTTCACAGATACGGAAAAAAGTCTATGGATCAATGCTATAGGTTTCAAACCCATTATGGACTTATTAACCTATTTTACATTCGTGTAATTCGCCCTGTTAGTGAGATTCGTGATTTAAAAAACACGCCTTTACACAACTTTTATTCCTACAATAAATTATAAAAAGCTGATTTACAATGTCTTGAATCTTCCAATCTTTAATCTTTAATCTTTAATCTTTAATCTTTAATCTTTAATCTTTAATCTTGATATCTACATCTGTACCACAGAAAGAGCATTTGGAGTCCTTTACATGGACGGGACCTATATTATATCCATGTCGCTCAATCAATGTTTTACCACAGTTGTAGCAAAAAGTATTTTCACCATCGTCCCCTTGAATATTTCCTGTATAGACGTACCGTAAACCAACATCAAGACCGATTTTGCGAGCATTTATCACTGATTGGACAGGTGTTGATGGAAGATTATTCATCTTATACGTGGGATGGAATCTGCTTACGTGCCAGGGAACTTCTGCACCTACGCTAAAGATGAATTCTGCAAGCTTTCTAAGTTCATCATCGGAATCATTAACAGTTGGTATGATTAGAGTAGTTACCTCCACCCAAACACCGAGTTGTTTCATTAACCTGATGGAATCCATAACAGGTTTCAATCGGGCACCACACACATTTTGATAATGCTCTTCTGTAAAACCTTTAAGGTCAACGTTTGCGGCGTCCATGTATGGATGAACATCGTTCAGAACTTCCTTAGTCATGTAACCATTAGTTACAAAAACATTTTTCAATCCTCTATCTTTGGCAATCATTGCCACGTCAAAGGCGTATTCCATAAATATCGTAGGTTCAGTATAGGTATATGAGATGCTTTCACAATTATTTTTCTTAGCTAATTCAACTATACTTGCTGGAGAAATATCCTGTCCCATGATACGGTTATCGTCCACTGGCATTTGAGAAATGTCAGAATTCTGGCAATGAGCGCATTTGAAGTTACAACCCACCGTAGCTATAGAGAAGGAATAGCTCCCCGGGTAGAAGTGAAATAAAGGTTTTTTTTCAATCGGGTCAACGTGAGAAGCAATCACTTTTCCATAAACAAGACTATAAAGTGTACCATCTCTATTCTCACGTACCCAGCAAATACCTCGTTTGCCATTATTTATCACACAGCGATGGTTGCAAAGATCGCATCGTACACGCTCATCTGAAAGCTTTTTATACCACATTGCTTCTTTCATAATAATCATCTATCTCCAATCAATATCATCATGGAAGTAATTGGTGTTAGTCATTTGCATTTGATCCGTTCCATCTGCGTTCATAATGAATATCTCAGTATTTTTCTTTCTGCCATCTGTAGCTGTAAACGCAATTTTTGTACCATTATCACCCCAGCAAGCATTACCAGCCGGTGACATGCTTAAATTCTTTACATTTGTGCCATCAAAGATAATGGAACATACGTTTCCACCTGCAAAAAAGAGTATTTTTGTGTCATCTGGTGACCACGACCAACTGCCAATGCGATCACATGGAGGTTCTGTTTTAGTTGGCTTCCACGGTTCAGGCATCCCTGTTTTTTGAACGTCTGCAATGTTAAGTCTGCCATTATAGATAAAAGCCAAGTAATCACCGTTTTTTGACCATTCTGGCCATTCAATGCCCGCTGGCAGTGCTTTAATAAACCTGTTGTTTGGATTAACGATAATCGCACCATCTGGCGCCCAGTGATTCCAACCTTTAACCCATTCTACGTTTCCCATTCGATTAACCGATTTGTCTGAAATGGTTACTGTCCATGACTCTTCAGGATTTCTGGCATTCATTTTATTTTTAAGAAACACGAGTATTTTTGTTCCATCTGGAGACCATCTGAAATCATAGATGTTTTCTTGATTTGTTATAAGTTCCGTCTTGCCTGATCCATCTGCATTCATGGCGTTAAGGCTTAACATAGATGCTGGTCCAGACAAAAAGGCTATCTTCTGTCCATCTGGCGACCATTTGGCGTGATAGCTCATACCGTCATCTGTTAGCTGCTGAAATCCCGTGCCATCAGGATTTACAACGCATATATTACGCTTAGACAGTTCCCACCATCCGCGCTTGGTTGTTGCAGACCTAATTATATCTTGTTCAAATCCCTCACGAGTAAACTCCGATCTGGTGAATAATATACCACTAGCGTGAGTTGAGATAGTTGTCACGAAAAATAACAAGAATAATAGAGAATAAATACACACTTTTCTCATCCTGCATACCTCCGTTTACTGATTTAAGTTTATACTTTTCTCCCCCATTAATTGTCTAAGTTCCTCAAGGTTTTGGGTATTAGCTATAGCTGTATCTTTAGTTATAGTACCTGCGGCTACCATGTCCCTCAAACACTGGTTCATAGTTTGCATTCCGCTTTGTCTCCCTGTTTGCATAAATGTATATAATTGATGGGTTTCACCCTTTCTGATTAGGTTTCTTATACCGGGCGTGCTTATCATAACCTCCTGTGCCGGTATACGACCTGAGCCATCTGCTCTGAGTAACAATCGCTGGGAAACGATTGCTCGGAGAGTACCACTTAATTGCATGCGTATCTGGTTCTGCTGATGCGGGCTGAATATATCTACAATTCTGTCCAATGTTTGTGGAGCGTCCACAGTGTGCAAGGTTGTAAGTACAAGGTGACCGGTTTCTGCCGCTCTTATCGCCATTTCTGTTGATTCCGTGTCTCGCATTTCACCAACCAGGATAACGTCTGGGTCCTGACGGAGAACGTGCTTTAGAGCGTCAGCAAAGTCGTTTGTGTCGCTACCAACTTCACGCTGTGTCACCACACTTCTCTTGTGTTGATGTATATATTCTATCGGGTCTTCAATTGTAACTATGTGACAACTACGCCTTGAGTTGATAACGTCTATCATGGCTGCAAGAGTTGTAGATTTCCCACAACCAGTTGGTCCCGTTAATATTATTAGACCAGACGGAAGCATTGCCAGTTCACCCAAAAGCTCCGGCATATTTAATTCTTTTAGTGTTGGTACGTTTGCCGCGATAGTTCTCAATGCCGCTCCCACAAAACCTTTATGCCAATAGACATTAACACGAAACCTTCCAACCCCCGGACATTCATAAGCTAAATCAAGCTCAAGTTTTTTCTCAAATTCTTCTTGCTTTTCTTCTTTGAGCATCGAATAAATCAAGTTCCTCGCCCCTCTACCATCAAGGGGCTCATAATCAAGATCAAGCAGTTGTCCTTTGATTCTAAGCACTGGGGGGCGATCAACTGTGATGTGCAAGTCAGAAGCTTTTCTGTCCACCGCAATTTTCATTAATTCATGTATATCTATAGCTTGCATTTAAATCTCCTTAACGATTACTAATATAGAAATTTGACGATTCTACTGACTTTGAAGAAGGTTTTTTACATCAACTTCAATCAGACTTTCACTACGATATCCGAAGTATTCTTTATAAATGTTACCATCTTTATTTACAATGAAGGTAGAAGGCAATTTTGCTATACCACCGTAGGCTGTTTTAGCATCTGTATCAGCGATAAGAATTGTATAGTTAAGTCCATTTGATTGAACAAAACTGCGGATTCGATCTGCACCACCTTCATCAGTAGATATTCCAAAAACTACTACGTTCTGATCCTTATACTGACTCAAAGTATTAAATTCACGAACTTCCTGCTGTGATTCTGGCGACCATGCCGCCCAAAAAACAACTACTACAATCTTGCCTTTATAATCCGAGAGTTTATACCATTGACCATCTATGTCCTGCAAATAGAATTCTGGCGCGGGCTTAATCCACTGTTGATCAAATGCCCCACTACCGGGTTTGCTTTGTATTCCTGTCACTTCAATCTCAATGATACGAGCGACACTGTTCTCTATTTTATTAGTGTTAGTCCAGCCTCCGCCAGCCACAGCAACATCGTTGCTCTGGAATACAACTAACCTTACCTTATCGGTCTTTATTGGGTCAAACTTGAATACTATCTTTCCAATTGCTGGTTTACGATCAAGAGTCTTTGATGTAATAAAACCATTCTGAATCTCCCCAACATTTGTCCATCCATATTCCTTCCAGACTTGAAGCCATGCCTCTTTAATCCCATATTTTGACGATGGGTATTTTTTTGAATCCAGAGTGTAAACAGTAGCCTTATTTATGATCTTCTCTCCCTTGAATTGCACTTCAAGCCACGCAGACCCATATTCTATATTTGATCTGGGGTCCAGTCTATTCCAGCCTGCGACTTCTGGTCTACGTCTTGTGAATCCACACTCCCATCCTTCGCCTTTGTCCCAATTTTCTGATGACGTAATGCCATTAATGACAGTATTGACATCACGCCCTGGAGTAATGTTTGAAGCAGTCACTGTTCCTCCGTTTTTTGCAAGTGCATAATTAGCTTGCTCACCTCCAAGATTGCTGATCATCGCACAACCAGAGAAAACAAACAGGCTGACTATAAATGGACATAAAGGAATGATACAAACTCTCTTCATAATATATTATTTACTCCTCGTTATAGCCAATTTCTTTCCATACCTGACGGGCATAGGCGATACCTTCTTCAGTTGGTGTAATCCACCCCTTGATACTAGGCGGAGGTTGCCCTGGCGCATAATCTTCAGGCCATGGAGACCAATTATCGTTTTCGTATTCTGTACGCACAAGTTCCTTGTGAAAATCTGGAATCTCGAATGGTGCGCCATTTTGCAGACAGGACCGCCATGCCTGTATGCCAACCATAGCCATCTCAACGCCACGATATACGTCAGAATATGGTGTCTCATTTTTACGTATTGATTCAGCAAAGTGGTAAGTGGTGAAGAAATCACCTCCACCGTGGCCTGCATTTCTGGCTTCTTCTGCGTGATCTGGAAAATCTGGCACATAGATTTTCTCTGGTTCGTCACCTTCCTTCATATCCCATGGTTCATGTATTATTCTTAATGCACTTTGGTTTCCAGTCCGAAGGTTTTCCATCAGCCCACGAGTGCCATGAACACGATACCAGATACTATGACCGCGCATCGTAAGTCCCATTATCCGAACAACTGATTCATTATTCATACGACAGAGAATTACTGAACCCTGATCTCCGCGCTTAACGTGTAAATTTTCTTTGTCATCTTTGAAGTATGGTATTGATAGTGAATTTACACTGATTGGGTGAGTATTAGTAATATACATAATTGGTGCAAGTGCATGAGAACAGTAGTATGTGGACGGGATACGATTTCTCCAATGGTTCATACCGGGAGAAAGTATATTGATAGTTCGGGAATCCATTGGATGGTTATATTCACCTTCGCCGTATTGCATATCACCGATCTCACCTGCTTGATATAGTCTTCGCATCTCCTGATTATAGTTAAAATAAGGGTAATTCTCTGCAAAGACGTATATCTTACCACTTTTTTCTACTGCACGTATGAGAGCCACCCCTTCAGCAGGAGTCTTACAAGCCATTGTTTCAGTCATTACATGCTTTCCAGCATCAAGAGCTTTGATAGCGAAAGGGGCATGTTGATGAAAGAAATTCGCTAATATGACAGCATCCATGCCATGCTCTAAGAATTTATCATACTCAGTATAAGTAGCAACGTTGTATTGTTTGCCAAGTGTTTCAAGCCTATCTTTTCTCACGTCACAAAGAGCAACAAACTCCATACCTACAAACTTCGCGCCATTAGCAAACGAAAGCCCTCTACCAATTCCCACCACTCCAACACGAATATCTGTCATTGAATTCCCTCCATTCTGAAAAAAGTTTATAGTAAAATATTGGATGGACTGTCTATCCTACATTTTTTGACTACAACTAATGCAATATTTATTTCAATAGATCAACAGAAGCATAACTTGCCAAAATTTCACCATAGTAGATAGTGTGGAAATCACCTGATTTATAAGCAGAAGATATGATCTTACCATCAAGTTTCTCTTTCAGGACATCATTTTTATGCACAACTTTACATTCATAATGTATAACACATTGCTCTATGACAGGGGATTTTACAGTCTTGCCCGGTACTGCAATCATTCCCTTTTCTTTAAACTTATCAAAATCCCGCCCGGATTTGCTTCCACAAAAAGCTACTATATCAGACATATTTTTTGATGGAACGTTTACTGTAAAATCACCAGTATGCTCCATACAACTATAAGTATATCTTGAGGGTCTTACAAGCACAGTAAATATCGGTTTTCCCCATATTATGCCAACCGTTCCCCAACCGATAGTCATAGCATTTGGTTTTCCGGCAGGATCAACAGATACAAGCAATAACCCCGTTTCTCTCATAACTTCAAAAGTCTCTTTTAGATAATCAGTATAACCGATCTCCACTTTTTCTGGCATTTTTATACCTCCAATGTTTTTATTGGCACTGTAAAATATATAAACACTGAGGCACTTAGGAAGGATGAAGGATGAGGGATGAAATAGCAATACTTGTTTTCCGCCTTTTCATCCATCATCCTTCCGCCTTCATCCTTTTCTCTGTGTCTCCGTGTTTATTTTGTTTTTGTTAATACCACTTTACGATAGTATTCACATAGATTATTTATCTTGCATTTTTCGCACTTTGGCTTCCTTGCGACGCAGATTGCCCTTCCATGAAAAGCTAAAAGATGCGAGAATATCGTCCAGTATTCTTTCGGTATTATTTCTACAAGGTCAAACTCTATTTTATCAGGTAATTTTTTATCAGAAAGACCAATTCTCTGTGAAAGCCTTATTACATGAGTATCTACAATGATACCGGGTTGACCAAAAGCATCTGCTAGAACCATGTTAGCTGTTTTACGTCCAACGCCGGGCAACGAAGCCAGATCATCCATATTTTGAGGGACTTCACCGTTATATTGAGTTACTATTACTTCACAACATTCTTTGATTCTTACTGCTTTTTTCCTGAAAGTACCTGTGCTATATATCTCCTTCATGAGTTCATCGAGATCAGCGCATGCGTAATCCTTTGCCGTCTTATACTTCTTGAATATTACCTCAGTAACTTCATTTACTTTTTCATCTGTACATTGAGCCGCAAGGATTCCGGCAACAAGAAGCTCCAAAGGATTTGAGAATCGAAGACGAGGACCAGCGTCAGGATATTCCTCTTTCAGAATCGGTATGATATTTTTCACTCGTTCTTTTCGAGTTTTTTTACTAAGCATAGTAATACTTAACCAAATAAATTTTAGGTTTATAATAAGGCTTTAGCCTGCGGAAACGCACTCTAATGAAGTTTAACTAAATAATTGGGTAATAGAATTAATAATTTTTTTCTGGATTCCCGCTTGCGCGGGAATGACATTTTGCGTGTGTCTGTCATCTATGAAAAAGTTTGTCATTCCAGCGAAGGCTGGAATCCAGTTTAAGCTTATTACCCGATTAATTATTCAATGTTCATAAGAGATGCGACTACCAACGTCGTATTTGAATTAAGAATTGGTACTAAAAGTTATTTTGTAGGTTGGATTGAAGAACGAAATCCAACATAATATTAGTATAGTCGGGTTTCATTGCTTCAACCCGACCTACTGAATATTCATTACTTATCAAAACAACGTTTTTAATCTTAAATCCTTTGTGTATTCGTGTCTTTGTGACTTGGTGTTTTTATCATAATTAACGGTGAACCAATAGATTAGCCTCTGGGGTCCCCCGGCAGATATGACCCGGTGACTTTTTTGTAGGCTTCCGACGTACGGTTTCCGGGAACGCCATCAACCTTAACAAAAATACCCGGGAATGTGTTCAACCATCTCTGTAACTCTTTTGCCCGCTCTACGATAGCTGGATCATCTGATTTTTTATTAGAGTAAGCAACAATGAGCGGAAGTGTCTCTGATGGAGGCACAGGTTGGTCAGTAAACTCAATTTGCCCAAGTTCTGCCATGCGCCTGAGCAATACCGCCGAACCACACTGATCGGACACAGCAGTATCTGACCAAGTTCCATCCGAGACATACTTTCCACTTTCATAATGATTCGAGAAACTCCAAAGATAGGGGGAAAGAACGTGAGTGTGATATAGACGATAGCCCCATCCGTTATATCTCTCCAACTGATAGAGCGTACCTGCAAGACTCCAATCAGTCTGCGCTCCCAAACCTTTCATTGAAAGAGCATCACTAGCACTTTCCTCCCATGTGAAAGGCGGGTCCCCATTTTTGGGTCTTCCTGCTGGCACGTGAATTGTGCGAGCGGTAAGTGGGTCCCCGTTATGCAAATGTGATGCAAAGTTAAGACTTGCCTCCATATTGTGGATTACAGCAACGAAAGACCAGGGGATGCTGAGGGCATCGCTGACATTTTGATAACGTGACTTATACGTCTGCAATTTATTGATAATTGCTTCAACCTGTTTCGCATACTTAGGTTTAATCAAGCACGTATTAAATAGTTCTTCGTATTCCTCTCGTAACGCCTGTGTAAATAGGACTTCTGGCATGGCACACCTCCAGGATTAGAATTAAGCAATAACTTGTTCATAAAATCACTACCCCACTACCTTTAAGGTCTAACGTTACCCATACGGACATCGCTGGATGGATCCAGACGGAACAGCCTTTCAGCGTTCTGATGCGAAACCTTCTGCAATTCAGCATAAGGCAAGCGAAGTTGTCTGATAAAGTTTATATGCCCTATAAGACCAAGTCGGCACGACTCTTTGTGTGCGCCTTTGCCAATACCGGTATCTGTACCAAAAAGTATTCTATCAGCATATTTTATGAAGAAATCCCTGATCCTTTTTTGGTCTTCTGGGTACATTATATCACCCCATCGGACAAACCCACCAACACTCGTATCAATATAAGTATTTGGATACTCCTCGAATATCTGCCCAAGGCGACCCCAGCCAACGTAATGCTGATGCGCCCCAATGAAATATCCGTTTGGATGAGCTTTTGCTATGCGCAGGAAGCTTTGAAGGAGGTCCTCGTTAGTATACTTAACACCCTTTTTCCATCCATCCGCCCAGTATGCGTGTAATGCTCCGCCAGTATAGGGGGATGCTGTCATGCGCTGTGTAACGTGCCATAGAATAGGTAACTGCCTGTCGTTGACGATCTTAAACACTGCTTCCCATTTGGGATGCTCGAATTCATCAGGTTCACGCCCTTCTATTATAAACGTTGGACTCCACAATTTCATTCCTTTTGCGCCAAATTTCAGAGCATCAATTAAAGGTTCAGGATCTGGAGTATCAACTCCCGGAGCATAAAGAAATGCCAATCGCTCATCATTATTTGCGATTTCAGCAAGTTGGTCATAAGAGAAAGGGTCGCTTGAGAAAGCATTTTTTAGTGTTTTTGGATGTCCGTCAAGAGTAATTATTTTTGCCAGACGCCAGGCAATAGCCCAGTCCAACCACTTATTCACATACTGAGCATAATCGGGTTTTGCAGATACGTGAGTATGGCAGTCAATCCAATAACGCTCCGAGGGTTGAAAATGCAACCCCCATCCTTTTGAAAAACCTCCATCCTCTGTTTCACGCTCAAATACATCAGGTGAATGTGGATAAATATCGTCTATTTTATTCATATTATATTCCTTCCTGAAAATAATTTTTTGAAGCCATTATAATTTTATGATCTCGATGATACCTTTCCTGATCATATTCACTGCAATGGATGCAAGCAGGATATAAGCAACTTTAGAAGCCGCCCTCATACCTGCCTTTCCCATAATCTTTGTCAGCAGATCCGCTAACCGAAAAATCAGTAAAACGATGAGCATATTCAAAATAAGAGAAACGATAGTTGGTGCATAACCATAAGAGCCGGACAAAACCAGCAATGTTGTCAATACTGCTGGACCTGTTATTAGCGGCGTTCCTAAAGGGAACGACCCTACATCTGCATACATCACATGTTGTTCAGACTCTTTTGGTAACAAATAGTTTACTGATATAACAAAAATGAGCATCCCTCCGGCTACTTTGAAATCAGGTACGCTTATACCCATCAACACAAGGATCACTTTACCAAGGAACAGAAAAATTATAGCTATCAGTGTCGCTGTCACAACCGTGGTATATATTGTCCTTCGTCTTTCTTGGGCTGTCATTTCTCCAGTAAGTGATATGAATATAGGTAATACGCCGATGGCGTTTACTGCAACAAACATTGAGATAAAACACAACAAATATGGTTTTAGGAAATCTATCATTTCTAAAAAACTTTCTACAAATAGGTTTTGACTTAGGAAGGATGGTTATTTGGATGGTCTATGTTTAATTTTCATTTTACCACCTTCCATGTTGTATTTTACCACAATATGAGAGGAAAGGCAAAACTTTTATCATGATGGATAGCAAATTATACCATTTTCCAATTGAAATCTAACATTGAAAGGGCAACCGCAGGGGATTGCTTCTACAATTAAATGTCATATTTGAATTGAGAAATGGTATTATTGATTGAAGATTGAAGATTACAGAATAATCATTTTTTAATCTTCAATCTTTAATCTTTAATCCTCAATTCTATTAGTAGGCTTTTTCGAGAATCATCATAGCATCCTCAAGCGTTACATGACGGGGATTGACAGCTATGTGTCCGCTTTTCATTGCATCTTCAGCCATTTTTGGCAGAGATTCCTTTGTAACGCCTACACTCTCCAAAGTAGCCGGCGCGCCTATATTGTCGGCTAACTCTACAACAGCATCAATAGCCGACATAGCCGCATCCATTAGTCTTACAGATGATTCTACGTGTTCACCCATAGAACGAGCAATATTCACGAATTTTTTAGGATTCGCAATCAGGTTGAATTCCATACCATGAGGAAGTAATATAGCGTTTGCCAGCCCATGCGGAACGTGGAACAAAGCACTCGGTGGAAGCGCAAGGGCATGAACGACACCAAGTCTTGTTGTTGTGAAAGCCATTCCAGCCATGTTAGCGGCGATCTGCATGTTAGACATCGCAGTAGCATTATGGGCGTCGGCGATTGATTGACGTAGATTCTCCTCGATCAATTTTATTGCTGATAGAGCAAGCGTTTCTGAATAAGCGTTCGCATTCTTTGATAGATAAGACTCAATCGCATGTGTAAGCGCATCCATACCAGCAGCGATTCGTACTATTGTTGGGGCAGTGGCAGGCATCTGCGGATCAAGGATAGCAACTCTCGGTGCAAGCAATGAACTCCACACAACAAATTTAAAATTTCTATCAGTGTCAGTAATAACTGAGGAATAAGAAACCTCACTTCCTGTACCAGCGGTTGTTGGAATAGCTATTATAGGCATAGGCGGATTCTGGAACATATCAGTGCCAGCATAATCACATATAGACCCGGGGTTATTTGCCATGACCGACATCGCCTTTGCCGCATCTATGTTGCTACCGCCTCCGAGTCCAATTATCACGTCAAAATTGCCATTTTTTACTATTTCTGTTCCTTTTTCAACAATTTTGACTGTTGGGTCTGGCATCACTTCGTCAAATATTTCTGCCTCAATCTCTGCTGATTTTAGCATATCATGAATTGGATTAGCTACTCCCATTTTGGCAAGATTTTTCCCTGTGACTATAAGTGCTTTACTAGCTTTTAATGCTTTTACTTCTGTGCATATATGCTCAATTGCGCCGATACCTTTGACTATCTTTGTTGGTATGAAAAATCTGGTAACACTTACTCTACTCATACTTTTTTCCTCCATGAGAATGTGATAAAATAAATCTATATCACCCTTTTATTTTATCAGATTTTTGCTATATAGTCCACTGATTTATTATTTATACCTACAAATTTTACATGTACCTGTATTGAAGATATTTATAGACATCTAAACCTATTTATGTTATATTATTTGCACAAAAAGCGATGAAAATTGTCTATATAAATGATTTACGTATTAAAGGCGTTTACTGGAGGGGTATTTTGGCGGATTTGAGTAAAGCGGCAGTTCTTTATGGACCAAAAGATATAAGGATCGAAGATAGAACGATACCAGAATTGTGTCCGGATGAAGTACTTATACGATCTACCGATGCTAGTATCTGCGCAACAGAGGTAAAATATTGGTACAAAGGGATACCACAAGTGCCAGAAGGAACTCATATTGTGCAGGGACACGAACTGGGCGGAACTATTGATGAACTGGGTAGTGCAGTAGAGAAAAATCACACCGTTGGATCGAAAGTTGCTGTTGACCCAACTTTATGGTGTGGTGCTTGTGATATGTGCATGGCGGGCATGTCTAACCTATGCAGACATATCCAATTTATGAGTCTTCCTCCAGTAGATGGCGGATTCCAGCAGTTTTATAAGGTTCCTGCAAAAAACGTTCATCTTGTTCCATCAAATATGCCGTTGGATTGGGTATCTATGGCTGAACCAGTAAGCATAAGCTTGAACGCTATATCAGATGCAGAACAAATAGTAGGCACGCTTTCTGGTAAAAACATAGTTATTGTAGGTGCCGGGTCTTTGGGACTACTTTTGATACAAACGTTGCGGTTGTTAAGAGAACCACATAGGATCTGTATCCTCGATCTATTAGATTATCGTCTCAAGCTTGCTTATGAGTTTGGTGCTGACGCTATAATTAATCCGAAAACGGATGATTCATCGGACAGGATTATGGATGTGACAAACGGAAGTGAAGCCGACCTTGTGTTCGAGGTTTCAGGTGAATCTGACGCATACCAGCTTTCAGCGAATTTGGTTAAGCCCGGTGGCACTGTCGTTATAATAGGAATACCTGTTGAACAGGAATACATTCCTATACAGTGCATAACTACTCGTAGACATGGATTGACTCTCAAATTTGTTAGGCGATTCAATCCCAAGGATTTTCCTAAAGCCATAGAGATGATTGCTTCTGGTAAAATCAACGTTGCTAAACTCATAACACATACATTCTCGCTAGATGAAATAACTACGGCATTTAAGATGCTTTATGCCTACTCAGATGGAGTGATAAAAGCTGTTATTCATCCCCATTCTACATTTATCCAGTAAATATCACCCCAAAAAACAATAAATATCTATTTGTGCGATAAAACCATTTAGTCTTCTAATCTGAGGAGAAACAAATGCAAAACGAAGTTAAAAACAAGCTTCGTAAAGGAAATAAAGCCGAGATCAAACGTATGAGGCAATTAATGGATATTAATATCCGCATAAACAGTCAATTTACACTTTCTGATACAGCCCGTGTGATCGTAGATGGTTTGCGCGAAGTTGGATTTGACCGCGCTGGTATATGGATCCGTAAGATTGACGAAGAATATGTATATGGTTTGTGGGGTACTGACGATAAAGGTAAAGTATATAAAAATGAGTTTGAAACCTATACATCATCAGGGATACCACCAGATGATGGTTACACAGTCGTAGTAGATCGCTTAATATTGAAAGAAAAGCTTGGAATAGACCAACCTTATATATTTCTATATAAAGGTATTGATGAAGACAAGTTTGAATCCATCTGGGGATATTATCCCCCATGCCCGGGATTTTATAAACGGGATGAACAAGGAGATAATATTTGTCTATGTGTTACAGCAGAAGAAAAAAGGATTGGCATAATCGCAGTTGATAACTACATCACAAGACGAAACATTAACGAGACTTCTGCCCACCTTTTCAGCATTATTGGGGCAGGAATGGCAAGAACACTGGTAAATGTTGCATTACGTGAATCCCTCGCCGCTGAAAAGGAACGGCTTGCTGTAACTCTTCGTTCCATCGGTGACGGGGTTATCACCACCGATACTAAAGGTAAAGTTACTCTGATGAACAGGGTCGCCGAAAAACTCACAGGATGGACTGAAGAAGAGGCTGTGGGAAAGCAATTGACAAAGGTATTCCAAACAGTTAATGAAAGAACACGTGAAAAGTTAGAAAATCCTGTAAAAAGAGTTCTCGAAACTGGTGAAGTAGCTGATTTTGACGACAATACGATTCTCATAGCAAAAGATGGTGCAGAGCTTGTGGTTGCTGATAGCGGAGCGCCAGTTAGAGATGAGAAAGGCAGTATTATCGGCGTTGTACTTGTATTTCGTGATATTACAGAAAAACGAAGAACTGAAAGTGAATTCATTAAGGCTGATAAACTAGAATCAATAGGTATACTTGCGGGAGGTATTGCTCACGATTTTAACAACATATTGACAGGTATTCTTGGGAATGTATCTCTTGCTAGAATGTATTCGACCCCTGGAGACAAAGTCTATGAAAGACTTTTAGAAGCAGAAAAAGCATCAGTGGAAGCAAAAAATCTTACACAGCAGTTACTTACTTTTTCCAAAGGCGGAACACCTGTCCTAAAACTGACGTCTATTCGAGATATACTTATAGATTCGGTTAGCTTTGCTTTGAAAGGCTCAAAAATCAGATGCGAGTTTGATATATCTAATGATCTTTGTCCGGTTGAAGTTGATGTAGGGCAAATAAGCCATGCAATAAATAATATTGTCATTAATGCAGATCAGGCTATGCCAAAAGGCGGTATAATCAGAGTTGGTGCAAAAAATGTATCCATAGAAGCAAAGGATGTCCTTCCATTAAAAAGTGGAAAATACATAAAAGTTTATATTGAAGACAATGGCATAGGAATACCAAAGGAATACCTACAAAAAGTTTTTGATCCCTATTTTACAACAAAGCAAAAAGGCAGTGGATTAGGGTTGGCAACAGCATATTCTATTATTAAGAAACATAACGGCCACATTTCAGTAGAGTCAGAACTTTCTGTTGGTACTACTTTTTATATTTATCTACCGGCAGAACCAGAAGAAGAATTTGTAAAAGAAATATCTAAGGAAGAAGGAAACATCCTTGACGGGCTAAAGATATTGGTAATGGACGATCAAGAAATAATTAGAGAGCTAACTCAAGCCATTCTTGGCGATCTAGGACACAAGGTAACTGTCGCTAAAGACGGACTTGAAGCAATTGATATCTGTAGACTAGCAAAAGAGTTAGACGAACCTTATGACGTGGTTATTTTGGATCTTACCATCCCCGGTGGAATGGGCGGTAAAGAAGCCATTAAATCAATTTTAGAAATAGAACCTAAAATCAAAGTGATCGTATCTACTGGTTACTCCAATGATCCAGTCTTGTCTGAATTCGAGCAGTATGGGTTCAGTGGATTTATTGCCAAGCCTTACAGGAACAAAGAACTAATTGAAGTATTACAGAAAGTAATGCACAAGATATGATTATAGGCTATCAGCGTATTATATAATGTTTCTAAAAATTCTGGATGTTATATTTATCTCAATACTTGTTCTCCTCAGCTTCACAATAGGGCATAGAATATTCAATCTCTTTAAAATAAAATTTAAAAGTTTTTTAGAAGAGTTTGTGTTTTCTGTTGGAATAGGTTTGGGATTTGTAAGTTATCTGATCTTACTGATGGGACTTGCTGGGCTGTTATATAGTTGGTCATGTCTTTTATTGCTGATTGTCTTACTATGCTTTGCCCTATGGGAATCGCTAAAGTCGAAGCCTGATATTACTAAAATTTTCCATCAGTTTAAAGTCTTTCTGAAAAATTCTGATCAATTAGAAAGAGCTCTGCTAATCGTATTGATTCTCACCATCCTTTTAATTTTTATAGCATGTCTTGCCCCGCCAATGGACCTTGATTCTCTGGTTTATCATCTCTCAATTCCAAAGATATGGGCACATAACCACAAAATTGTATATATACCTTACGTTTTAGCTTCAGAATTCCCATTAACCATTGAGACACTATATACTCTGGGAATGATACTGACGGATGATATATCGGCAGGTCTTATAATATGGGCTTACAGTGTATTATTTATATTGTCTATCTTTTCGTTTTGCAGAGAGAATTTCTCTGTAAAGGTAGGAATTCTTGCTTCATCAGCTTACTGTTGCATTCCTCTTTTTGGGAGTTTGTCAACCAGAACGCTTGTGGATATGGCTACTGCATATTACGCTTTTCTAGGATTATATGCTTTCTTGAGATATGTGGATTCGGATGAGTTCAAGTGGTTAATTATGTGTTGTGTGATAAGTGGGTTTGCGGCATCTACTAAACATTCAGGGATCATACCTTTTGTTGTATTATCTATAGCAATTGCAATAGTAGAATTCAAGCGAAGAAAACTAACTTTACAAAGTTTTAAGCATATATTATTATGTTATCTGATATTTCTTGCAGTTCCTTTGCCATGGTACATAAAGAGCTTTATAAATACAGGCAATCCAACTGTGATATACTTCACAAACATATTCGGTGGTAGAAATCTGCTTCCAGCGGACATGTCGAATACTGTCATATCATGGCGGTCATCCTATGGATACAAACCCGAATTAATGAGGTTACTAATTTCACCACTAAAGTTGCTATTGAAATCATTCTTTTCAGGTCCTCGTTACTGGCTTCTAGGCCCGTTTGCTATGACTTTTGTACCTCTCCTTGCTATATTAAAAAATATACCCAGAATTATCAAGTATCTTTTGGCTTACTCGTTTGGTCTGCTGATTCTTTATTCAATCGTGACAGATCAAACACGTCTGGCAATGCCTATATTTACAGGTCTTTTTATAGTTGGCTCTTATTCCGCATATCAAGTTTTCGATAAACTTAATTCAATAAAAAGGCTTATTCAAGCTATCATAATAATATCATTTCTAGTTAATATGATACCTCTTTGGCAGGATGTTTCAAAAAAAGCGCCTGTCGCCTTTGGTCTGGAAACCAGAGGACAATATCTTGAACGGAGAGTTGATATATACGGTGCTATTGACTACGCAAACCGCAATTTAGGGAATAATGTAAAGATATTGACTATGGACGCAAGAGGATATCACTTCGATAAGCCTTACATAGTGGGCGCAAAGCTCTTTCAAGGATATATAAGATTCGATGAGATCAATGATCTGACTCAATTGCTAAATATGCTCAAATCTTATGGGATAACTCATATACTCTCAAAAGATAGCAGTGACAAAAGCATCATTCCATTTTGGGACAAGCTGAAGGCACGTATGACGTTATTATATACCAATAACGGAAATCAACTCTACAAACTCAATATTTAATACCATTTTCAGAAAACCATTGTGCATTACAAAAATTGTAGAGGCACGTTGCAACGTGCTTCTAAGAAATATAATCATTAACATTATGCACAAAAATAAAATGAAAATGATATTATCTCTCCGCGGACGAGAAGCTTATACTTGGCTTGGGGAATTTCTGGCAATAGAAATCTCATTTGCAATTATACTATAAATTTGATACAATGTAATCGTAGAAAATGAAGATTCTCCTTTACTAAATATTAAAAATATAGGAGTATATTTGTGAATAGAAAACTTTTTTTGATTCTGTGTCTGCTGATAGTCAGCTTTTTAGAGAATTGGGGCTATTGTGATATGAGTAATACATCGAAACCATCAATATTGTTTTGTTCGCCTAAAGAAACTGAATACAACTCTATTGATCTGACATATCTAAATGAGTTGCAACAGAAAGGTTTCGATGTTGATCATGCCGACACTATTAATGATCTAACGTGGGAAAGGCTTAGTAAATATAACGTACTTGTCATATACTCAACCCCTCATAATGAAGCGTTTGCCTCTCTGATAGAGCGATTCTTGACTAATGGCGGTGGAGTTTTGATGTTCGCTTATGAGCATAACATAGGCAAGCAATTCATGGTGGATATTTTTGAGCGATGGGGCGCTAAAATACCTGTAGAAAGGATTGTTGAGAAAGACCAGAAAAAGATCGGATGGTTCAGTCATATAAGCTATCCCGCCGCTTTTACTGACAAAGTTTATCCTTCTCCTGTTAGCGAAGGGGTGAAGGGGATCTGGTATCCATATCAGCAGGCCTATAATGCCCAACAGACCTGTCCAATCTGGGTAAATGATGACTGGAAAGTAGTGGTTACAGCTTCTGATACATCTGTTACGGAGCCTGTTGATCTTAAAAATTCACCATCTGGTCCTGTTGAGAATCCATTTATCAGAACTGAAGGAGTTCAGTCTCCTCCATTGTTTGCAGTACGTAACTATGGAAATGGGCGTATTGCATTTTTGAGCCAGTATCCACAATTTTCAGTTGGACAAGGTACAAAATGGGTCTATAATCGTGAGATACTCAGTAAAGGCATAAGTAACATACCTAGTGATTTTGATAAACTGCTTGAAAATACTTATAAATGGTTAGCTGAACCGTCATTGGGTAAAGGTACGCTCGGAGGTTACGTGACCGATCTTATGAGATTGCAACCTGACAGCAAACAGCCTAATGCTAGGAACGGTTACGAAGAAATAATATGGACTGACGATTCCCAGATCATGGGTTATGGTCGTCCATCACCAGATATGAGGTTGTTCAAGGGATTAATCGGAGTAAAGTCAAGTTATAGCACTGGAACCGGTACGGTTGCAGAATATGCGGAAGCGGCTCAGAAAGCTGGACTGGACTTTATCGCATTCATGGAGGATTTTGATAAACTGACCCCAGAAAAGCTGGAATCGCTCAAATCCGAATGTCAAAAATACTCCAATGATAAAATATGGCTTTATGCAGGCTATACTATTCGTAATAATATCGGTAACTATCTGTTTTTCTTCGGTCCAAAGGTGCCATTTCCACCGGATCGTTGTCTCACCGGTCCAAATAACTCTCTGCTCAATCAACAGAATCAGGACAAAGATGGGAATTTCTTGAATAAACAGGGTCCTATATTGGATTGGCTTTTAAATGCCTGTCATATTGGTGGAAATAATTCACAGGTAGGTTTCTACAATTTCTCAGGAAGCGGCAGAGGAATGCATATAACCGATCTGCGAACCTATGGCATGGCGGCGCTTAGATACTACGAGCATGGTAAATTAATTGAGGATGTGACCGATCAATACTTGATGACTGCTCAAGGAACGCTTCCACCGGCTCCTGCAAGTGTTAATCTAGTTACGTCACCTGATGAACTGATAAAGGAAGCAAATAGCGGTGATTCGCTGGTATATGCTCAAGGTAAATCGCTGAAGTCGCTTTTTGATGAAAGCCTGAGATGGACACATCAATATGACGGCGTCAACGTTTTTGTCACTGATGGGCCCATAATCATAGCATGGCCACGATGCCATCGTGTAGGCACACTAGGCAGTGAGGAATTTGTCACAGGCAGAACGTTTATGCCTTCACTTATATCGCTAAAATCAGAAAAAGGTCTCAAAGAAGTTCGCATTTATAACGGTCAAGACTTATATCGGAGATTTATACTCAATGGTGAAAAAGAATGGGAAGATACGCTTTTCCTTGAGGGTGCTGTCCAGAAAAACCTTATATTGATTGCTGAGGACGTTGCAGGTGGAAAGGCTGTGAGTTTTGCCCGTCGCTGTTGGAAGGATAGCGGAAAAGAGGTTGTATTCTGCTCTGATCACGTCAACGACTGCAAGAGTTACGGAATGATGCTTGCACGTGGTCCTGCCGCTGTTCCTGCTACCGTCTCCCCTATGATCCCAGTAGACATTGCTGGATATACATGGGATGGCGGTCCGGCAGGGATAAAGCCAATTGTTTCATTTCAGGGCAGCCCGCCAATACTAAACAGCGATAAAGGCATAGAAGATGGAGATCGTTTTGATAATGTACCACTGCTTGAATTTTCAGATGAAGGCGCCGTTGCTGTGTCTAGCGTTCGCAACGAGATTTTTGATGATGTTGTTCCATCTGGTGAAGTGATGAATCCATGGCACGGTTACGGACCCAAAGGCGATTCTAAACTATTCGAGCATACTTTACGCTATCGTGAGTTTATTACTCCCACAATCGGTATACCAGAGAATGGATGGCTGGGTCCTGGGGTACGATCAGGCGCAAACGCTTGCATCTTTCGTGGTGAGATCAGGTTCAAGCAGGATATGAAAATTACAAACCTTAAACTGCTTAGAAACTATTGGCAGACTGTGGGAATAACGACTGTTTTTGTGGTCACTGGAAATTCAACAGAAGTTAATGAAATTGATGTAACTCAATTGAATGACTGGAAGGATTTTACATTAAATAAAGGTGACTGGTTTGCGTTATACAGTCCTCAGATCAGTAACACTCAGATTTTTATAAATCGTGGAGTGCCTTTAATCTTTCGATACACAAGACCGGGCGGTGAATGGCTTGACGCATGGGCAGATTTGGAAGGTAAAGATGTAAAGAAAGACGAAACCTATACTTACGAGTTATTGTCTATTACTTTCCCTGTAGATGTACAAATTAAAAGTAAAGGTGATCTGATTAATGCAATCAATTACATTAAGAATCCATCAGGTATGTCAATAATAAAAGGACAAAGGATCGAAAGCGACGGACTTCTGGAGTTTAAACCAACAGACAATATAGTAGAGGTCGTTTTTCCGAAACCTGAATCTAAAACTAACCTTACAATTCCGCTACGAGTGCAGGGATTAAATAATCGCTGGTCAGTCGGACTGTTCCAGAAAGAGGGTTACGTCAAAGGCGACTATGGCACAGGAGAGGATAGGTATCGTCCACTAGGGCTTGATGTATATGGTAACGCTTATGTTCCTATTTATGTTGATTATGCAGAAAAAACACATTTTGTCATTGGTCATCCAGTAGTTGCTGATCAGGATGGTAAAGAGTTATTCATACAGGTGACGCATGTAAACGATAATCCTCAGCGCTGGCACGTATCAGTTAATAATCCAACAGACAAGGTAATAACTACAACGTTGCAAAAAGCGACAGATATTCCGGGTTTTGATTTCCAGACACAAAAGGTGACAGTACCTGCAGGTGGATACATTGTATTGAAATAACGACTTATCTTGACAATGTTAAATTTAAATGTAGGATGGGTTCATGGTTTTCTATTAATATTGGTTTAATATTTTATAAAAGCTAACAGTTACTAATTCATTAGTTTCAAAAACAAATCAAAACCATGAACCCATCCTACTGTCTGTCTATGGCGTTCATTTCCAATTTAGCATTGCCAAGTTATGCTAGTTATTTAATTTACGTTTCTTTGGTGTTAAGTGCGGGAATGATTCTTGCATACAATTTGCTTCGCCTCTTTATGTCATTCTCGCGCAGTCGGAAATCCAGCCTTCGCTGGAATGACATAATTATAGTGATAAAAGGAGTCAGTAAATGAGCGTCGCAGTCGAAGAAATACAGGAAGTTGATAGAATCTCATTCCTAAAAGAGCGATTGCCAAGTGGTATACGTGAAACTTGTGTTGACAGGGCAATCTTGATAACTGAGGGATACAAAAACGCTGTCGCAGACCCGATCATTGTCAGAAGGGCTAAAGCGCTTGCAAACGTCCTGAATAATATGGCTGTGCGCATATTTGATGAGGAATTGATCGTAGGCGATCAGTCTGTAAGTCAACAGGCAGGGCATAACTATCCTGAGTTTGGACTATGGGGAGAGCAAACTGAGGTAGCGAAATTCTGGCAGGAGAATCCGAGATTACGTGCAGTCGGATCACTTTTCGGTCACACAGTTCCCGGTTTTCAAAAACTCATAAATAAGGGATTCAACGGCATCAAAGCAGAAGCACAAGCAAAACTCGATAACCTTGATCCGACAGACGCCGATGAACTTGCAAAAGAGCCATTCTGGCGGGCTATGGTTATTATTTGCGATGCGGCGGGTAATTTCGGTAAGCGATACTCTCAAAAAGCTATGGAAATGGCAGAAACTGAGACTGACCCTCGCAGAAAGCTGGAACTTGAAAGGATCGCCGAAGCATGTGCGCAAGTGCCTTATGGTCCTGCAAGGAACTTTTATGAAGCCCTGCAATCACTCTGGTTCGGTCATCTCATGAGTGAGCTTGAAGACCCACCAAATGCCCACTCCATCGGTCGGATCGATCAGATGCTCTATCCGCTCTATGAGAAAGACGTAGAATCTGGTATATTAACAAGAGATGAAGCTTATGAATTATTGCAGTGTTTTGCTCTGAAAATATGGAAAAGCTACGATGTTCAAGATACAATGCTTGGAGGACAAACATCTGACGGCAAAGATGCGGTAAACGAAGTTTCGTTTCTTTATCTCGAAGCAGTGGAAAGCCTTGATCTCCACCTGCAAATATCCGCAAGGTATCATAAGAATATTGACAGAAATTTCTGGCGAAAGGTTGCAGAAGTAAACTCCAGACGTCGTGGACTTCCACAGATGTTCAGTGATGAGGCTATAATTCCCGCACTTGTCAAAAAAGGAATACCTATTGAAGAAGCACGAGATTATGCTATAATTGGTTGCATAGAGGTAACTATACCCGGCAGGTGCGATCCAAGAGTTGTTAATCACTATACTAATATGGCAAAGTGCCTTGAGTTCGCTCTTAACGATGGTGTTTGTATGATGACTGGTGGACAAGGTGGAGCAAAGACAGGCGATCCTGCTAAATTCACTTCTTATGAGGATGTCTGGGAAGCTTACAAAACACAGATTGCTTACGATGTTAGAAACGCAGTTCCGCACATGCACAGGGCAGAAATTGAACAGCGCGAGCGTTTTCCAATGCCGATACTCTCTGCGTTGACAGATGATTGTATTGGAAAGGGCATTGACATAACTGCCGGTGGGGCAAGATATAATTCCACAGGTATTTGTGGATACGGTATGGCAAACGTAGGGGACTCACTGGCTGTTATAAAAAAACTTGTATTTGAAGAAAAACGCCTTAACCTGATGGATATTGTCGAAGCGATGCGCATAAACTTTGATGGTAAAGAATCACTGCGCCAAATGATTCTCAACGATGTTCCAAAATATGGTAATGACGAGGGTTACGTGGATAGCATCGTTGTGGAAGTTTGCAGACACTTCTGCGATGAACTTGAGCAGTATCGAAATCCCAGAGGGGGGAAATATCACGCACACCTATTTTCATTCGTTACGGCAGTTTATAATGGCTCTGTTACAGGCGCATTGCCCGATGGACGCAAAGCAGGAGAACCGTTAGCCAACAGTCTTGCGCCACAGCAAGGAAGAGATAGAAATGGTATAACAGCGATGCTAAAATCAATCAGCAAGATTGATCAGACACTTGCGGCGGCTGGAACTTCGCTGATATTTGACATTCATCCGTCTGCACTTTCTGGTGAAAATGGAGTTGAAAAACTCGCTCAACTTACAAAGACGTATTTTGATCTAGGGGGTGGTCATGCGGAATGTAATATTGTGGATGAGAAGATTTTAAGGATTGCACAAAAGGAACCAGAGAAATATCGTCACTTATCTGTCAGGGTTGCAGGATATAGCGCATATTTCGTCAACCTTGATTCGTCTATGCAGGAGCATATTATACAGAAGACCAAAAACATTCTTTAATTTGTGGTATTTTTACGAAAATGGCATTGTAAAAAAAATAAAATGAAAACAAACACAAATACACAAAGAATATTAAAAGTTGGGGATTAAAGGTAAAAGTGCGGGTTTGAATATTGTATCCAACCTTTAACATTTAACTTTTAACTCATAATATTATTTGTATTTTTTGTGCTTTAATGTTAAAATATTTACAGTGCCACGAAAGTGCGGGGGGTTTTGAGTATGAAATAGCCATGCTAATGAATATAATAATTAATCGAGGAATGATCATAATGCTCATCAGCGTGACTATAAAACCAAGGGGTATTGGATAAATTAAGGAAGAGAAAAGATGTTTAAAATACCATCTATTGATCAGCTAGTTGATGTGTCATTATTGCAGGAGCACCTAGATAGCATTACGCAAGCAATCGGAATTCCCGTATATCTTTTAACCAACGATGGAACTTGCATTTTGGGAGACCAATATCGCTATAGACAGATTTGTAGTAGATTTATTAAATCAAAATTAGAGAAATGTAAGCAATGTAAGTTGATGGATATTGATGCAACTATTTCTGCTATTGCAAATGATAATGATAAATTAATTACCTATGACTGTCTCCCTATGATAGAGGTATTTGGTTCGTCTATTACTATTGATAATAAGATAATTGCCGTTATGCTGGCAGAAAAGAAAAAGTCTTTAGAAGTTAAAATGTCGCTACTTCAGGAATGTGCCCGTGAAGCTGATTTAGATTCTAAAGCTACAAACACTTTTATTGAGAGCATTTTAATTATTCCTGTTATCTCGATGGACAGAACGAGATCAGCACAAAAGCTCATTGCTGTAGCGACTAATGCTATTTCTCAGTTAGTCCGCAAAGAGTTTTCTCTACGCCATTCAATTGAGAAAATGGAAATTGTCAATGAAATAGTCGTTGCTCTCAACCGATATAAAGATATAGATTCAATAATCGAATTCGTTATAAATCAGGTTGTTGACTTAACCCAAGCTCGTGATGGTGCTTTGTTCCTATGGGATGGTTCAAAAAAAGCTTTGGTGGCTTACAGTAAAAAAGATACTGGTTACTATCAGGTTCCTGAGAAAAAAGGTATTGTCAGTAGAGCCTTAAATATGCGGGAAGCACAACGCGTTAATAATGTAAACATTGACCCAGATTACGTGAAAATATTTCCGAATACACAATCTGAGTTAGCTGTTCCACTAATTCTTGAAAGTATCCCGATTGGTGTGCTGGATATTCAGTCTGATCAATTAAACCACTTTAGTGAAGAACACGAACATATTTTGATGATGCTTGTCAAACACGTTACAGCGGCGATTTTAGGTTCTTTTGTTACCCAATTTGTAGCAAGCTTTGAAAATGCCCGTTTGATAGCGGAACTACAAAAGTCAACTGCTGAAAAGGATGAATTGATCAGAAACCTTTCGCATGAACTTAAAACTCCACTTACTCATATCATTACTTTTCTGGAGCATCTCGTTAATCGTTCCATCAGTATTTCTGATAAAGAAAGAGAGTTTGCCAAGATAGCATATCAGGAAATGTGGCGATATGTTCGCCTTGTAGATAAGATATTAACTTTTTCCCGAATTCTTGGAAGAAGACTTATTTTATCTAAAGAAACTATTGTTTTATCCGAGGTTCTAAGAAACTTGCTAGATTTTTACACTCCAATTGCAAAAGATAAAGGTATTGAACTGCAATTTAATGAAGACATAAAAGATGCAGAAGTAATCGCAGATAAGGATTCGCTTATGCAGATTTTAGTAAATTTACTGGATAATGCGATCAAGTATACTCCCAACGGAGGAATTGTGCAAGTAAGCTTGAAGGAGCAAAATGGCTTTAGTCGAATAGAGATAAGTGATAATGGAATAGGCATATCAGAGATAGCTTTACAGCACCTCTTTGAACCTTATCGTTCAGGAGATGAGGCAAGACCCGGGCAAAAAGGCGGATTGGGTATTGGGTTATACATTGTAAAGCAGCTTGTTGAAGAACATCAAGGTTCTATTACTGTAAAAAGTAAGTTAGACGAAGGAACCACATTTACATTTGATTTACCCAGTTCCCCAGAAAAGAGTTTAGTTAGTAATGTCAACGATTTAATTTCAAAAATATGACATAAAAGTTGTTTCCAAAAAAGAAAGGGGTAAGTTTATGAATATTAATGCGTCAATTTTGGACAACACTTCTCAGGATTCAGCGCCTTGTATTTTAATTGCTGACGATGATATGTCGGTTCTTTACGCTTTAGAGTGGGTACTTAAAGATGTATCATGCAAAATTGTCTCTGCTATGAACGTTGAGGATGCTATCAAAGTGGCTATGAGGGAACACCCGAATTTAGCAATTTTAGATATGAGAATGCCTATAAACATTAAATCTGCCGGGCTTTTTAATCCGTATGCAGGGGCTGATATTTGCAAAGAGTTGCGTAACCATCCTTCAACTAAAGATATTCCAATTATTATGCTTACGGTAATGTCAGAGCCTGAAGGAATGCCAGAAAGTCTTAATGCAGGCGCAGATGAATACCTTACCAAACCATTTAACCCAGAAACTCTATTGAAGACTGTGAAAAGATACATCAAATCATGAATACTTAACTATCTGATTAACTGATTATCTTTGTGCCTCTATATTCTTTATTGCATCTACAATTTCTTGAACTGATTTTTTAGCGACTGCCTCTCCAATTTGTGCAGTTGCTTCCTCTGGAAATCCCATAACACCAACTTGAATATCATTCCTTTGACTTATTTTGGGACCAACATGAGGAGAATCAACTAATCTTTGTATATCCTGATACTTATCAGGGTCTTTGCGCATCAGCGTTACAAGCTCATCGGAGTCATAAGCTATTCTGTCAAGGTGAACTAACTCCGGCGCCCAATATAGCATCAACGAAGTTTCAAACCTTCCAGCGTGCCAGTCGCCGTCAGCAACAAGATTCATAAGATAGAAATTCATAACAGCTATAATCACGTCCAGATGTTGGTGCTTGCGCAAAAACATATCACGAAAGACTAATAACGCAGCCGTATTCTCTGATCCACCATGTCCGGGCAGTATTATTATATTTCTCGTCCCTTGAGCCGCCAGGGATAGACAGATTTCTTCAATATAAAGAGTAAGAACGTTTGGTGATACGTTTATAGTGCCGGGTAACTCTCCGCCTGAATATGAGTAATTAACTGTCGGCAATACTGCAATTCCTGTTTCGGCAGACACACGTTTTGATATCTCCTCTGCATTAAGAATATCAACCTTAGTAGGCAGGTGATAACCATGTTGTTCCGTGCATCCTATCGGTAATATCACTGTCGGTCTATTTTTTAGATAGTCACGTATCTCTGCAACGGTCATGTGCGCCCAAAGAACAGGATTTCCCATTTTTCCCCTCCATAAGAAATTTAGGCACTTTAAAATTTAAACACGAAGGCACAAAGAGATTAAGTGATGGGTGATGTGTAATGAGTATTTCCTATCATAAAAATATATTGTTTATTGGATGTTCTTTTTCAATTTCCAATAATGATCAGACTTGCAAAGCACGTATTTGTGAGTATTCATTACGTCATCTATTTTATTTTTTGCGCATTCGCTTTTTTTAAATGAGCATACAACTAAAAATTTTTGATTAGATATAGCTTTATTCATAAGATTTTCGAAATCAATGAATGAATCCCAATCATGTCGGTCAAGCCAACAGGTAGCACCGGCAACTCTAAGCCCAGAATAGCCACTAGATATGGCATCCCGACATTTTTTAGATGATGCATCCAAAAGTAGCTGTCCGTCGAAATGACCTTCTACCAGATACCAATCTTCGTAAGATAGTATCTCCAACTGCCCATTATTTAAATAAGTTTCAATGCCTGGAACTACCTTCATAATAGCATCTCTGGCTTCGGATTTTGTTATATCGGATATGACCCACAAGCAAAGTTCATTTTGTTCAAGCCCTTTTACTATATAAGGAGCCACAACTTCAGGAATTTCGTCCTTGCCTTCGTATAGTTGAGCTATATGACTGCCCCAACGTAGAAGATCAATAACATCAATACCTGTTTCCCTATATTCCTCGATCCTTGATATTTCAATTATCACTTTCTTTTTTAAAATATCAGGGGCTTTGATATAAGAGATCCTTTTTTGAACGAGAGATTTTACCGACTCATACGCTTCTATCTCATCTTTGCAAATATTGCAGATAGCAATATGCTCCTCGAAAATTTGTTTCGTTTCTGGATCTAACTCATTATCCAAATAAGCGCTTATCAATTTATTTATGTCTTTACATTCCATGTTCTGTCAACCTTTTAGATAACCATATTTTTTTGCGTATTCATACAAGTTTTGTCTTAGAAGCCTTCTACCTCTATGAAGCCTTGACATTACAGTTCCTATTGGGCAATCTAGGATATCAGCTATCTCCTTATACGAGAACCCCTCTAGATCAGAAAGGATTAGAGTGAGACGGAAATCATCCGGTAGAGCATCTAAAGCTTTTGTGACATCATCATCAAGAAGCCTATCAAAGATGAAATTTTCTGGAGTTTCCGTAACTGACAAAGAGCCAGATGCCTCTGCATCTGAAGCATCCAACATTTTTGGAATTTTTGATTCTTTCCGATACTTATTTATGTATACATTTCTTATAATTTTAAACAGCCACGCCTTAAAGTTTGTTCCTTTCTCGAATTTATCAAAGAAGCGATAAGCCCTGAGATAAGCGTCTTGAACCAGATCCTCAGCTTCGGTTTCGTTTCTTGTCATCCTCAAAGCGGCGCTGTAAAACGAATCCATGTATTGTAAGGTTAGGTCTTCGAACTCTCTTTTTTTATCTTCCGTTATACTAATCTCACACATAATATTCTCTCCACCCTTAGGGTTTTTCTATGTGTGATTATTATAACATGATTTTAAGAGAGTTCAAGAAAAATCTTATAAAACTCTTATTTTTGTGAGAGTGGAGAGTTTAATCGAATAGAATAACATAGAAATCCAGTCGAAAATTCCAAATATAATAATTTTTTGTAGGTTTCTTAAATATTGGATGTTAGATAGTGATATCAGAGTGTCGGCTTTTTGTCGAAAAATGCCAGATGAGAAATGCAATTGCAATCACTTGAACCAAAACCCTTAACGAGTATTTGGCATCCGGGCAGAGACATGACTATTCGATTGAATTGACATTCCTGACGTTTTTTTGTGGCGTGAGTTATAACGTCAACGATCTGCCCATACTGTAACAGGTAATCAACGTGCCAGTGAAGGCGTTTGCTACTCCTCAAATGTCGGGCAACCCTTTGTTCAAGACCGCGCATTGCACTGCCAGTATATACATAATAGCCGGCCTGAAAGTTATATTTTCCAAGCTTTCCTATTTCTATACTTATGTCTGATGGTAGATATATTATCAGGTGGTAGATACCCGGTGTCATAATATTAGACAATAAAAGTTTGGTTATTCAGTATACTTAGTGGTATTGTTTTGGGAAATGTCCGAACTCATGTCTTAAGATCAGAAAATCAACTTACTGTTGCGTTTACATATACGTTATGTTACTCTTTATCAATGTATCTGATATCGCTAGAAACCTTTCATAATAATAATATTTTAGATGCACTTTTTGTAGTATTTGTAATCGTTAAAAAATGCCATTTTGACATAATAGTAGAATGGGTTCATGGTTTTTGGTATGTTGTCTAAAACCATAATTTATCTACTGTTGTTTATGGTAAACATTAAATCAAATATAGGTGAAAAC
>Ga0315282_10003213_pt1 | contig 29416 bp, 23 predicted proteins | sample YL17G07_20_MG_FD_203693 | JGI IMG/M metagenome (GOLD analysis project Ga0315282, IMG submission 203693) | Sediment microbial communities from Yellowstone Lake, YNP, Wyoming, USA - YL17G07_20 | ecosystem: Environmental > Aquatic > Freshwater > Lake > Sediment | place: USA: Wyoming | collected... | reverse complement strand
TGGAATACCCCGTCGCCCTGGCCACCCCGGAGATCATCGACGCCTACCGGCCCGGGGACTACATTCCGTCGACAATCATCATCGACGGCCGGGGACGCATCCGCCATAGGCACACCGGTCTCATGGACAAGGACACGCTGATCCGTCTTTTCAGGGAGTTTTCCAAGTCCTGATATTCTGATGGGGTCAAATCTACGCAATGCCAGTTTTGGCATTGCGTAGATTTGACCCCATCTTGTTTATTTTGAAGGGATGGCGCCGGAGGCCGCCAGCGCCGCGAGGTCTTCGTCGGAATAACCCAATTCCCGCAGCAGGGCCCAGGTGTGCTCGCCGGGGGCGGGCGCGGGGCCCGGCTTGATCCCCTCCAGGCGGCGGAGAGGATTGCCCAGCTCGATATTGGTCTCCTCCCCGACCTTGGTCAGGCGAATAAGACCGCGATGGCGGACCTGGGCGTCCAGCATGGCCTCGTCCATCGAAAGGACGGGGTCACAACAGAAATCGCCGATTTTCGCGAGCGCCTCCCATTCCTCAAAGGTCCGGCCGGCGAAGAGGGCGCCGATCTCGTCGAAAGCCTTGGGATCCTCGGAGTATTGAAGGCCGGCGAGGTCCGTTCGTCCCGTCGCCTTGAGGAATTCCGCCCAGAACTTGGGCTCGAGGGCGGCCAGCGTGACCTCCCGCCCGTCCTTGGTCCGGTAGACGTTGTAGCAGGGATATTTCCCGGTCAGGTGAAGCTTGCCCCGCCGGCCCCGGTCCCCGGCCGCGAACTCGGCGGCGGTCATGATCAGCCACGACATGGCGCTGTCCATCATGCTGATGTCGATATAGCGGCCCTCGCCCGAGAACTCGCTCCGGCGCAGGGCGGCCAGAATGGCGACGGCCGCGTACATGCCGGCGCTCAAGTCGGCGATCTGGACCGGCGGGATGGGCGGCACACCGCCGTCTCCGCCCGTCAGCCCGAGGATCCCGGAACGGGCGATGGAGTTGAGATCGTGGCCGGCCCTGTCCCGGAAGGGGCCATCCTGGCCGTAGGCGGAGATCGAGCAATAGACGATGCCGGGACGAAAAGCCTTCACGGCCTCGAAACCTATGCCAAGCCGGTCCACGGTCCCGGGCCGGAAGCCTTCCACGATGACGCCGGCCGTGGCGGCCAGGCGCAAAAAGGCTTCGCGGCCGCCGTCGGCCTTGAGGTTCAGGGCCAGGCTTTTCTTGCCGGGATTGAGGGCCAGGAAGTACGCCCCCTGCCCGCCGATGAAGGGGGCCATGCCGCGGATGGTATCGCCGCCGGCCGTGTCCTCGATCTTGATGACCTCGGCCCCCAAGTCCGCCAGGAGGAGCGTGCAGAAGGGACCCGGCAGAAGCCGGGAGAGATCCAGAACGCGAACGCCGTCGAGAGGTCTCTTGCCCATATGCGCTTCCTTCCCTCGGCCGAAGCCCGGCTTCCCCGGTCCCCCGGCCGTTTTCTGACTTTTACTTATCATAGAAATCCGGGCCGGTCAATGTGGCCCGCGGCCGGGCATTTGACATTCGGGCCGGATAATTTTAATAATGGAGGACCGGTCCCGTTTACAAGCGGGGGCGCAGCCACGTGTTGGAGAGAGTGAGGACATGCATGTGAGGATCGCAGGCACCGGAAAGTGTCTGCCCGGAACGGACGTTCCGGGCCGGATCGTGACGAACGAGGACATCGTCAAGATCCTTCTCGCGCACGGAGCGATCAAGCCGGGAACGGACCGGCCCTGGACGGCCGAGGAGCTGACGCCCCGCAAGATCGACGAGCTGGTCGGGATCAGGGAGCGCCGCTGGGCGGCCGACGAAGTCAACACCTCGGATATGGCCCTGGTGGCGGCCGAGAAGGCCATGGCGGAGGCCGGAATAGGCTGGGAGGACGTCGGCCTGCTGGCCCTGGGCACCTCGACGCCGGAGGCCATCTATCCCTCGACCGCCTGCCTGGTTCTCAACAAGGTCATCCAGAAAAAGGTCGCGTCCGGGGAATGGACCGCGGCCGAGGCCAAGACGAAGCTGAGGATCCCGGCCTTCGACATCCTCGCCGCCTGCACGAGCGGGCTGTACGCGATCGACTTCGCCCGCAAATCCCTGCTTCATCCCGAAACGCCGTACACCTACGCGGTGGCGGCGGGCACCGAGGTCCTCAGCCGGATGTTGGACTTCAAGGACAGCAACGCCGACCTCTGGGGAGACGGGTCGGCCGCGGTCGTCCTCAAAAGAGAAGAAGGGCCGGGCGGCGTCCTCTCCTCGATCACGGGGACGGACAGCTGGGGAGCGGAAAACGCCCACAGCAACGGCCAGGGAAGCCGCAAGAACCAGATCGGCGCCCAGACCAACGTCTTCATCAGGGGCCACGACATCCAGAAGTTCGTCCTGAAGATCGTCCCCGAGCTGATCGTGAAAGTCTTGGAGAAGGCCAACCAGGATCCTGCCCGGTCCCGGACGATCCGCCTCGAGGATATCGACCTGTTCGTCTGCCACCAGGCCAACGCCCGGATCTTCGAATTTCCGTCGAAAAAGCTGGGCATCCCGCTCGAAAAGTTTTACGTCAACGTCGATCGGCGGGGTAACTGCTCGTCGGCATCGGCTCTTCTGGCCCTCCGCGAAGCCGTCGAGGAAGGCCGGATCAAGAAGGGCGACCTGGTGCTGATCCTGAGCTTCGGCGGCGGCCTGACCTGGGCCTCCATGCTCATCGAGTGGTGAGCGCGGCCGGCATGGCCTCAAGATAAGCGCATGCACGAGGATCACCGATGACGGGTTTCGCCTACGGAGCGGCCGGCCTTCAGGATCCGTCCGGCTTGGCTGAGGGACTGCCGTACTGGACCTTATGGTTTCTCCTGTGCGTCATCCTGCTTCTCCTGTTCGTCATCTTCCTCCGGGACAAGAACCTCAGGCGGAAGCTCAGCTCGTTCCTGTCGGGGGCCAGGCGCCGCATGCTCCGGCTCCGGCTTCAATCCAAGCTCAGGGCGGAGGCGCTGAAGAAGGCCGAACTCTGGAAGGAACTCGGCAAGAAAGCCTGGTCCGAGGACGTCACGGCGGCCTGCGTCGCCGAGGAATGCCGTAAGCTGGCCGAATTCGAGGAAGAGCTCCATCTCCACCAGATGACATGGCACGAGATCTATTCGAGGATCGAGGGCCTGGGGCGGGAGCATGAGAAGACGGTCGCCCATTTTCGGGCCCTGATCAAGGAGCAGGAGGACGGCCGTCGGCCCGTCGAGGATGAGCGGAGGACCCTGGCGGCCCGCAAGTCGGAGGTCCTGGACGCCATCGGCGGCGCGGCCTGGGAGATCGATTCGTTCGAGTCCCAGATCAAGGCCCTGGACAAGGAGGCCTGGTCCGTCGAGGGCAGCGCCCGGATGTCCCCCACCGACAAGGCGGGCAAGCTCGACAAGATCCAGGAGAAGGCCACCGCTCTGGCCGAGCGCATCAAGGTCCTGCAGGGAAAGATGCCGATCCTCCACGAGGAGCGCCAGGAGCTCGAGAGGCGCCACGGCGAGGCCGAGGGCCGGATCAAGTGCTTCAACGAAAAAATCGGCGAGATCGAGGACAAGCAGAGCCTCGCCGTGCGGAGCCACGAGCAGGAGCTCCGGGAATGGCTGAAGAACAAGGAGCGCGTCCAGGACAGGATCGTCGAGATCCAGCGGCTGATGGAGCCCCTCTTCGAGAGCATGGGCAAGGCCCTGGACGAAGCCCGCATCGACCAGGCGGACCTGCCGCTCGTCTATTTCCGCATCGACGCGGTGAACAAGAAGGTCCGCGAGCTGGAAGAGCGGATCGAACATCTCAACTGAAGCCCCGGCCGGGCCTGTTCTCTCTTTATTAATCCCGGGGCGCCGGATACAATAGACGCATGGCCGGGCCGAAGATCCTCGTTCACGCGTGCTGCGCCCCGGACGCCCTCTACGTCGTCGGGCTGCTTCGGGAGGACCGCGAGCCGACCATCTTCTTTTCGAACTCCAACATCCAGCCCGACGGAGAGTACCGGCTGAGGCTCGAGGAGGCGAGGAAGGTCGCGGCCGCCCTCTCCGTGCCCCTCATCGAGGACGAGTACGATCCCGGCCGCTGGCTGGCCGTGACGGCGAAATTCAAGGACGAGCCGGAAAAAGGGCGGCGGTGCGACGTCTGCTACGCCCTGCGGCTCCAGCGGACGGCGGAGGCGGCGGCGCGGCTCGGCTTCGGCTCCTTCGCCACCGTCCTGACCCTCAGCCCCTGGAAGAAGGCGCCTGTCATCAACCGGATCGGCCGCCAGTTCGGCAAACGATACGGCGTCCCTTTCCTGGAATCCGATTTCAAGAAGAAGGACGGCTTCAAGAAGAGCGTCGACCTCAGCCGGTGCCACGGCCTGTACAGGCAAAACTACTGCGGCTGTCTCTACAGCCTGAACGCCGCAAAGGAAAGGGGCCGCTGAGCCGGGCCGCCCGATGAGAGACGGGAAAAAGGGCGCGACCCGGATCATCGTCTTCGGCGTCGTCCAGGGCGTCGGCTTCAGGCCCTTCGTCTTCAGGGTGGCCAGGCGCCTCGGCCTCCGCGGCTGGGTCAAGAACATCGGGCACGGCGTCGAGATCCATCTCGAGGGAACGGCTTCGGCGCGGCAGGATTTCCTCGCGGCCCTGCGTCAGAGCCCTCCGCCGCTGGCCAGGATCGAGAAGATCGAGATGGCCCCGGCGCGCCTCCTCGCCTGCCGGGATTTCGCCATCCGCGGCACGAAGGCGGGCGGGAGCTTCGTCTTCATCTCCCCCGACATCGCGACCTGCCCGGACTGCCTGAAGGAGATCCGGACGCCGGGCGAGCGGCGATACCGTTATCCGTTCACCAACTGCACCAACTGCGGGCCGCGCTACACGATCGTCAAGGCCCTCCCCTACGACCGGCCGCAGACGACCATGGCGGCCTTTCCCATGTGCCCGGATTGCCTCCGGGAATACGGCGACCCGCTCGACCGGCGGCACCACGCCCAGCCCATCGCCTGCCCGGTCTGCGGGCCGCGGCTCGAGCTCCGCGACGCCCGGACGGGGAAAAAGATGCCGGGCGGAATCGAGGAGGCCGCCGCCCTCATCCGGCGGGGCCGCATCCTCGCCGTCAAGGGCCTCGGCGGCTTTCACCTGGTCTGCGATCCGTTCCACCGGAAGGCCGTCCTCCGCCTGCGCGCCGTCAAGCGCCGGAAGGCGAAGCCGCTGGCCCTGATGGCCCGGGACATGTCCGTCATCGAAAAGCACGCCGTCGTCGGGCCGGCCGAGCGCCGCCTTCTCGAATCGTCGCGGCGGCCCATCGTCCTGCTCAGGAAAAAGCGCGACCTGCCGCTCATCGCGCCGGGCCTCGACGAGATCGGCTTCATGCTGCCGTACACGCCCCTCCATCACCTCCTTCTCGAGTCCCTCGGCCTCATCATCGCCACCAGTTCCAACAACAAGGACGCGCCCATCATGAGGGACGAGGAAGAGGGGATCCGGAGCCTCTGCGACGTCATCCTGACCCACAACAGGCCGATCGCCATGCGGGCCGACGATTCCGTCGTCAAGGTCGTCGGGGGCCGGCCCGTCTTCGTCCGGCGCGCCCGCGGCTTCGTCCCCTATCCCCAGCCCGTTCCGGAAGGACTGCGGGCGGACGGGATGCTCATCGCCTTGGGCGGCGAGCTCAAGGATACCGTCTCCGTCTACAGGAACGGCTACGTCGTCACCAGCCAGTTCCTGGGGGACCTCGATGACTACGGGAACTTCGGCTACTTCAAGGAGACCGTGGCCCACCTCCGGCGGCTGTTCGGGATCGTGCCCGACGCCGTCATCACGGACCTGCATCCGGACTTCCGGACGACCCGGTACGCGGAGAAAATGGGGATTCCCCATCACCGGGTCCAGCACCATTTCGCCCACGTCCTGGCCGCCCTGCTCGAGCACGGCCTGACGCCGGAGCGCCGGGTCCTCGGCGTCTCGCTCGACGGCTACGGTTACGGCGACGACGGTTCCGCCTGGGGTGGAGAGTTCCTCCTGGCCGACTACGAGGGCTACGAGCGGATCGCCCGCTTCAAGCCCGTCCCCCTTCCCGGCGGGGACCTGGCGGCCCGGGAGCCGTGGCGGATGGCCCTGGCCTATCTCGCCGACGCCTACGGCCCGGACATCCCGGACCTCCCTGCCCTGCGGAAGATCGGAGCGGCGCGGCGGGCCGCGATCCTGGAGATGATCGGAAAGGGCGTGCGGAGCCCGCTTTCGTCAAGCTGCGGCAGGCTCTTCGACGCCGTCTCCTTTCTCTGCGGCACGGCGCCGGAAAAGATGGAATATGAAGCCGAGGCGGCCATGCGGTTCGAGACGGCCGCCGGCGAAGCCGGGCGCAAGGCCTACGCCGCGGACCTTTCGCGGCCGTCGGGCGCGGGGCCGATCGAGGTGTCCTTCGCCCCTCTCATCCGGGGCGTCGTCCGCGATCTCGGGAGGGGCGTGCCGGTCGCCCGGATCGCCTCGGCCGTCCATGACTCGCTCGCCGGGCTCATCGTCGAGATCGCCCGCGACGCCCGAAAGAAGCATGGAACGGATACGGTCGTCCTCGCCGGCGGAGTCTTTCTCAACAGAAAGCTCCTGGAAAGGACGGCCCGGCGTTTGAGCCGGTCGAAGTTCAAGGTCCTCAGGCCGACCCTCTATTCGCCGAACGATGAGTCTCTCTCGCTCGGCCAGATCGCCTGGGGATTGGCCCGCCTCAGGAATGATCCTCGTCGTCCTCGCGGCGGACGGCCGTCCGGACCGCGCTGACGCCGACCCCGCCGACCAGGGACAAAATCCCGTTGAAAACGGCCGCCGCGAGAAAACCCGCGGCTCCGCCGAGGGCGAACCCGGCCAGCCCGCCGACGATGGAGAAAACAAGGCCGCCGAGAAGATTCCCCTGAATCCCGGCGAAAAATCCCGGCAGGCCGGAGACGATGCCGGGGAAGAGGCTCGTGACGCCGAGGAGAAGGCCCAGCAGGATCCCGGCGAAGACGCCCAGGACACCCGAAAACCAGAAGAAGGAGGCGGGATGGAGCGACTTGATGACGAAAGGAGCCGCGGCCGCCGGCGCCCAGGCGCTCGAAGCGCCCTCCGCTCCGGCCGGGGCCGCTCCCGCGCCGGCCCGAGCCTCGCAGACGGAACAGGCCGCGCCGGGTGCTTTGAGCTTCGCCCCGCAACTGGGGCAGACAGGGATTTCGCCGGTCTCGGTTTTCCGGCCGCCGCAGTGGACGCAGGTCTCCGCCTCGAGGTCGTTCTCGCCGCCGCAATAGATGCAGATGGCCTTGCGGTCGCCGAAGGAGGGCGGCTTGGCCTGGACCCAGTCGTTGCCCTCGAAATAGTACCATTTGCCCGTCTGGGCGCCGATCATCCAGAAGCGGCCGTCCTCGTCCTTGATCCTGAGGCTCTTGAGAGAGTCGATGAACTCCCTTTGAGAAATCTTCCCCTGGCTGAATTTTTCCTTCAGACTGTCGAAAGCCTCTTCGACCTCCCTGAATTGGTCAGCCATGGCTCATCTCCTCCGCTTCCGGAGTCGCTCGCCACGCAAGTCGTTCATTTTCAACAAGTCACTAAGTTATTGATATATAATAAATTACGGCGCTGACGACTTTTTGTGCAATCCGATGTAACTTCAAGACAGGCTGGAAATTGGAATTGGAAAAGGGCATCTTTTCCACAGTTTTTCCACAGAATGTGTGAATATTTTTTACCCCTTCCTTTATCATGGCGGAACCTATTTTACACCCATGCCGCCCTGCTTTAAAAGCCCCAGCAGGCCGTAGCCTTTGACGGGGTCGGGGATGAAGGACAGGATGAAAATCAGGACGATGACGAGGCCCACGATCATCCTCTTCCTGTCCAGGGGAATGTCTTCGTCGAGGACCTGGGGATGCCTCAGGCGGAGAGCCATCAGATAAAGGCCCCGGGGCTTCTTGACGCGGGTGATGATGGCGAAGAGAAGCGCGAAGAACGCCCAGACAAGCCACCCCGAGAAGAAGAAGACCCCAAGGATGAGGAAAGCGGCCGGGGCCGCCGAGGACACGTATCTTTTCCTCCGTCCGAACATGGCGTAGGCGACGTGCCCGCCGTCGAGCTGGCCGATGGGGAAGAGATTGAGGGACGTCACCAGCAGCCCCACCCAGCCCGCGAAGGCGACCGGATGAAGGACGATATCGGCGCCCGCGGGGATATGCTTGAAGAAGATGGCGCTCGCGAGCTTGAGGAGGAGGGGCTCGCCCAGGGAAAACATCCCCTCCCCCGCGGCGACGGGCCCGACCTTGGAAAAGGCCAGCCCGACGGCCAGGGCCGGCAGGGCCAGGACGAAGCCGGCCAGGGGGCCGGCGGCGCCGATGTCGAAGAGCTCCTGCTTCCGGTGGATGGGCGACTTGATCTTGATGAACGCCCCGAAGGTGCCGAAGAGGTTCGGCGCCGGCAGGAAATACGGCAGGGTCGCGGCGACGCCGTACCGGCGGCAGGTCAGGTAATGGCCGAGCTCGTGGGCGGTCAGGATGACCATGAGGACGACCGCGTAGAGCCCGCCGAGGAGGAGAACCCTCGGCTCCAGAAAAGGCCCGAGACCGACCGGGGAGGCCGGCGAATCGGGATGGACGTAGGGCTGGCTCAGGAACAGGCCGACGATGAACGTCGAAACGACGGTCAGGGCGAAGAGGATCCCGTTCAGCCAGGCTTTCGGCCTGGGACGGTTCGATGCGTCTGCCATGCTCCCCCTAAAAAAAAGAGGAGTGAAAAGGTTTCACTCCTCGATTTGGCGAAAGGAAAAAGAAGAGGTCAGTTGCCCTGCAGTTTGAGGTTCTTGGCCTGCAGTTCTTCCTTGGTTTCCTTGTGGTCGGGATCGGGCACGCAGGCTTCGGTCGGGCAGACCGCCGCGCATTGGGATTCGTCGAAGTGTCCCACGCATTCCGTGCACTTGTCGGGGTTGATCACGTAGCGCTCGTCGCCGGCGGAAATGGCCTGATTGGGACATTCCGGCTCGCAAGCGCCGCAATTGATGCATTCATCTGTGATCTTATAGGCCATCGATTTCCTCCTCTAAAAATCAGGAATTATTATATCCCATTCGGGGCTATTTACAAGCTTCGTTCACTTCTGGAGGCCGAGACGGCTGGCCTTGAGGGCCGCCGTGTACCCGTAGTAGGTCTGGCTGTATTCCGTCTGGAGCTTGCCATAAATATCGAGCGCCTCTTTCTTCTGCCCCTTCAGCTCGTAGGCCTCGCCCAGGTGGAAGAGGACGACGTCGAGGGGATAGGTTTTCGGCTTCTCCTCCTGGATCTTCTTGTACAGGGCGATGGCCTTGTCGAATTCATTCTTCTTGACGAGCGTCTGGCCCTTGAGGTCCTCGGCCTGGTAGTAGAGGAGGTCCTTGGGAGAGGACGGGATGCGGCCCAGGTAGCTTTCCGCCTTGGCGAGATCCCCCTTCCCCGCCCAATAGGTCGCCAGCTCCAGGCAGGCCGGGCGGGCGGAGGGGCCGCTCTTGGAGAGGGCCTCGAGCTTGGCCAGATTGGCGGGCGAGGTTTCGAGGTCCTGGCCGAGGTCGAGGACCTGGCCGATGGCCCGGCTCTGGATGTCCCGGGAGTGGGCGCGGATGAGGAGCAGGCCGCCGAAAACGAGGACGGCGACGCCGACGACGCACGCGCCCATGGCGATTTCCTTCCGCCACGTCTCGTAGAAATGGACAAACCAGGTCAGGCCGCCCTGCATCCCGTCTTCTTTGAGATGATGCCTCTCCGTTCTCTTCATATCGCTCTCCCTGCGCCAGGAATGACAGCCCACATTTTTAGCACAATCCGAGGCCCGGGTCAAACGGGGGCTCGTCCTTGTATGTCGGCGCTCAAGCCCACCGGACGGGTGGCCGGGGCCAGCCCCTTCCCGCCCGCAACGGAGCTCGGGCGCTCTGGCGCTGGAAAGCGAAGGGATGCCGAGGATGAGCTGGGCAACGCCCCACGAAGATCATGGGAAGCCTGGATAAAACGAAGCGTGCTATGGAGTCCATATCAAAGGGCGGGTATCTCAGAGCGACGTGAGGACGGAAAGGGGCGCCCCGGGACAGGACCCGTCCGGCGGCAGGGAGCGGAGTCTTCGGAGCGACCGGCAGAAGCGCTGCTGAGGGCTCGAAGCCGTGCTTCTGCGAAATATCTTAAAAGATATCTGAAACGAGTCTCGGTTCTCTTATCTCCGCTTGGCTTGAGGGATATCGCCCTCGGACGCGGCGGCGAGCAGTTCCTCGATTGTCGTGACGGCCAGGCCGACCGACGTGTCGGCCGCGCCGTAGTAAATCTTGACCGGGCTCGCGGGAAGGGCGTACCCCTCGCCGTCGGTCTCCTCGACGATCATCCCCGAGGGGAAGACGACGTTCGGCACCTGTCCGGCCAGCTCATAGGGTTCCCGGGGCTCGAGGATGTTGCCCCTTGACCGTCCGATGACCCGGGCCGGATCGTGGAGGTCGAGCAGGGCGACGCCCGCCTGGTAGATGCTGGCGCTGCCGAAATGGGTGGCGACGCCGTGATAGACGTGGAGCCAGCCTCGCCGCGTCTTGACCGGCGGCGGCCCCGAGCCGATGAATTCGTCCCAGTAGTGAAAACGGCCGCCGAGGACCGGGCCGCGGTCCCGCCAGTGGATGAGATCGCTCGACTCGGCCAGCCAGATCTCGCTTCCCGTCGTCGGCCCTCCCTCGAGCCGGGCCCGGTTGGGCCTCTCGAGCCTCAAGTAGGCGCCGCCGATCTTCTCGGGAAACAGCACGCCGTTCCTGACGTCGCCCGTCGAGGCGAGGCCGAGGAAGCGGAAGTCCTCGAAATCCTCCGTCCGGGCCAGCCCCAGCCCGCAGCCGCCGTCCATGTCCATGGCGAACATGATGTAGAACGCGCCGTCGAGCGGCGTGATCCTGGCGTCGTAGACATGGTAGATTTTTTCCCTGACCTTCTCCAGGCCCTTGAGCTCGACGATCCCGGGACGGACCGTGAAGCGGACGCCGTCCGCGCTCTCGGCCATGACCAGGAAAGTCTCCCGCGACCGGGCTTGGATCCGGAGCATCAGCAGGTATCGGCCGCCGAACTTGACGGCGCCCGGATTGAAGACCGATGTGGCATCGGTGAGGAAGGGCGGGATCGCAGGGACGTCCGCCCGGGTCAGGATGGGATTCGCGGCATGACGCTTCATGGGTGTCCCCCCTTTCGAATCAATCGCGCGCGCCCATGACGACGCGCACGCGGCACTCGGCGCCTTCCGGACGCGGCAGGACCGGTCCCGGGACGGGGCGCCCGTCGACGAGGACGGACTTGACGCCCGACTCGACGCCGTCCGGATTCTCCACCTCGATGAAATACCGGGTCCCGCGGAAGACGCGCTCCGCCCGGAACCCTTTCCAGGCGCTGGGAATGACCGGGTCGACGATAAGCCCGGCATAGGAGGGCCGGATGCCGAGGATGTGGTCGAAGCTCACTCGGAACATCCAGGCGGCCGTCCCCGTCTGCCAGGAATGGCTGGCCCGGCCCGCCGTCGCGTGCTCGTCGCTCGTGATGTACTGGGAATAGACGTAGGGCTCGGCGGTGAAGACGTCCGAGTCGATTCTGTCGGGCAGGAGCTTGCGGTAATAGTCGAAGGCCCGGTCGCCCCGGCCGAGAAGGCACTCCGCCTGGATGAGCCAGGCCGCCGGATGGCAGAAGATCGCCCCGTTCTCCTTCTTCCCCCACACGCAACGCGTGATGAGGCCGATCTTCGGGTCGATCTCGCGGAAGGCCGGGGCGCAGATCTTCGGGCCGAACGGCGTGTCCAGGAGATCCCGGGCGCTGTCCATGGCCCGGACGAGCCGCGACCGGTCCGGCAGGCCGGAGATGACGGCCCAGCTCTGGGTGTTGATGAAGATGCGGCCGAAGCGGTTTTCCCTCGAGCCGATCTTCTTGCCTCCCTCGCCGAAGGCCCGGACGTACCACTCCCCGTCCCAGGCCGACGTCTCGACGGCGGCAACGAGGCGGTCGCGGAGCTCGCGGACGCCGGGGTGCCGGCCGGCGGTCCCCCGGAACTCGAGGAGCTCGAGCAGGCGGTTGAGCATGGCGACATAAAACATGCCGCCCCAGACGCTCTCCCCGCCGTCCTGGCCGCCGATGTAGTCGAGCGTGTCGTTCCAGTCGCCCCGGCCGAAGATGGGCAGGCCGCGCGGGCCGAGATTCCCGGCGGCGAAGCGGACGACGGCCAGGAGATGGTCGAGGACGGTCCCCCGCTCTCCGTCGAGGAACGGCTCTGCCGTTTCGAGGATGCCGACGTCGCCCGTTTCCCGGACGTATTCCGTGACGGCCAGGATGAACCACAGGGGATCGTCGCAGTGCCCGGTGAACTCGCCCTGCCCGTCGCCGTAGAAATGATGATAGACCTTGCCGTCGCTCCTCATCTGGCGCGCCAGGAGCAGGATGCGGCCGCGGGCCTTGGCCGCGTCCGCGATGGTGATGGCGATCGTATCCTGGGCCGTGTCGCGGTAGCCGAAGCCGCGGCCGATCCCCCAGTAATAGAAGCTGGCGACGCGGCCGACATCGAAGGCGACCTTGGCCTGGTAGGGCGTCCAGAAGTTCATGAAGACGTCAACGGCCGGCTCCGGCGTCTCGACCCTCGTCCGGCCCAGAAAATCCTGCCAGCTTTTCCCGACCAGGGCCAGGGCGGCGCCGACGGAGGCGGCGTCCCGGAACTTGCCGACGGCGGCCCGTTTCTCACGTTCGAACTCCGTTTTGGCGATGACGCCGAGCGAAAAAATGACGTCCATCGATTCTCCGGGGAGGAGCTCTATCTCCGCCTGGATGGCGCCGACGGCGTTGCCGTAGTCGGTGTCCTTCGAGCTCAGGCCGCCCTCGAGAGCGGCCGGGTTCGATTCGCTGCGGAACGGACCTATGAACCGCTCCCTCAGCGTTTCATAGGCGGTCACGGGACGGTTGACGGTGAAAAAGGCCCAGCGGTCCCATTCCTTGTTTTCCTGGTGCTGGGTGCCCCGGGTCTCCGTGACCCAGTAGGTCTTCGTGGCGAACAGGGCGTTGAGCTCCCGGTCGAAATGGACGCGGTTGAAATGCTGGTCGTCGCACTGGTTGATGAGGTCGATGAGGGCGTGGCCGAGCGCGAATTCGACGTAGCCGGTGACCGCCAGCCGGCGGGCCCGGCCGGACGCGTTGCGGAGCGACGCGTGCCAGATTTCCCGGTCGTCGTCGAGGGGCACGAAGAACAGGACGGACGAGGCGATGCCGGCGACCTCCGCCTCGGCCCGTGTGTAGCCGAAGCCGTGGACTGTCCGGTACGCGGAGGCGGGCTCCCGGCCGACGGGCTGCCAGGTCAGGCTCCACATCTCCCCGGAGTCCAAATCCTTGATATAGATGTATTTCCCAGGCCTGTCGGGCGGCACGTCGTTGATCCGATAACGCGTCACCCGGCCGTGGAGCGGGCTCCGGTCGTACGAAACGCCGCCGCCGTTGGCCGAGATGGTGGTGAAATACCGCCCGTTATGGAGGTAGTTGATCCACGGGCTCGGCGTCCTGACGTCGGTGATGATGAATTCGCGGCCGTCGTCGGAAAAATGTCCGTACTTCATGAGGGCCTGTCCTTGTTCCGTGCCGCCGCTCTCCTACGGCCTGTCCCGCGCGATGAAGCCGGAATCGGAGTGATCGCGCTTCATGGTTTTCAGGGTCCGGATCATGTCCTTGAGATTGACGATCCCGCCCGTCGAGAACCAGAGGATGACGAAGATAGAGAGAACGAGATAGATCATCACGTAAACCCGCCAGAAGCTCAGCCAGGAGGCCGTGCCCGCGCCGCCGGCGAGATTGAGGACCGTCCCGACGACGAAGACGACGACCCAGCTCGCGGTCCAGGCGTAGGTGGCGACGTAGATGACCTTGTCCCAACGCGTGAATTCCCGGCCCATGCCGAGGACCTTCCAGCCCTTGACGGGCTGCTTGTCGACGACGGTATATTCTTCGCGGATCAGGTACTGTCCCCGGTGGAGCATCTTGTCCATATCGAAGACTATCCGGCCGCCCGAGATGAGCGACACGGCGACATAAACCAGGCTAGAGGCGGCCATGGCCAGCCCCCAGAACATCTGGCCGTTGATGGGGAAATCGGGCTTGAGCTGGCGGAGGGCGATGCCGCCGACGGCGACGACCGAGCCGACGATCATCGCCGACCAGGCGGCGGCCGTCGTGCCGCGCCTCCAGTAGAGGCCGCCGATGATCACGGCCCCGCTGCCGCCGGCGAAGATGGCGCCGGTGATGGCGAAGAAGAGAAAAATGTATTCGCTCTGCTGGAAGAGGAGGCTGAAGAAGAAGCTGAAGACGGCGACGCCGAGGATGGCAAGCTTGAGGGCCTTGAGGTGCGTCGTCGGGGCGAAGGGCTTCTTCCGGAGCGGCATGACGACGTCCTGGATGAAGATGCTGCCCCAGGAATGGAGATACGTTTCGTTGCAGCCGATGGCCGCCGCGAGCATCACGGCGGCGAAGGCCCCCATGAGCCCGACGGGCAGCAGCTTCGTCAGGGCCATGGGCACGGTCAGCTGGCTCCGCAGGGCCTCGCTGGCCAGGCCGTCGAGCACGGGCTTGACCGAGGCGGCCGAGGCGGCGAAGTCCGGGTGGTGCCAGAAAGCGTAGGCCGCGACCGGCACGAATACCAGGAACAAGCCCCACTGGGGAATGCCCCGCCAGGTGGCCAGCACGTCGCCCATCTTGGCCTCGTGGGCGCTCTTGGCCGAGGCGTTGTAGGCCTGCGTCCCCTGCCAGGAGAGCTTGCCGTAGATGACGCCGATCATGCCGATGAAGAAATACCAGAAGTTGTAGTCCTTGGTGCTGCCTGTGTGGAAGGGGTTGACGAGCGAGGCGTTGGCCGGGGCGGCCGACACGGCCTGCAGGATGTGGGCCCAGTCGATCTTGAGCATCAGGACGACGACGATGACGATGAACACGGCGTTGACGAAGATCCCCTGAAGGAAGTCGGTGATCATGACGGCGATCTGGCCGCCGGAGAAGACGAAGTAGAGCGGGATCCAGAGGATGACGATCATGACCAGGGCGAACGTCGAGACGTGGAGGCCGAGGATGTCGACCGTCCGCGGCAGGCCGCAGAAATAGACGAAGAAGCGGGCGCTGACGGCCGGGAAGATGCCGAAGTTGATGATGCCGGACAGGAAGGCCAGGGCGCCGGCGAAGATACGGAAGGTCCGGCTGTAGCGGATCTCGAAGAACTGGGCCATGGTCAGACAGCGCGTCTGGCGGAAGCGGTAGAGGACCCAGCCGGAGACGCTGATGCCGACGACCACGACGGCCATGATCATCTCCCACCAGCGCATGCAGAAGCCGGCGATGTAGTTCATCTCGAGCATGCCGACGATGGTGATGGCGCCGAGCGAGGCCGTGCCCTGGGACAGGCTGATGAGGTAGCGCCCGCCCGTCCTTCCGGCGGCGAGAAAATCGGAGACGCTGCGCATGAGCGTCTTGCTCAAGACGACGGCGCCGATGATGAAGGCGAAGAGGGCGACGACGATGCCCCAGTCGATCCAGGTGAGGTTCACGGGACGGCTCCTTCCATCATCGGGACTCGCTCAAGGTAGGGAATTCTATATGGGGAAAGAGCAAATATCAAGGCCGCCGGCGCGGGCCTCAGGGGAAGAGCGTCTTCGTCAGGGAGGCCAGGTTCCGGGCGTGGGCTTCGCAACAGTCCAGGGCCCGCTTATCGGGCCGCCCGATGGCGACGGCGCCGTAGTGGTCGAACCGGTGGTCCCCCCGGATGATCATGCCGTGGATGAGGAGGGTCCTGAGCATGTCCAGGATCGTCGTCTCGTTGCCGCCGCCGATGTTGGCCGAGGAGGTGAAGGCCCCGCCGACCTTTCCCCGGAGCTTGCCGTGGAACTTGACGCTCTCGTCGAGGAGCTTTTTCATCTCCCAGGCCATCGTGCCGTAGTAGGTCGGGGAGCCGAGGACGATGCAGTCGTAGCCGAGAAGCTCGGCCGCCGCCGTGTCCTCGACCTTCTTCAGGTCGACCTGGAGGCCTTCCGCCTCGAGCACTTCGGCGTAGCGGGCCGCCATCTTCTTGGTATTGCCGGTCCTGGAATAATAACAAACAAGCGCTTTGGCCATGCCGTTTCTCCTTACCGGAGCCGATTATGACAAACGGGCCGCGCCGAGTCAAACCGTTCGGAGGAGGGAACCGCGTCAGTATTCGAAGGTGATGAGCCCGGCTTTTTCCCTGACCTGGGAGTGGAGGACGCTCTTGCTGACCCGTCCTTCCTTCTCGGCCTTGATGGCTTTGAAGAGCTCGTAGGTCGTGAGAAGCCCGTTCCCGTCCTTCCGCGCCTCCTCGATCTGGACGCCCGAGAACGGGTTGCCCCGGGTCCGGGCGTCGGCCGAGGAGAAATAGTTGCCGATGAGAACGGCCTTCATCCGCGTGTTGTCGAACTCCTGCATCCGCCGGCCCTTGTATTTCTGGAGCAGGCTGCATTCGTCGTCCGTGGCCCAGGCCTTGCCGGAGCGAACGAGGACGATGATCAGGCCCTCCTTGCGCAGGCTGGCCTCGACCGACGGACCTTCGGCGTCCATCAGCCAGATATCTTCTTCCCTGTCCCTGATGACCTTCTTCCAGTATTCGAAGACGTCCACGACCTTGCCCCACTCCAGGTAACGGACGGCGTGGACGACGGCCTTGGCCAGGTCGCGGCCATCGGCCGTGAGGAGTTTGTGGAACTCGCTCTGGCCGGAGGCCTTCACGTCGTTCATCTCGCGCTCGATCTCGGCCAGGGCCTGCTCATGGCGGCGGTTTTCCTCTTCCCGCCGCAGGAAAACACCCTTGACGTCGGGGAAAAGATAGTCTTCGTGCTCGATCCAGGCCGCGCCGGGCGCCTCGGGCTGGGCGGCCGTCAACGGCACGCGGTCCTTGAGGATGCAATCGATGACCTCGACGTTCTTGGGGCCGAACGACGGCAGGAGCAGGACGGAGCCCTTGCCCCTGGCGACGAGGAGCGATACGGGGCAACCGTCGGCGCTCTTCGCCAGGATCTCGAGCTTGCCTTCCGGCGCCGAAGCGTCTTCCCAGACGCCTTCGCCCGGCGATTCCGGGAGAAGCTTGTAGGCCTTGTCGATGAAGGGCTTGAACCTCTCGAAGGGAACATGAAAGAGGGCCCGGGGATTGAACAGGATGGAATCGGCCCGGGTGACGTCTTCGAGCTGGAGACGGTCGAACGGGCCGACGATATTCGTCAGCTGGGAGGGTTCGCCGCCGCCGATGAAGCAGACGATCTTGACGCCTTCCTCGACCCGGCGGGCCATGGCCTCATGGATGTCCGCTGGGAGCCGGCTGTGGCCGTTGTTCCCCTGGGGGGTCATCTGGAAGAAGACGATCTCGCTCTCGACGGGGATTTCGAGGGGCGCCTCTTCGTCCGAGAGCAATCCCGTGGATTTCAGCTCCACGTCGTATTTTTCGGAAACAAGGCGATCCCTGTCCGATTCGTCGAAATCGAGCAACAGGATCTTCGCCATGGCCTGCTCCTTTCCGCGGCTTCCGGGAAGACGATGGCCGCGTTCTTCCCTGCTTTTCCATTCTCCCGGCCCGCCTCGCCGCGGTCAATCACCCCTTAAGGTGAAAGGCGGGATGATTTCCCGGAAAGGGACCCGGGAAAAGTCCCGGGACGGCCCGCCCGACAGGGCATCAGTGCTTGCCTTGGCCCTTGTCCTTGTCGGGCTTGCCGCCCTTGTCGCTCTTGTCTTGGGGCTTTCCCTGCCGTCCCTTATCCTTGTCCCTGCCCTTATCCCTATCCTTCCGGGCCGCCTCGTTCATGGACGGGAACGCCTCGCCCCTACCCCGCCGTTGCATGACGGCCTCCGGAGACATGTGATGGTACTCGGACATGAACCTGAGGTTGACGAGGTCGACGACTTCCTTGTCCAGCAGGGCGATCTTCCGCCATTCGCGCCGGGGGCCGTATTTCCTGTAATAGCCGTAGGCCCTGCCATAAGGAGGGCCGACGTGGGCGTCGCCGACGGAGACAAAAAAGATGTCCGGCGTGAGGTTGAAATGAAAGGCGATATCCAGCCACGACCGGCCCTTGAGCCGCAGGCCCATGATGACCGAAGGCTCGACGCGGGCCCGGCCGGCCAGGAAGAAGACCACCGGCAACTCTTCGTCGCTGACCCGGAAGCGGTCCCTGAAGGACACGATCTGAGGTTCCGGCACGCGGTAATAATCGCCGATGGACAGGTAAAAGCTTCTCAGCTTCCCGTCGGCGACGGACACGCCGACGTTGACCTGACCGGTCCAGGCGGCGGCCAGGCCGGCCGCGAGGGCGAGCGCCGCGACGGCAACCAGCATCTTTTTCATGTCACACTCCTATACGTCGCGTCCGGCGGATTCTACCCGGACACCGGATATTTTAGTTCAACTCTTTAGTCGCGCGGAAGGCCCCGGAACTGGAAAATTCGCGGCTTCCGCCTCACCCCTGGAGGTGATGAGAAGCCGGCGAAAGTCACCTCCGAGAATCATCTCACGAAGGGATTCCCTTGTCGTGGGAATGAGTTAAGATGCCGCTCTTATGTGGATTCGATCCGTCCTCGCCAAAGAGCCCCGGGACGCTTCCGGGAAGGCCGCCGAGGGGTCCGCGTTCCCCGTCCCGGCCGAGGCCGCTCCGGAGATCCTCGAGCTCCGTCGAAAGACCGCCGAGCTCCAGGCGGCGGTCGCCCGCGCCGACCGGGCCGAGGACGTCTTCCGGGAGAGCGAGGAGCGCTTCCGGCACGTCTTCGAGGACGTCCCTCTCGGCATGGCGATGGCCGACCCCTATTCCCATTTCACCCGGGCCAATGCCGCGTTTTGCCGCATGACGGGATACGGCGAGAAGGAGCTGGCCGCCCTGAGCTTCAAGGACATCACGCACCCCGACGATATCGCCGCGGACACGGAGGCCATGAATGCGCTGCTGCGGGGTGGCTTCCCGGTCCACAAGGCGGAGAAACGCTGCGTCTGCAAGGATCGGGGAATCCTCTGGGTCGAGGCGACCGTTTCGGCCGTCCGGAGCGGCAACGGCCAGTTCCAGCATTTCCTCGTCATGCTGGAAGACATCACGGCCCGGAAGCAGGTCGCCAGCGATCTGCTCCAGAGCGAGGAGGAATACCGGGAGCTGGCGAACGGCCTGCCGTCGGGCATCTTCGAAACCGACACGGACGGGCGGCTCACGTTCGTCAACCGGATGGCCCTCGAATGGTTCGGTTATGCGGAAGCGGAGGTCTTGGCCGGCATGGCCTTCCTCGACTTCGTGATCGAGTCCGACCGGAAGCGGGCCGCCGAGCGTTTCCATCAGATCATGACGTCGGGACAGGCGTCCTCCGCGGAATACACGGCCATAAGAAAGGATGGCGGCATGTTCCCCATCCTCGTCACGACCCGGGCCATCATCAAGGACGGCCGCCCGGCGCGGCTTCTCGGCATCTTATCGGACATCTCCGATCGCAAGCTCGAGGAGAAGGAGCTTCGCGAAAACGAAGAGAAATACCGGATGCTTTTCGAAACGGTCAACGACGCGATCTACCTCATGGAGGCCGACCGGATCATCGACTGCAACGCCAACATGCTGGAGACCTTCGGTTTCCGGGCGAAGGACGAGATCGTCGGCATTTCCCCCTGGGTTCTTTCGCCGGCCGCCCAGCCGGACGGCCGGGATTCCCGGGACAAGGTCGGGGAGTTCATCGCCGCCGCGCTCGACGGGCAGCCCCAGAGGTTCTTCTGGACCTACCACCGGAAAGACGAGACCCCCTTCGACGCCGAGGTCTCGCTGACGAGCCTGGTGCTCGGCGGCAGGGCTCGGCTTCTCGCCGTCGTCCGGGACATCACCGAAAGAACGCAGGCTCGGCACCTTCAGGACGCCCTTTACAGGATCTCCCAGGCGGCGGACAAGTCGGCCACGCTGGACGATCTCTTCAAGTCCGTTCACGGCATTATCGGCACGGTCATGCCGGCCTCGAACTTCTATATCGCGCAATACGACGCGCTCGAGGAGATGCTCTCCTTTCCCTATTTCGTGGACGAAGAGGATACTCCGCCGGCCCCCCAAAAGGCCAATAAGGGGCTGACGGAATACGTCCTCCGCACGGGACGGCCTCTCCTCTGCGACGAGGCGAAGGATATGGAGCTCCGCGGCCGAGGCGAGGTCGACCTCGTCGGCGCCCCGTCGGCGATCTGGGTCGGGGTGCCGCTCATCGTGGAGAATAAGACGATCGGCGCCATGGTCGTCCAGCACTACAGCGATCCCCACGCCTACGGCCAGCGGGAGCTCCGCATGCTCGAATACGTCTCGTCCCAGGTGGCCAAGTCGATCGAGCGCAAGCTGAGCGAAAAAGCGCTGCACGACAGCGAGGAGCTGCACCGCAAGCTCGTCGCGGCCGTTCCCGACATGATCGTCCGGACCGATCTCGACGGCACCGTCCTGTTCGCCAACGACCTCGCCGTGAGGCTCGCGGCGACCCCGGCCGCCAAGAGGCTGGTCGGGCAGAACATCTTTTCCTTCGTCGCGCCCGAGGACAGGGAGAGGGCCGTTCAGACGATGAGACTCATGTTCGAAAAGCGGCTGACGCCCCAGGAGTACACCATGATCCTCAAGGGCGGCGAGAAGATCCAGTTCGAGGTGAACGCCGCCATCCTCCGCGACACGGACAGAACCCCATACGGCTTCGTTTTCCTCTGCCGGGACATCATGGAGCGCAAGCAGGCCGAGAGCGATCTCCGCCGGAGCCTGAGCCAGCTGCGGATGACCCTCAAGGCGGCCATCGATTCCCTGGCCTCGGCCATCGAAATGCGCGACCCCTACACCGCCGGCCACCAGGAGCGCGTCACCCAGCTGGCCTGCGCCATCGCCAGGGAGATGGGCCTGCCCGAGGACCGCATCGAGGGCATCCAGATCGCCGGCGTCATCCACGACATCGGCAAACTCTACGTCCCGGCGGAGATCCTCAGCAAGCCCACCAAGCTGAGCGACCTCGAATACTCGATGATCAAGGTCCACTCCGAGGTCGGCTACACGATCCTCAGCAAGATCGATTTCCCCTGGCCGATCGCCAAGATCGTCCATCAGCACCACGAGGCCATCAACGGCTCGGGCTATCCGCAGGGCCTGACGGGCAAGGACATCCTCCTCGAGGCGAAGATCCTCTGCGTCGCCGACGTCGTCGAGGCCATGTCGTCGCACCGGCCGTACCGGCCCGCCCTGGGGGTCAAGTCGGCCCTGGACGAGATCTCACAGAAGCGCGGCATCCTCTACGACCGAGAGGTCGTGGAGGCCTGCCTGAAGCTTTTCGTCGAGAAGAACTTCAAGTTCGATTGACCTTCGGCTGCGGCTCTCTCGCGGAAAGCGGATCCCCCATTTGACAGGCTCTCCCCCCATTGATATCCTTTCTCCCCGGGAGAAACGGGGAATGGCCAAGGGAGTCATCACGGCATGTTCGTAAAACAGCATCGCGCGGGCTCCGCCGTTCTTTTCTTCCTGGCGGTCTCCCTGCCCCTTGCGAGCCGGACTGTCCGGGATTACAGGTTCTACACGGCTATCGCCACCTCGCGACGGGACCATCGGGCGGCCATCGTCCTCAGGAAGTTCAGACTCGACGGCCGGACCTGTTATCTCCTGCTCGATCCCGATGACCTTACAACGGCCATCCGGCCGGCCGACGGCCTCGGGTTGAAGACCGCGGCCTGGAGCGCGCTCGAGAGGCGTTTTCACGACACGGCATATTTCATGGCCCTGCGGGACGCGACCGCCAATGAAAGCGCGATCCAGAACGCGGGGCTCACCCACCTCCGCTCCTCCCCCCCGGGCGTGGTCCTGACCGTCGATCTGTGCCCGTCCCGCAGGCCGCTGGATCGGGAGCTCTTCATGGAAATCATCCGTGAGTTCGGCCGGGAGGAAAAACCGGTGCCCATCGCCGTGGCCGTGACCGGCGTCTGGATGGAGGAACATCCCCCTGACATCGAGTTCCTCGAAGGGCTCGAGAGGGCCGGCGACATCTCCGTCACCTGGATCAACCACTCGTACCATCACCGCTGGGACAAATCCCTTCCCCTCAAGGAAAATTTCCTCCTTGAGAAGGGAACCGATGTCCCGGCCGAGATCCTCCAGACGGAGGCCGCGATGATTGAGCACGGCCTCACGCCGTCAGCCTTCTTCCGTTTTCCCGGGCTCGTCTCGGATAAGAAACTCGTCGTCACGGTCGAGTCCTTCGGGCTGGTTCCCGTCGGCAGCGACGCCTGGCTCGGCAAGAACCAGCGGCCCGAAGAAGGCAGCATCGTCCTCGTCCACGCCAACGGGAATGAGCCGATCGGCATCGCCCGCTTCCTGAAGCTCATCCGGGAGGAACGGGAGAACATCCTCCGCCGACACTGGCTGCTGCTCGATTTACGCGAGGCCACGGTCCTTCAAGAGAAGAAGATCTCTCCATAAGCGGAGTCCCCGCCGTCCGGCTGGCGCTCCGCGTATGGAACGGCTACTTGACCGTGACCGACTTCGCCAGGTTCCGGGGCTTGTCGATGGGCCGGCCGAGCTTATCGGCGGCGTAGTAGGCGAGGAGCTGCCCGGCCACGGCCGCCAGGATGCCGAACTTGCCGTCGTTGTCCGTCCGGACGGCGATCGTGTTCGGCCGCCGCCAGAGCTTCGGATTGTTGGTGATAAGGATGGCCTTGGCGCCGCGGGCCTCGACCTCTTTCGTGTTGGAGATGATGTCCGGATCGCTGTTGTTGATGATGCTGATGACCGGCGTCCCGTCCTCGATCAGGGCGATCGTGCCGTGCTTGAGCTCGCCGCCCATCATCCCTTCGGCGTGGATGTAGCTGATTTCCTTGATCTTGAGGGCGATCTCGCGGGCCACGGGATAGGTCAAGCCGCGGCCGATGACGTACAGGTCCCGCGCCTCGGCGAACGACTCGGCGATGGCCCGGATGTCCTCCCGCTTGCGGAGGATGCCCCGGATGCGGTCCGCCAGGTTGGCCAGGTTGACGCGGAAGCCGAACTTTTGGGCGACGCGGAGCATGAAGGCCGACTGGCTGACGAAGGCCTTGGTGCTGGCGACGCAGACCTCCTGGCCGGCCAGGAGGTTCAGGCTGAGGTCGCTCATGCGCTGGATGGTCGAATAGGGCACGTTGACCAGGCTGGCCACGCGGCCGCCGCACTCGCGGGCGTAATTCAGGGAGTCGATGACGTCCATGGTCTCGCCGCTCTGGCTGATGGCGACGATGAGCGTATCGCGGTCGACGTTGGCGAAATGGCGGAACTCTGAGGCGATCAGGGTCTGGTTTTCGACGCCGACGCGATGGAGGAAATAGGCGCCGAGGAGCGAGGCGTGATAGGACGTGCCGCAGGAGGCGAAGATGATCTTCTTCGAGCGGCGGACCAGGCCGACGAGCTCGTCGAAGGCCGGCTTTTGGTCGTGGTCGAGCGAGAAGAGCATCCGGTCGACGGCCTCGGGCTCCTCGAGGATCTCCTTCATCATGTGGTGCTTGTAGGCCTTCCGCGAGGCCGATTCCTTTTGCCAGGCGAAGGTCCGGAGCGGCCTGTCGATGGCCCGGCCCCGCTTGTCGAAGAAGGCGAAGCCGTCGTTCCGGATGACCGCGAACTCGTCGTTCTCGAAGAAGGCGGCCCGGTTGGTCACGTCCGAGAATGCGTAAATGTCCGAAGCCACGATGTTCATGCCCTGGGCGACGCCCAGGACGAGCGGCGAGTCGCGCTTGACGGCGTAGATCTCGTCGCTCCCCCGGCGCATGATGAGGACGGCGAAGGTCCCCTTGAACGTCTTCATGAAATCGACGATCAGGGGCGCCATCGGCCTCGTCTTGAGCCCCTCCTCGAAATAGTGGGCGATGACTTCCGAGTCCGTCTCGCTCGCGAAGCGGTGCCCCTTGCGGGCCAGGGTCTTCTTGATCTCCTCGAAGTTCTCGATGATGCCGTTGTGGACGACAACGACGGAGCCGTCGCAGGAGGCGTGGGGATGGGCGTTGGCCTCGGTGACGCCGCCGTGCGTCGCCCAGCGGGTGTGGGAAATGCCCGTGCGGGTCAGGCCGCGGCCGTCGACGCGGATGGACCCGACGCGCTTCATCAGCTCGCGGCCGTTATAATAGCCGTAGGAATCGTACCCCCGGTATTCCAGGCGCTTGAGCCGTTCGAGGAGCAGGGAGGCGGAGAAGTCCTTGCGGGACGCGATGCCGACAATACCGCACATGGCTTAACCTCCGCGGAGATTCCCCAAACAAGAAATGGCACTTTTACTATAGGGCATTTCGCCGGCAATGGTCAAGAATTGGTTGCGGCGAGGCCTACGATTGCGACGCTATCATTATTGTTTGCTATCGGATATCTCGTATTCGCCGGAGCCGTGAAAAGAGCGGGTCGGCGGCACCCGATCTCGCTCCCAATGTCCAGAAATGATACATTCCTTGACGGCCTCTCCGGCCCGGCCGGCCCCCGGGAACTGCCGCCCCGGACATCCTCGCCCCCGCCGTCGCGTCCACGACGCTCTTGAAATTCACCCGGCGCCTGAATTACGATTCTCTAGAGATGGGATTCCCGATGGGCCTGGCGATAAAGACTCTTGCGGTTTTCAGCCTCGTGCTGCCGGTGGTGACGAGGTGCCGCGTCGCGGAAACGGACGCGCCGGGGGAACGGGCGGACGCTCTCTTTTCGGACCTTGTCTCCGCCTCCGAGCCCGGCGCGGCGGTTCTCGTCCTGAAGGACGGCCGGGCCGTCTTCGAGGGTGGCTGGGGCGTCACGGACCTGCGGACGAAGGGGCCGATCGGCGCCCATACGAATTTCCGCCTGGCCTCCGTCACCAAGCAGTTCACGGCCACGGCCATCATGCTGCTCGTGCGCGACGGGAAGCTCCGTTACGACGACCGCCTGACGGACATCTTTCCGGATTTCCCCGACTACGGCCGCTCCATGACCGTCCGCCATCTCCTCAACCATACCTCGGGTCTCCCCGATTACGAGGATCTCATGCCGCCGGCCGACGCTTCCCTTCCCGTCGTGGAAGTCCAGATCAAGGACGCCGGCGTCCTCGGGCTTCTCCGGACGCAGAAGGCCGGAAGGTTCGTCCCCGGCGCGAGATGGGCCTACAGCAACTCGGGCTACGTCGTGCTCGGTCTCATCGTCGAAAAGATCTCGGGCCGGCCGTTCGCCGACTTCTTGAATGAGCGCATCTTCGTCCCGCTGGGAATGAGCGGCAGCGTGGCCTACGTGCGGGGCCGGAACGAGGTGCCCGACCGCGCCTACGGCCATGCGCTGAAGGACGGCCGCTGGATCGAGAACGACCAGAGCCCGACCTCGGCGACCCTCGGCGACGGAGGCGTTTACTCGTCGCTCGCGGACCTGGCCGCGTGGGACGAGGCCCTGAGCCGCAACACCCTGCTGAGCGAAGCGGACATGCGGCCCGCCCTGAGCCCCGTGCGCGTCGCGGAGGCGGGGCCGGTGGGGCCCGACGGGACGGCCGCGGAGTACGGCTTCGGCTGGTTCCTAGATCCCTGGAAGGGCCGGACGCGGATGTGGCATTACGGCGAGACGGCCGGGTTCCGGACGGCCATCCAGCGTTTCACCGGCGACGGCCTGACGGTCATCGTCCTCTCGAACCGGGATGATCTCGACGCCCGGGGGCTGGCCCTCCGGACGGCGGAATTCTTCCTCGAGGGATCCCGTTCAGCGGGCGGCCCAGATGGCGTCCGCTGAGGGAGCAAGGATCATGGATTCCGGCGCGCGACGGCGCGGAAAGACGAAAGAGCGCAAGGCCTGGGGTTTGGTCCTCATGGGCGGTGGCGCGCGAGGGTTCGCCCATATCGGCGTCCTCGCCGTCCTCGAGGAAAACGGCCTCGTGCCGGACATCATCACCGGAACGTCCATGGGAGCGATCATCGGCGGGCTCTACGCGGCCGGCCTGTCCCCGGCGAGACTGAAGGAGATCGCCTGCGGCTTGGGCCTCAACGATTACTTCGAAAAATCCGCCGCTTCTCGTCTGTTCAAGAATCCCAAAACCTTTTTCGAATACTTGATGCTCGCGGACTACAAAAACAGGCTGTTCAATAAGGTCCGGCTGGACAAGAAGGACGCCGTCGAGGCCTTTCTGCGAAAGCTCGCCGGGGATGTCCGGATCGAATCTCTGCCGATCAAGTTCGCCTGCAACGCCGTCGACCTCGTTTCGGGGAATGACGTCCTGTTCGATCGGGGCAAGCTTTATCGGGCGCTCCGGGCGACGATGACCGTTCCCATTCTGTTCGCCGCCGCCCGGAGGGAGGGCATGGTTCTCGTCGACGGCGGCGTGCTCAACAACGCGCCCGTCGAAGCGGCCGTGAAGGCCGGCGCCGACGTCACGGTCCTCGTGGACGTCCATCGGCCGCTCCGGAGAATACCGCCGGGACGGATCCGGACGATGTTCCAAATCGTCCAGCGGACGCTCGACGTGGCCAGGGCGGCGGCCAACGAGGAGATCGCGCGGCGGGCCGACGTCGTGCTCCGCATTCCGCTCGACGTCGATACGTTCGATTTTTCCAAGCCGGGCAAGATCATCCGGACGGGAGAGGAGGTCGCGGCCGCGGCCCTGCCGATGCTGGAAAAAACCCTCGCCGGCCGGCCTGTTTCTCGGGCGGGCCTGCGACCGAAGGCCGGCACGACCTCGTGCCCCTCCCCCCGCCATAATGCCGGATGAAGGATAGTCTCCGAATCGACCTTCTGCCGGGCGCGGAATCGGCAGTCTCCATCCGGACAGAAAAGAATCCCCTCTCCGAAGGTATCGAGATTATCAACTGAGCTGGCTACGGCAGTTTGTCATGCTCCGGCGGCGCGACGGAACCCGAGTAGAACACGACGCATGGCCCGTGTTCGAACAACTTCTTCGCCCGGCCCAGCAGATTGGTCACGGGATTCGTGAGCGACCTCAAGGTGCTGATTTTGCCTATCTCCGGACGGTTGAACGGGCCCCGGACTTTCTGGCTGAAGACGGCGCAACCGCCTTGATCGAGGACCGCCACGATGACGTCCTCATAGCGGTTGTTGATGAAATTCAGCCCGCCCTTCATGGCGATCCTGTTTTTCTTCGTGGCCATGGCCACATCGACCGCCTCGGCGACGCCGTTTCCGACCCTCCAGATCGAAACGAGCTCGGCGATGACACTTTTTCCCCCCTGGGATTCCTTATAAAGGTCGGCAAAACTGTACCCTCTTGTGAGGGCCGCCCCCAGGGGGCCTGCGAGGAAGAAGCTTCCGACATCCACGAGGTTGAAGTTCTGGCTTCGTTCGAGCGACGAGAGTAAACCATCGATATCGATGCTGTTGAGCCCGATGTTCTTGCCGTTCAGGGAAACTTGACCGCTGAGGGATTGTTTCACTTCAACGGCGGTCTTCCCCCTCGCGGTCAAGTCCGCGGAAAAGTCGGCCAGCCCTTCCATGTTCTTTGCGTTCGGGGACCCTTGAAGCAGTTCCGCGATCTTGAGCCGGCTCAGAGAATAGGTGACTCTGAAATGAGGCTCGGCCCCTGTGAAGTCCGCGTGGAGGGTGCCGCTCCCCGTCCCGCCAAAAACGCTCATGCGGGCCTGGCTGACATCGAAAACGCCGTTTCCACCCGCGATTCTCATCGCGAGGCCGGCCAGGGTGAGGTTCCCGGCTCTGATCGTCCGGCACAAAATATCACCGGTGAACGAAAGGGTCTTTAGCGGGTCCCCGCCCTGCGTCCCCCCGGCGGAAAGGTCATGGGCCGTGATATCGACGCCCTCCCATTCGATCTTCTTGTCGGACTCAAGGTCGGCAAAAAGGACGTTTCCCTGGGAAATGACGAGTTTTTTCACCGTCACGGGATTTTTCGACGGTTCGCCTCCCTGCGTTTCGATATTGAGCTTCCCGTTTTTCTGTCTGACGATGGAGATGACGGGTTTGACAAACTCCACCCGGCCGATCACGATCCGGCGCCTGATGAGGGGCAGGAGCTTCAGCCCTATTTTCATGTTCGCCACGGCCGCCACGTCAGCCCCGCCGTTCTTGACGGTGATGTCCGCGAGCGAAGCGCCGAAGACCGGGAAAAAAGAAACGCTCGCCCCGCCGCCGATGCGAACATCCATTCCCAGGGCCTTCGACGCGGTCGCTTCGATCCGGGGTTTGAGAGCTTTGATGCCGAACAGGAGGATGAGGATGATCAGGACGATGCCGGCCAGGGCCACCGCCCCCGCCATCATCAATACTTTTTTCTTGCGATTCGCCATGCCCTATCCCTCGGATCGATGCCAAGAAACCGGCGAGGCTATCGTTCCGTTGCCCGGGGGTCGCCGGATGTATTCAGCGAAACCCCGGGCACCGTGGCGCTTCTCAGGATCTACTTCCCCTTATTTTTATTAGGAGGCACGGGGGCCTGCGGCTTGGCCGGCTTGGCGACTTTTTTGACTTGCTGGATATCTTGTTGGTGCCGTACGGTCAACTGCTGCTTTTCCGTCTGATGCTGTTTCTTCACTTCGGCCGTTTTGGTTTGGTAGGTCTGCTGGATTTTCGCTTTTGCAGCCGTGTCGCGGGCTTGCGCTTGCTCCGCGGCGCGCTTGCTCTGCAGGTCCTTCAGCTCTTGCGCCTGGGTTTTCTTGAGGAGTGTCTTTTCCTCGGCTTGCCGCTTCTTGACGGCTGATTGTTGCGCGCTCACCGGCACCTGTTGTTTCGGCTCGAAGACCTTGGCCGGAGCCAGCTCTTGCCGGGCCTGGTCCGTGTTCAGAAAGGCCTTCGGCTTCGCTGCCGCATCCGTCCGGAGGGCCGGCCGGTAGACCTGGACATTGTTGCCCGTGATCCGGGCCGGTCCGGGCTGCCGGACGTCCTGGATCGTGTAGCGGGGGACTTCCCGTCGGGTGACACGCCGCACGAAGTCGGTTTCGATTCCCTCGTTGAAGACCCTGTTGTTCCGGAAGGAGATGTTGTTGTGAATGGAGGTGAAATTGACGATCAGCCCATTTCGTTCATAGGGGAGGGTGTAATGATAGATGTCACGGTCCAGGAAATACGGGGCCTGAATAAAGACCCAGAAACGGATAGGGATGTCGAATGAAAGCGAAGCGAAACCCATACCGGCACGGAATTCGACCCCGGGCGGCAGGGGCGCCCAACCCGCATACTGGTCGCTCCATCTCCAGCTCACCCAAGCTGGACCCCAGACCGTGCCGGGAACCCAGTACCAGCCAAAACCGTCATCATAGCCCCATCGCCCGTAATGGAAAGGAATCGAGCCCCATTCCTCGTTCGCAATCCAGGTCCAGCCGTCGTCGGTCATGACCCAGTGGCCGTCGCTATAGGGCCGCCATTGGTAGCCCATATGCCTGGGGATCCAAACGTAGCCATAGGGATGCATATTGACCCAACTGACCTGCCCCCCTCATAGGGCTCCAGCTCTTGTGGTAAGATTTTGCTGGAATGAGGGAGGTGGATATGGCAA
>Ga0315282_10003212_pt1 | contig 29416 bp, 28 predicted proteins | sample YL17G07_20_MG_FD_203693 | JGI IMG/M metagenome (GOLD analysis project Ga0315282, IMG submission 203693) | Sediment microbial communities from Yellowstone Lake, YNP, Wyoming, USA - YL17G07_20 | ecosystem: Environmental > Aquatic > Freshwater > Lake > Sediment | place: USA: Wyoming | collected... | reverse complement strand
CAGTCGAGGATCAGGTGGCATCAACTCCACTATTATTACGGACTGGACAATGAGGCGATTAGGAGTAGAAATCTATTTTGAGGCAACGGGGTCCGCCGGAGTAGGTGCATATATGAGGCAACGGGGCCCGGCAGCGAAACGCGCCGGGCCCGAACCCAGGATAGAATGGCCACCGGCCTGCTGTCGCGCGGGCAGGAGACGGAAAGCCAAGCGGGCGCGGGTGGTGTTTTCGGCTGGGCGGACTACCCGAGGCCGGTGGCAATCAGCAGGCCAATTGCCCGGGACATGACCCGACTCGCGCGGGACATAACCCGATTCCGCCCGGCGAGGGACATGACCCAATTCCGCCGAGGAATTGGGCTCGTGTCCCAAGTCGGTGGCGCGGGACATAACCCGATTCCGCCGAGGAATCGGGATTGTGTCCCAAGCCCGTCACCGAGCTAGTCAAACCGGCAATTCGCACCCGACCCGACATTACAACTATGACAACTCTCCAAAACCCCGAAAATCGGCCCTAACCCTCGCATCTCCAAGAGCATGCCCGAAATCCGACCATGCCCCCCCGGGTCACCCCGGGTACGGTACCCCGGACGCTCCCCGGTACGGTATCCCGGAGCCTCCGGGGTACGGTATCCCGGAGCATCCCCGGTACAGTATCCCGGAGCATCCGGGGTACGGTATCCCGGAGCGTCCCCGGTACGGTATCCCGGAGCATCCCCGGTACCGTCCCCGGGATGCTCCCCGGTACGGTATCCCGGACGCACCCGGGGGCCCGCGCTCCTGTCTGCACGCGACGGGACTGCCATCCAGTTTCGTCCTGCGAAACTGGTGGCTGTGCCGTTCTGCTTCGGGAGCTGGTGGCTGTACCGTTCCGTCTCGACGCTGAACGCGCCCCGGCGTCTTCTTCGACATCACCGACCTGACCTGACCTGTTCTGATTTCCTGCTCTCGCAATCCGTCGTTCGTCCGGCATTCTGACTTCTGAAGTCTGCAATCTGACCTCCGGCTTGTCCGCCGCCCCGCCAATCGCAAATCCCGTAACCAGTGGGCCGTAGGCCGTGAGCTGTGAGCCGTAAGCCCTCCAGCGCGCCCGCTTGACACCGCCCCGCGCACGCCTATACTAGCCACGTTATGGGTAAGGCAACCGCACCAACTGAAGTCATTGACCTGGTCGAGAGCTTCGGCCGGAACCGCGACGCCTATCATTCCAGCAGCTACAATGAGACGCAGCTCCGCCGTGAGTTCATCGACCCGCTCTTTGAAGCCCTGGGCTGGGACGTTGAGAATCGGCAGGGCAGCGCCTTGCCTTACCGCGACGTCATCTTCGAGGACTCGCTGAAAGTCGGCGGCGCGACCAAAGCGCCGGACTACTGCTTCCGCATCGGCGGCATGCGCAAGTTCTTCGTCGAGGCCAAGAAACCCTCGGTCAACATTGCCACCGACTCGAGTCCCGCCTTCCAACTGCGCCGCTACGCCTGGAGCGCCAAACTGCCGCTCTCAATCCTCACCGACTTCGAGGAATTCGCGGTCTACGACTGCCGCTCGCGCCCGGTCAGGACCGACAAAGCCTCGACCGCCCGCATCAAGCTCCTCCGGTACAGCGAGTACCCCGACCGCTGGGACGAACTCTGTTCAGTCTTCTCGCCCGAGGCCATCCGCAAAGGCTCGTTCGACAAGTACGTCGAGGATACGAAAGCCAGGAAAGGCACCGCCGAAGTAGATGATGCCTTCCTCGCCGAAATCGAGGGCTGGCGCGACTCGCTCGCCCGCAACATCGCCCTGCGCAACCCCCGGCTCGGCACGCCGGACAACACCGCGGACTTGAACCTTGCCGTGCAGATGACCATTGACCGGGCCATCTTCCTGCGCATCTGCGAAGACCGGGGCATCGAAGACTACGGCACCCTGCAGAACCTCATCGGCAAGCCCGGCGTCTATCGCCGGCTGATGGAACGGTTCGAGGACGCGGACAAGCGCTACAACTCCGGCCTCTTCGACTTCCGCAAAGACACGGTCACTCCGTCCCTGAAGATTGACGACAAGCTCCTCTCCGACATCCTCTCTGAACTCTACCCGCCCAAATCGCCCTACGAGTTCTCGGTCATCGGTATCGAAATCCTCGGCCAAGTCTACGAACAGTTCCTCGGCAAAGTCATACGACTCACAGCCGGGCATCAGGCCAAGGTCGAGGAGGAGAAGCCTGAGGTCCGCAAAGCCTGCTTGACTGCGGTCGGCGTTGAGGCTATATTGATACCGCAAACATGAGGTGAAACATGAGCACAGTTGATGACACGGTCAAATTGATAAGGGAGTTGCCCGATGAGCTTCAGACCGAGGTAGCCGACTTTGCGCGGTTCTTGAGGGAATCCAGGGCTAAGCCGAAGCGCACCAAGTTCCGCCTGGATTGGGCCGGTGCCCTCAGTGACCTGAAGGACAAGTACACGTCGGTGGAACTCCAGCACAAAGCGCTTGATTGGTGGTCGGATGACATTCCTGCTCGACAGTAACATCTGGCTCGAACTGCTGTTCGGCCAGGAGCGGACCGACGAGGTGCGCCGCTTCCTGGAAAGCGTGGGACCAGACCGCGTCGCGGTCAGCGACTTCTCAGTCTTCTCAATCGGAGTAATCCTGACGCGCGCCAAGCGCGACGACGTCTTCGCGCAGTTCGTTTCGGACACCCTCGAGGGCACGAGCACCACCGTGGTCAGACTGGATACAGCCGGCCTGAAGGACGTAGTCGTTGCCCGACGCCGCTTCGGTCTCGACTTCGACGATGCCTATCAGTACGTCGCGGCGGAGAAGCACAACCTGACACTGGTCAGCTTCGACGCCGACTTCGACCGGACCGAAAGGGGTCGCAAGACCCCGGCTGAGATACTGAAGACGATAGAGGAGAAATGAGCCAACCCGCGATCCCCGGCTTGTGCTTGCGCTTGAGCTTATGCTTGCGCTGTGCCTTGGAGCTTGCGGCTTGTGGCCGCGTCTGAATGAGGCATCCTTGACGTGCCCTGAATTGAATATTATGTCCCCGAAATCCCAATCCTAACGAACGGCGGGAAAGACGACGACTTCGGGACGTTCGTGAAGGACGTGCTGCGGGACACTCCTATCGTCGAGGTTCGCCTGAATCATAGCGACCTGAGCCGACTTCTCGATGTCCGCACGCGGCATCATCTGGACTTCGATGACGCCTATCAGTATGTGGCGGCGGAGAAGCACAACCTGACCCTGGTCAGCTTCGATGCCGACTTTGACCGGACCGAACGCGGCCGCAAGACGCCAGCGCAGATGCTGGAAGCGGTGGACAAGAAATGAACCGCCCCGCAGTTCCTGGCTTGCGCTTGTGCTGCGCCGAAAACGCAAGAGCGACACCGAGGAATCCGATGCCGGAAAATAGTCGCTGTCCCTATTTCCCCCGAGGCCATGGTCAGAGGCATAGATGCCGTCGGCACCGACCTTAACCCGCTGGCGCGGCTGATAGCCGAAGCCAAGACCGCGACGCCCTCCCTCAGCGACATTGACTCGACGATGGCTGCCTTCAAGCGGGCTAGGTTCGCGGCTGGTCAGTCGGCTTGGGAAGGCACGGACGAGGTTCGCGGCATCAACGTCGCCTTCTGGTTTAAGGACTACGTGGTTGTCGAGCTTGCGGCAATCAGACGATTCGTGGATTCCGTACCCGACAGCCAAACCGCGCTGTTCTTCCGCGTCGCGTTCAGCGAGACTGTGCGAGAAAGCTCCAATACGCGCGTGGCAGAGTTCAAGCTCTTCAGATACGCGCCTGACAAGCTCGACCGATTCAAACCCGACCCGTGGAAACTCATGTCACTGAAGCTGGCCCGCAACCGGGCTGGCCTAGTCGACTTTCTGGAGGTGCTCGCGCGTCACCGTCGAGTGCCACGGGCAACTGTGTGCGGCTTCAACACTGTGTTGGGCATCCCGAACGAAGCGCGCCTGAAGCCAGGAGGCGTTGACCTTGTGGTAACGTCTCCACCATACGGTGACTCAAGGACGACCGTCGCCTACGGTCAGTATTCCAGGCTATCGGCCGCGTGGCTCGGCATGGATGCACACGCCAGCGTCGACCGGATTCTAATGGGAGGGCGTCCCCCGAAATCCATCGTGCGGTTCGGCTGCGCCCCCTTGGACGACGCGATAACGAAGATAGCCGAGTCTGACTTCCAGCGGGCGCTTGACGTTGTGTCATTCTACGCGGACCTGCGCTCATCCATCGCACACGTCGGAGAACTAGTCGCGGCAGGCGGCCATGCCTGTTACATCGTGGGTAACCGCAAGGTCAAGGGCGTCGTGCTGCCCACTGATACGGCAATCAGATACTTCTTTGCCGAGGGAGGGTTCGAGCACGTTGCCACGCATACCCGGTCGATTCCTAACAAGCGCATGCCGCTACGCAACAGCCCGTCCAACATTACCGGCCAACTCGACGCCACTATGACGCGGGAGTTCATCGTCGTCATGCGCAAGCCCAGCATGGCGGAAACCATGTTACCCGTCGTGGCTGACCGCCCATCAACTGCCCGCCCGCGCGGCAGGCGTCGACTAGCCCGGAGGCTCCCCAATCGGGCTGCGCCGAAGCCACGAAAGGCCAAGCGCGAAGCGCGAACGAAACGGCGCTAGAAGCTGGTGTGGGACACTTCCCATGTTTCCGGCTGATGTCAAGCCCGGCACGACAAGATGGTCGAACTGGTGACGCGGATGATGGAATTGAAGAAACAGCAGGCCTGCCCGCGCGGCAGCAGGCGGGCCCGCGCCCCGAAGAAGCAAAGCCCCAGCGCCCGGCAACTCCTCGACCAGAAACTCACCATCACCGACCACCAAATCGACGCGCTGGTGTACGAGTTGTATGGCCTGACGGAAGAGGAAATCGGAATCGTAGAAGGACGAGAGAGGTGATAGACAGAACAATGCGGGGCGAGTCCCGATTGCTGTCGGGCCGATCGCAGGTGTGGGTAGTGTCCATGAATGACCTAAGGAGGCCTTTGTGTTCAATGTCATGTTGAGCCTGGTTGTTGGGGTTCTGCCAAAGCCGGCTGACTGCACTGCGCGTGAGCTCTATCTCCGGGGAATCGAGCTCGTTCGCTACATCGTGCTCACGGAACCTAGTTTTGTGTTCAGCCAGCGTACTAGCATGGGGTTCTCGGACGAGGCGAGCCCCGCTGCTTTGTACTTTCCCGAAGGGAGTTTGATACGTCGCGGGAACACACTCTACTATCTTGGTCATGAGCGGCTGGCCGCCGACACGCTGGTCAGGTCCGACACTGTATATCGCGTTGTCGGCATCGCGAGGCCAGAGTCACTCCGGCTATTTGGCCGCGTCGAAGACACACTTGGACTCAGCCGGGTGAAGCGCGCGATGCTAGGCTACTGGCGGCGCGGCATCAGACATACTCTGTACAACGTGCAGTGCGAGTTCTCAGATGTGATGGAGCGTTACACGTACCAGGGAGAACCGGACTCGTACGGCCAGCTGCCTCAGTACTACAATACAATTACAGGTGAGCAGGCTGTGTCGATGATCCTGGCTCGTTGGGAGGGCCTGCGAGACTTCTGGGTGGAGCAGTATTGGGCTGCGGATTCCTCTGGGTGGGTCTCCGCCTGGGCCGACTCTGTCAGAGGCCAGCAGTGAGGCCGGGCTTGCTCTCGACGAAGCCCAAGGAAGATGGCGGGTTGTCAGGCGGGAGGTACGGGCGGGAAGAGGTCAGTGATGGCTGAGAAGGCGACGTTCCGAGTCTACGGCGAGAACGGCGCTACGTTTCTTGTCTTTCAGGCCCTTGCGGATTGCCCCGACGCGGTTCAGGATGTGTTGATAGCCAGACTGAAGCAGTTCGGCACCCGCGGCAAGTGGGATGGGCCAAGGCTGCGCGATGTCGAGGTCTGGCTCTTCCCTAACTTTGGCAAGGCATCAGGTTTCGGCGAGCCGGACGTGGTCATAGTCGCGCAGGACGAGAATGGCGACGATTACGCCATCTGGATAGAGGTCGAGACCACCATCAACAGTCAGAGAGCACTACCTTCGCTTCGACGCTCACTCGTCCAACTCTGGCGGTTCCGTTTCTTCCAGCACGCGCTCATCAGGCGCTCCAAGAGGGAGGCGGGCGCGTTGCGAATCAACGGGGTGACTCTCTCCGATGAGCGCGAAGTCCGCGGTGCCTCATTGCTGCGGCGCGACCACGGCGTTCTCCAAGTGATCGGTTCGCGCCTCCAAAGGGCAGGCGAACAGGAACATGACCACTATGTCCTGTTCACCATCGACCGTCCGCACGGTGAAGGGAAGAAGAGGAGCAAACATCCGTACTGGAAGGTTCTTGAACGAGAAACCGATCTGATGTCGTCCGCCTACCCAGCCAAGTTACCGAGGCTTCCGTTGGACAGGTGCTGGTACGCCTATTGGTACAAGGACATACGCCAGCCGTACAGGGGTTTGTGCGGACAGGAGCTCGACTTGGTCCACCAGTACGTCCGGATCAAGAGGAAGTAAACAGCCTAAATCGTAGAGGGACACTTCCCATATTTCTGAGCGATGTCAAGGCGGAGTATCGTTCATCGTTAGTTCGTACATCGTTGTTCGCTCCCGGACGAGCGGAGCGTGCTGTCGGTCAACGATGCACTGTCTGACAGGGACCTCAGAGGTCAACGTTGAACGCCTTCCGCCGAAGCAACGCGGACGGCCGACAGCTTGTGGCTGTCTCCACGCGCCCGAGCAGGCCCGCATTCCAGCCCTGCGAACCTGGAGTCGGTCTTGCCGTTCTGCGACGCCACGGAACATCGGCGCCACGGTTTTCTTGCCGTTGCCGACGGGGGTAGGCCGCCAGTATCGTATCCCCCGGGGAATCCCGTCAACCACTACCCGTAGTGGAGGGGGTACAGTACCCCGGGTGGCCCCCTATACTATATATCGTATTATGCCCCGGATTAGGTATCGCGCTGTCCGAGAGACAAAATCACTGACTTTCCGGGTGGTTAATTGACGGAGACTCCCCTAATCCTTATCCGGGAGCCTCCCTCGGGCACGATACTGGCTGCATATGTTCGTCCGAAATGCCGACCGTGAACCGGACGGCGTTGCCGAGGATAAGTACCTAAAACAGAGGTACTTATCCTCGTGGCGCCGCGGCCGGGCCGAGCCGGCGTTGCCGGCGGGATTGTCGGACAGCGGGAAAGGGGAATCTGTGTATCATCGCATCTTGTCTAATCTTATGACGCCTCATGCCAAGCGACAAGAAAGGCCCGGTGACGACGCTCAGAGAGAACGTCGAGTTGCTGGAGCAGGACCTTAAGAAGCTGCGGCAGGACTACCTCCGGGCACTGGCCGATTTCGATAATTATCGAAAGCGGGTCGAGCGCGACCTGGAGATGAGCCAGAGGCTGGCTTTGGAGAGGCTGGCAACGGACCTGCTGCCGATTCTGGATGACTTCGACCGGGCGGCGCAGGCCGCGGGCGAGCCGGCGAATGCCGAGAGTATCCGCAAAGGCATGGACATGATTCACCGTCAGTTACGCGAGGTCATGTGCCGGCACGGCATCGAGGAGTACAGTTGCCTTGGTCAGGAGTTTGACCCGCGTCGGGCCGAGGCGATTGGCTACGTGCATTCAGAGGAGCATAAGCCGAACGTGGTCGTGGCCGAAGCCTGCAAGGGCTATAGCTGCGGGCAAAGGGTGCTGAGGCCGGCCAAGGTGACGGTCGCCAAGGAAGCAGAGGGTGGCCGAGGGGCGCAGGCCAAAGGCGAGGAAGTCAGGGGCGGGGAGCCCACAGAAGAGGAAATCGGGGATGGGCTGGATGAGTCTAACGATTGAGCGTAATAGTGGATTTCCGTTTGGAAGATTCCGGATTTCAGATTTGCCCTCACAAGGGCCCTGCGTGCTATGACCGAGCACGGGGCCGGGCAGCGGTGAGGAGTTCAGGAGGATTCTGATGGCGAAAGTAATCGGTATAGACCTGGGTACGACGTTTTCGTGCGTGGCGGTGATGGAGCGCGGACAGCCGGTGGTGATTCCGAATCCCGAAGGCGGCAGGATTACCCCGTCGGTGGTGGCCCTGGGCAAGGAGCGGCTCGTGGGTACGCTGGCCAAGCGCCAGGCGGTCATCAACCCGGAGTCGACCGTCTATTCCATCAAGCGTTTCATGGGCCGCAGGTATTCTGAGGTCGGCGAGGAGACGAAGCGCGTCCCGTTCAGGGTCGTGCCGGCGGATAACGGCGATGCCTGGGCCGAGGTGGACGGTAAGAAGTTGTCGCCGCCCGAGGTTTCGGCGATGATTCTGCAGTACCTCAAGAAGTCGGCCGAGGCGTACCTGGGCGAGGCCGTGACCAAGGCAGTCATAACGGTGCCGGCCTACTTCAACGATTCGCAGCGCCAGGCGACAAAGGACGCGGGCAAGATTGCCGGGCTGGACGTGCTGCGCATTATCAACGAGCCGACCGCAGCCGCGCTGGCGTATGGTCTGGACAAGAAGAAGTCGGAGCGGATTGCGATTTACGATTTGGGCGGCGGTACGTTCGACATCTCCATCCTGGAAATCGGCGAGGGCGTGTTCGAGGTGAAGTCCACGAACGGGGATACGCACCTGGGCGGGGACGACTTCGACCAGCGCGTGATGGACTGGATTATCGGCGAGTTCAAGCGCGAGCACGGGGTGGACCTGTCGAAGGACAAGACCGCGCTACAGCGCATCAAGGAGGCCGCGGAGAAGGCGAAGTGCGAGGTGTCGACGTCGATGGAGACGTCGATAAGCCTGCCTTTCATTCATTCCGACGAGAAGAAGGGGATGCTTCACATCGACACGAAGCTGACCCGGTCAAAGCTCGAGTCGCTCGTCGAGGACCTGGTGCAGAGGACGCTCGGGCCGGTGAAGCAGGCCCTTACCGACGCGAAGGTGACGCCGCGCGACATCGACGAGGTGATTCTCGTCGGGGGCCAGACGCGGATGCCGCGGGTGCAGCAGACAGTACGCGAGTTCTTCGGCAAGGAGCCGCACAAGGGCATCAACCCGGATGAGGTGGTGGCGGTCGGAGCGGCGATTCAGGGAGCGGTGCTCGCGGGCGAGGTGAAGGACGTGGTCCTGCTGGACGTGACGCCGCTGTCGCTCGGCATCGAGACCTTGGGCGGCGTGATGACGAAGATTATCGACCGGAACACGACGATTCCGACCCGGAAGAGCCAGGTGTTCACCACGGCCGAAGACCAGCAGCCGGCCGTGACCGTGCACGTGCTTCAGGGCGAGCGCGAGATGGCGGCGGACAACCGGACCCTGGGCCGGTTCGAACTGGCCGGGATTCCGCCCGCGCCGAGGGGCATCCCGCAGATAGAGGTGACGTTCGACATCGACGCCGACGGCATCCTGCACGTGACCGCGAAGGACCGCGCGACCGGCAAGGAGCAGTCTATCAGAATCACGGCCTCGTCAGGCCTGTCCAAGGACGAGGTGGACCGGATGGTCGGAGACGCCCAGTCGCATGCGTCCGATGACCGGAAGCGCCGCGAACTTGTTGACAGTCGTAACCGGGCTGATACGCTTATATACCAGACCGAGAAGACGCTCAAGGACTTCGGCGACAAGGTTCCGGCTGCGGAGAGGAAGCAGATTGAAGATGCGGCCGCAACCCTGCGCACGGCGTTGAAGGGCGAGGATAAGGCGGCGATCGACTCCGCGATGGAAGCTCTGCAAAAGGTGAGCTACAAGCTCGCCGAGGAGATGTACCGCCAGAAGGAAGCCGGCGCCCAGACCGGGCCCAAGGCCGAGGGGCCGCAGGAGCAGACGTCCGGAAAGAAGGTAGACGCGGACTATACGGTTATCGACGAGGAGAATAAGAAGTAGCGCAAGGCCCGAAATCTGCTGCCAGACGCCGGATTTAGGTTCCGGCGTGTGGCTTTTGGCGCGAAGGGGCTAGAATGCCGGCAACCAAACGCGACTACTACGACATACTCGGCGTGGGACGGGGCGCGAGTGAAGACGAGGTGAAGGTTGCGTATCGCCGGCTGGCCAAGGAATACCACCCGGACCGGAACCCGGACAATCGCGCTGAGGCCGAGGAGAAGTTCAAGGAGCTGTCCGAGGCCTATGAGGTGCTTGCCGACACAAACAAGCGCCGGTTGTACGACGCGTATGGCCACGAGGGCGTTTCGCGTCAGTTCGGACCGGGCGGATTCGACTTCCGCCGGGACTTCACGCACGCCGAGGACCTGACCGACGTATTCGGGGACCTCTTGCGCGGATTCGGCGGAGGCTTCAACTCCGGCGGTCTGTTCGACGTGCTGTTCGGCGGGGGAACGCAGTCGAGGCGCCAGGCGCGCGGAGGCGACATCAGGATTCGGATGCAGCTTACCCTGGAGGAGATTGCCGATTCGGTGACGAGAGAGGTCACGTTCTCCCGGTACGAGGAGTGCCCGGATTGCTCGGGCCGGGGCGGGACCGGGAATGAGGTCTGCCCGACCTGCCGGGGACAGGGGCAGGTCCGGCATCGGTCGAGCTCGCTATTCGGCCAGTTCGTTCACGTGTCGAGCTGCCCGACCTGCGGCGGAGAGGGCTCGCGGGTGAAGGAGACGTGCAAGAAGTGCGAAGGCCAGGGCCGCGTGAAGCAGCAGCGGACGCTCAAGGTGCGCATTCCGGCTGGAGTGTCGTCGGGCAACTACCTGCCGCTGCACGGGGAAGGCCACTACGGCCCGGGCGGCCACGGGGACGTGCTGGTCGAAGTCATCGAGAAGGAGCATCCGCTGTTCCTGCGCCAGGGGGACGACGTCGTCGTCGAGTTGCCCGTGTCGATCGCGACCGCGGCGCTGGGCGGCAAGGTCAAGGTCCCGACCCTGCACGGCGCGAAGGAGATTGAGCTTGGGGCCGGGACAGCGTCCGGCACAATCATGCGCGTGCGCGGCGGCGGCATCAAGCACCTGGACGGCGGCACCGGTGACGAGCTGGTCCGGGTCGTGATTCACGTGCCCAAACGGCTGTCGAGAGAAGAGAAGATACTGCTCAAGAAGCTGGAAGAGGAGCGGACCGAGCAGACGCCGCCGGCGAGGAAGCCGGGGCACGGCGGATAATCGACGAAAGGGCGCCGAGGCATGGAGCTTTTCTACGCGGAGGAGCCGCCGGACGACGGACGGCTCACGCTGCGCGGCCCTGAGGCGCGGCACATTGCCCGAGTGCTGCGGCACCGCGTCGGGGACCGGGTCTACGTCACGGACGGCCGCGGCAATGAGTACGAGACGGAGCTGGTCCTGGTGAAGGCTGACAGGGTGGTCGGCAGAGTGAAGGGCAGGCTGGAGCGTCCGCGCGAGCCGAGGCACCGCGTCACGCTGGCGCAGGCAGTCTTGAAGGGAGACAAGCTGACCCAGGTATGCGAGCAGGCTGCGGAACTCGGCGCGGGCGGGTTCATACCGCTGCAGACCGCGCGGACCATCGGCCGGCTGAGCCCGACGAAGCTCGCACGGCTGCGCGCGGTCGCCCTGAGCGGCATGAAATCGTCGACCGGCACGGTGGCTCTCGACGTCCATCCGATGAGCCTGGATGCTCTCGCCGCCGGGCTGGGGCGGTTCGACCAGGCGCTCGCGGCGTACGAAGAGGAGCGGCGGGTCGGGCTTGACGAGGTATTGAGGCCTGACGTCGAGTCTCTCCTGGTCATCGTCGGCCCTGAGGGCGGGTTCGAGCCGCATGAGATTCAGGCGCTGCAGCAGGCAGGCGCGGTTTCGTTTTCAATGGGACCCAGAAGGCTGCGGGCCGAGACCGCGGGCATTGTAACCCTGGCCATGGTGATGCAGCTTCTGGGCGACCTTGGCTGGCACGAGCACGAAACGACCTTGAAAGGAGGTGCTATCGGGTCATGGTAGGTATTACTGTCAAAGAAGGTGAGTCCTACGAGAGTTTCATCCGCCGGTTCCGGCGGGCGTGCGAGAACGCCGGGATTCTACGCGAGGTGAAACGGCGCGAATTCTACGAGAAGCCGAGCGAAAAGAAGAAACGCAAGCAGGCTGAATCGCGGCGCCGAGCGTATCGCCGCCGCCAGCAGGACGAGTATTAGCCGTCGCGGCCACGGGCCGCGACGCGGAGCGAATATTGGATAAGCACTCCCTGGAAGTGCTCGATTTCCCGCGCATCCGCGAGATGCTGGCCGAGATGTGCCAGACCGCGATGGGGCGGGAGCAGGCGCTGAACCTGGAGCCGCGGGGCGAGCGCGGGTGCGTTGCCGCGGAGCTGGACCGGCTTGAGGCAGTGGTTTCTCTGCCGGAGGAGCCGCCGCTTTTCGAGGTCAAGGACGTACGGCCGCTGCTCGGGCAGCTTCAGGCCGACGGGGTCGCGACCGGGCCGGAACTGCTGGTGATACGCCAGGCCTGCGCCGGCATCAGGCGTTGTCGTGACTTCTTGAGGCCGCACCGCGACCGGCTGGCCAGCATCCGGCAGGTGGTTGACGGGTTGACTGCGTTTCCCGAACTGGAGAGGAGTATTGACCACGCGATTGACGACGCCGGCGAAGTACGCGATTCGGCAAGCCCTGAGCTCAAAGAGATACGAGTGAAGCTCAGGCGGCGGCGCAATGCCCTGGTCGAACGGATGGAGCGCATGGCGGCGGACAACCCGGGCTGGTACGGCGGCGCAGTCACGGTGCGCGGCGGCCGGTTCGTGCTGCCGCTGCTGCTGGAGCACCGCAACCGGCTGCCCGGAGTGGTACACGGCAGTTCGGGCAGCGGCCAGACTTTGTTCGTCGAGCCGCTCGAGGCGGTGGCCGACGGCAACGAGATGCAGGAGCTGCGCGACGCCGAAGCCGAGGAGGTTGCCCGGATACTCCGGACCCTCTCCCGCATGGTGTCGGAGTATGCGAGCGGGCTGAGTTCGGCGATGGACTCGGCCGGGGTTCTGGACTCGCTGGTCGCCCGCCGGAGGTTCGCGGTGCGTTACGACTGCGCCCGGCCCGAAGTCTCCGATGACGGACGGGTCGAGATTCTGCGCGGCCGGCATCCGCTGCTGGTGAAGCGCCGGGCCCCGGTCATACCCCTGGACTTCCGGTTTCCGGACGGCGCGACGATTGTGCTGATATCAGGCCCGAATGCCGGCGGCAAGACCGTGGTCCTGAAGACGCTGGGGCTGTTCAGTTTGATGACCGCGGCCGGCATGTTTTTGCCCGCTGCCAGGGGCACGCGGGTGCCGGCGTTCCGAACCGTGTTCGCCGACATCGGAGACGAGCAGTCGCTCGACTCGGACCTCTCGTCGTTCACCGCCCACCTGGGCCGGCTGAAGCAGATACTCGACTGCGCGGATAACGATAGTCTCGTGCTGGTGGATGAGATAGGGTCATCAACCGCGCCGGAGGAAGGCGCCGCGCTGGCCGTTGCCGTGCTCGAGGCCCTGCGCGAGCGGGGAGTGAAGGCGGTCGCGACGACGCACTTCGGCACGCTCAAGATGTTTGCCCAGGACGAGCCGGGTATGGTGAACGCGGCGATGGAATTCCGCGGCGGGCCGACGTTCAGGTTGCTGATGGGCGTGCCGGGGGAGTCGAGCGCGCTGGAAATCGCCGAAAGCGTGGGGCTGCCGGCGGGCGTCATTGAGAGGGCCAAGTCGAGAATGGGCCGGGAATGGCTGGACTTGAATGCCAAGCTGCGGTCGCTGGATGACGAGCTGGACAAGGTCAGAACTGCGCGCAGGACCGCAGAGTCCGCGCAACGCGAGGCCGAACGGCTGCGTCTGGACTATGATACGAAGACCAGAGAGCTGAGGGACTTCGCCGCCCGCGAGAAGGAGCGGCTCCGTTTTGAGGAGGAGCGGTTTCTCAGGGAGAAACGCCGCGAGATTGAGAATCTCGTGCGCCGGATAAAGGAGAGCGGGGCAGACCGCAAGAGTGTGGTCGAAGCCAAGAGCGTCGTGGAAAAGGAACTGGGCGCGGTTGCGGCCGGGCCTGAGCCGGAACCGGCTCCTGAGCCCGAGGGACATGAGATGGAGTTAAGCCCGGGGGACGCCGTGCGGTCGCGGACGTTCGGGCGGCAGGGGACCGTGGTCGAAGTGAGCGGCGAGCACGTGACCGTGGCGTTCGGGCAGATAAAGATGGAACTTGCCAGACACGACCTGAAGCTGGTCGAGGCGGGCACGGCCGCGGGCCCGACCCCGGAGCCGTTTGTCGAGGAGCCGTACCGGTTTGAGCCGAGGCTGAACGTTCGTGGCATGACCCGGGCAGAGGCAGACGAAGCGTTGAGCCGGTTCCTGGACGATGCGGAGCTCGCCGGGACGACCGAGCTGTTCATCCTGCACGGCAAGGGCACGGGCGCGCTCAGGCAGGCGCTCTGGGCCCGGTTGCGCAAAGACCGGCGCGTCGAGAAAGTAAAGCTGGGGGGGGCGGCGGAAGGCGGCAGCGGCGTGACGCTGGTAACGCTCAAGAACGAGGCATGATAAAGCAGGAAGTGATCGAGCAGGTGCGAACCGGGACCGACATCGTCGACCTTGTCGGCGCGTATCTGCCGTTGAAGAAGGTCGGGCAGAACCACCGCGGTCTGTGTCCGTTCCATTCCGAAAGGTCGCCTTCGTTCTACGTCAATCCGGCGCGCCAGACTTATCACTGCTTCGGCTGCGGAGTCGGCGGGAGTGCCATCAATTTCGTCATGGCGATGGAGAAGCTTGAGTTTCCCGAGGCGGTCAAGTTCCTGGCCAAGAGGCTCGGAATCACGGTCGAAACCGAGCAGGGGCCCGGCCGGAACCAGGCTCTGTATGACGCGTGCGAGCAGGCCACAGGTTTCTACGAGGCCCAGCTCGCGAAGTCGGAGCCGGCGCGGGCTTACATCGAACGCCGGGGACTCGGCGCCGAGACGGTGCGGCGGTTCCGGCTCGGGTTCGCACCCGGCGGCAACATGCTGCGAGGCCAGTTGCAGAAGCGCCGCTGGTCTGAAGAAGCGCTGGTGCGGAGCGGGCTCCTGGTGAAGCGGGACGAAGGTTTGACCGACTGCTTTTACGGCCGGCTGATGTTCCCCATCTTCTCGCTTTCGGGGAAGGTGATTGCGTTCGGTGGGCGGGTGCTGGACGACAGCGAGCCGAAGTACCTGAACTCGCCGGAAACGGCGATATTCCGGAAGGGCGACAACCTCTACGGCATGTTCCAGGCCAAGGCTTACGTTCGAGAAGACGTGCCGATACTGGTTGAGGGCAACTTCGACATGCTGTCGCTCGTGGACAAAGGCATCAACCGCGTCGTCGCCGGGCTCGGCACGGCGCTCACGCCGGCCCAGGCGCAGCTGTTGCGCCGGTACAATAACCGCGCTATCCTATGTTACGACGGTGATGCGGCGGGCAGGAAAGCCTGCCGGCGCGCGGTCGAAGTGCTGCTGGCCGCGGGCGTCGACCCGCAGGTCGCGGTGCTGCCCGGCGGGCAGGACCCGGATTCGTACGTGATGAAGCACGGCAAGGATGGTTTTCTTGCGCTGGCCGGCGCGACGGTGGACTTCGTGGATTCGGTTCTCGGTGCCAGGAACCTTTCCAGCGTGGCAGAGCAGCGTGCCGTTCTTGGGGAGCTGACCGGGCTTCTGCGGTTGATTGCGGACGGGGCGACGCGCGAGCTGTACGCGAACCGCATTTCCGACCGGTTCCGGGTGGATAAGCGCGCCTTGCTTGAGAGCACGGAACAGCGGCCGGGCAGCGTTGGCAGGAAGGCCACGCCCGGGGAGGAACGGCTGGTGGGCATGGTGGTGCAGCACAGGGAGCTGGCTCAGCTCGCCCGGGACTTGAAGCTCTCGGAAGCTCTGGAAGACGAGAGCCTGCGACCGGTCACGCGCCTCGCGGAAGAGCATTGCGAACACGCTGACTTCGGGCCGGGCGTTCTGATGGACCTGATAGAGGATGAGACCACCCGGCGCCGGGTGGCGGAATGGACATTTCTGGACGCATCAATGCCATCGGACAAGGAGTTCCAGCAGGTCTGCGCCCGCATGCGCAGGGTACGTGCAGCCTGGCTACAGCGTCTGGCTGACGCGGCGAGTCTGCGCGGAGACAGCGAGCAGGCTGACGTACTGAACGAAGAGCGCAGCCGCCTGCTGGGTTCGGCGCTCGCAGAAAGGAGTGACCGCCAACATGAAGAGTGAGAAGAAGGCACGACCTGCGGCAGGCCCGAAGACACGAACTCCGGATGCCGGCAAGGCGGTGTCCAGGCCGGTCGGACCGGTTGCCGACGACCAGCCAGACCTGCTGATTCAGCCGAGGCGCAGGGGCCGGCCGCGCAAGCGCACCCGCGCGCCGTGGCTCGATGCTGTCTACAAGAAGGCCTCACCGGACAAGCGGATTACTTACGAGGAGCTCGAGGACCTCGTTCCAGACGAAGTGCTGCTTTCTTCGGACCGGCTGGAGGAGGTAGTTTCCGACCTTGCGCGCGACGGCATCCGGATGCTGGACGCGCGCGAGGAAGAAGCCGAGGTAGCAGTCATCCGCAAGGGGCCGAAACCGATAGTCCAGCGGACCGAAGACCCGACCAAGTCCTACTTCCGCGAACTGTCCAAGCTGCCCCTGCTCACGCGAGACGAGGAGGTGCACTACTCCAGAGAGATGGAAGAAGGTTACAAGAGTATCATCAAGTACCTGTTCGACCCGGTACCGATGATGCGCCGCCTGGTCGAGGAGTGCATGGCGATCGAAGAAGGCACCAAGTCGCTGGACCAGATTGCCCGCGTGGAGTTCGAGTGCCTGTTCGACAGGAAGGCATTGTGGCGCGACCGGCAGAAGTTCGTGCGCTGCCTGCGCGAAATAAAGCGCGAGGCGGACCGGATCGAAACGCTGCGGCAGAGGAAGCATACGTCGAAGCTCCAGAAGCAGATTGATGAAGCAAAACGCAAGGTGTTCTCGCGGATACAGATGCTGTCGCTCCAGCACCATCTCATCAACAACCTGATAGGTGAGTTCAAGGGACAGGGCAATCAGGCACTCGAATACAACGACCAACTGATTGAGGCGAAGAAGGAAGGCCGCGAGGAGACCGAGGAGGCGAAGGACATCCGGCAAAGACTGCGTGACGGTCAGGCCTTTCTGGGCCGGAACATCAACGAGATAAAGAAGATACTGGGCGAGATGGCGGCATGCGAGAACCGGATACTCGCGGCGCGCGATAAGATGATCGAGGGCAACGTGCGGCTGGTCATCTCGATTGCCAAGCGCTACGCCAACCGGGGTCTCGAGTTTGCCGACCTGCTCGAGGAAGGCAACGTCGGCCTTATCAAGGCGGTGGAGAAGTTCAACTACCGCAAAGGGTTCAAGTTCTCGACCTACGCCACGTGGTGGATCAAGCAGGCGATAACCCGTGCGATTGCCGACCAATCGCGGACGGTCCGCGTGCCGGCACACATCATCGACGCGATCAACAAGGTGGCAAAGATCCAGCGCAAGTTCATGCAGAATTACGGCCGCGAAGCAACCGTGGCCGAACTGGCCCAGCGGCTGTCGACGCCCAAGGAGAAGATCGAGGGGCTGACCAAAATCTCGCAGTTCGGCGTCTCGCTGGACAAGCCCGTGGACGACGATGAGACGAGCTTCATCGGCGACTTTATCTACGACGAGAAGACGGCGTCGCCGTCGCACGCGGCAGGCGTGTCACTCTTGGGCGAGAAGCTCGAAGAGGCGCTGGCTGTGCTGACCAAGCGTGAGGAGAAGGTGCTGAGGCTCAGGTTCGGGCTGGGCGACGGCTGTCCGAGAACGCTTGAGGAAGTCGGCCAGATTTTCAACATAACGCGCGAGCGCGTGCGCCAGATTGAGGCCAAGGCGCTGAAGAAACTGCGCCACCCGGTCAGGCTCCGGAGGTTCGAGCCCTTGCGCGACCTGCTGCAGTGAGCCGGATTGGAGTCGTTTCGGATACGCACGACAACCTCGACAGGGTGCGCTCCGCGGTCGCGTTGTTCAACCGGGCGGGCGTCGACCGGGTCGTCCACTGCGGCGACGTCGTCGCCCAGTTCGTGTTCGTCGAGATGCGCCGTCTGAAGATGCCGGTCGCAGGCGTGTTCGGCAACTGCGACGGCGACCGGGAGGCGCTGCGCCAGCGCGCGCGCGAGTTCGGCTTCATCTGGGGTGACGGTCCTTACGGCTTTGAGCATGCGGGGAAACGCTTTCTCGTGACACATCAACCGCTCCCGGCGCTGCCCGACTGCGATTTCTACCTGCACGGCCACACGCATCGTCTGAAACACGGGCCGGGGCGTCCCGTTGTGGTTAATCCCGGTGAGGCCTGCGGATGGCTCACCGGCCGCGCCACGGCCGCCGTGCTCGATGCGGTCAGCGGTGCGGTCGAGTTTTTCGACCTGTAGGGCGGATTGCTGAACCAGCCCACTGACGACGGAGCCGGCCGGACCAGCCGACTCGACCCGGGGCTGTACGTCGTCTCGACTCCCATAGGCAATCTCGGGGACATGACGGCGAGAGCGGTTGAGGTGCTTGCCCTGGCGGACACCGTCGCCTGCGAGGATACGAGGCGGACGGGCATGTTGCTGCAGCATTTCGGGGCGAGCAACCGGCTCGTGTCTTACCACGAGCACAATAAGCTGCGCCGGACGCCCGAGCTGCTGGAAATGCTGAGGCAGGGCAAGCGCATCGCCTTGGTGACCGACGCAGGGACTCCGGGCATATCGGACCCGGGGTTCTACGTGATTCGGGCCGCGGTCGAGGCCGGCTACCGCGTCGTGCCCGTGCCCGGTGCGTCAGCTCTGCTTGCCGCGCTCGTCGTGTCGGGCCTGCCCTCAGACCGTTTTGCCTTCGAGGGGTTTCTTCCCAAGCGGGACGGCAGAAGAAGACGCCGGCTCGCCGGACTCGCGCAAGAGGAGCGGACGATGGTTTTCTGCGAATCGGCACGGAGAGTCCAGCGACTGCTCGAGGAGATGCTCGAACTCTGGGGCGAGCGGCGGGCGGTCGTCTGCCGGGAGCTGACCAAGAAGTACGAGGAGACCATGCGCGGCACCCTGGGCGAGCTGGCTGCCGCAATCACCGGGCGCGAGCTTAAGGGTGAAACGGTCGTGGTGGTTCAAGGGTATGAACGAAGCGACGAAGCGTAAAGGCCGGTTGCTTCTCAGGCCGATTCTGCGCCTTCTTGCGAAGGCGCGCGTGTCACCGACGGCCGTGACCCTGGCAGCCCTGCCGCTCAGCCTCGGCGCGGCGTATTGGTTCGCCACCGGGCGGTTCGTCGTCGGCGGGGCGCTGGCGGCGCTGGTTGGGCTCTGTGATACGCTCGACGGCGAGTTGTCCCGAATGACCGGCAGGGCCAGCGACACGGGCGCCTTTGTGGATTCAAACGTCGACCGTATCAGCGAAGCGCTGGTACTCGCCGGCATCTATTGGTACTACCAGCGGCTGAACCCGCTGTACGCACTGTTCGCAATCGCCGCCATGGCGTTCTCTCTCCTGGTCAGTTACGTGCGGGCGCGGGCCGAGGGCATCGGCAGGGAGTGCAAGGTCGGCCTGTTCGAGCGGCCCGTGCGCGTCGTGGCGCTCCTCGTGGGTGCTTTTGTGCTGGGCAGGACGTACATGCCGTGGGCCATGGCGGTCATAGCGCTGGGGAGCCTGGCCACCGTCGTGCAGCGCTTCGTTCATGTCGTCAGGCAGCGGGAGCCTGCGCCGTGAATCCGAGAATCGTTCTGGTTGGGGTCGCCACGTCCAGCCGGATGCGCTGGGCCAAGGCTGATTCGCTCGAGGAACTGGCCGCCTTGACCCGTACTGCGGGCGGGGACGTCGTCGAGCGGCTCATCCAGGTGCGGCCGAAGGTTGATGCGGCGACGCTCGTGGGCAAGGGCATGGTTCAACGCCTGCAGGACGTGTGCCGGCAGCGCCACGTCGACCTCTTGGTGTTTGACGAGGAGCTGTCGCCGACCCAGCAACGCAACCTGGAAGCGGCGATTAAGCTGAGGGTCATCGACCGGTCGGCATTGATACTCGACATTTTCGCCCTGCACGCGCGTACGGCCGAGGCCAAGATTCAGGTCGAGTTGGCCCAATTGGAGTACCGCAGGCCGAGGCTGACCGGCTTCGGCGTGGAGATGTCCCGGCTGGGGGGCGGGATAGGCACGCGCGGGCCGGGTGAGACTCAACTCGAAGTGGACCGGCGGCGCATCGACCAGCGGATCGCGGCGCTGCGAAGGGACCTTGCGCGAATCGACCGGGAACGGGCGACCCAGCGGGGCCGCAGGGCCAGCCAGTTCCGTACGGTGCTTGCCGGCTACACCAACGCGGGCAAGTCGACGTTGCTCAACCGTCTGACCGACGCGGGCGTCAAGGTTTCGGACCAGTTGTTCGCCACGCTCGACGCCAACACCAAGGCGCTGGACCTCGACCGCCACGTGCGCGTGCTCGTCACCGACACGGTCGGGTTCATCCGACACCTTCCTCCTCAGCTTGTGGCGAGTTTCCGGTCGACGCTCTCGGAGATCCGCGAGGCGGACTTGGTGCTGCACGTAGCCGACGCTAGCGATGAACAGGTTGACCGCAGGATTGACGCGGTCAATGAGACCCTGGCGGCAATCGGCGCCGGCGACAAGCCCGTGCTGATGGTATTCACCAAGGTCGATTGCGTGTTTGACGGCGCCGTGTTGACTCGCTTGCGTCGCGGATACGCCCGCGCCGTGTTTGTCTCGGGCAAGACCGGGGCGGGCGTTGACGGACTCATGGCCGTGCTGAGGCGCTACGTAGAACGGGGCATGGTGACGCGGACCTTCACGATTCCCGAAGTGCGATGGGACCTGCTGAGCCTGCTCCGGCGGTCGGGGAGAGTCCTGAAGGAACAGGAACTCGGCGGCCGGCGCCGCATACGACTGACGGGGTACGAGCCGGTACTGGCTCGGGTGCGCAAGCAGGTCGACGCGGCCCTGAGTCGCGCCGCCGACTGAGCGTCAGCCGGGATTCACTCGTCGGCCGCGGGCCGGCTCAGCGCCGGTCGGAAGCGGCCGACGAGAACATGAAGTACCTGCCCAGCGCCTCGAGGGTGATGATGCCTACGAGCCGGTTGCCTTCGACCACGGGCAGGGACGAGCAGCCGCACTGCCGCACCGCCTGATACACCTGTTCCAGCGTCTGGTCCGTCTTCACCCGCGTGAAGTCGGTGCGCATGATTTGTGACACGGCGACCTGGGGCCCGTAGCGGTGCAGGGCGGCAAGCGTGTCGGCCTTCGTAAGAACGCCCACGACCTCTCCGTCCTTGGTCACCGGGAAGTCCTCCTGAAATCCGTGGTAGGCGAATTCGACGGCCCGGCTGATAGGGTCGTCGGGCGACAGTTCCTGGAACTCACGGACCATGGCCCGGCTGACCGGGATGTCATGCAGCGCCGCGCGCATGCGCACGCCCGATTCTTCCTGACCGGCGCCGAGGTAGATGAAAACGGCGATGAACGCCAGCCAGACATTGCCGAACAGGCCGATGACGCCGAGGCAGACGGCGAAGAGGCGACCGGTCACGGCGGCGATGCGGGTTGCCCTGGGGAACGGCATGTAAGTGGCGAGTATTGACCGCAGAATCCTGCCGCCGTCCATCGGAAACCCGGGCAGCAGGTTAAAGACCGCCAGCAGGAGGTTTACCCGGCCCAGGTTGGCAATGAAGCGGCCCCCGGTGACCGACGCCCGCAGCGTTTCGGCGGGCCCGTAGGCCAGGAGGCTGAAGGCGCCGAGCAGAAGACCGAGAACCACGCTGGTCAGCGGTCCCGCAACCGCTATGAGGAACTCCTGGCGCGGCTGCTCGGGCATCGACTCCATCTGCGATACGCCCCCGATAGGCAGCAGCACTATCTCCCGGACCTTGACGCCGAACCGCCGGGCTACAAGGCTGTGCCCGAGCTCGTGCAGGGTCACGGACAGGAACAGGGCGAGTATGAAACTGACGCCGCGAACGGCCTCGGCGAGCCCGCCCTTGAAGGCATAGACCATTGCCAGGAACGCGACGAACAGCAGGAACGTGATGTGGAGGCTTACGGGTATGCCGAACACGCGGGCGATGCGAAATGAGCCTCTCATACCGTCTTGACTCCGGCGGACCGTTCCGGGATTTCAATCATGAACCGGAGTCCGTATTGACTCGACAAGCGGCGGCACCGGGGCTTGTCTGCGTTCCGGGTCCGGGCCGTCGTTCGCGTGATTCCGGACGACCGGCTCGCCGGCGGCTGCCGCGGGCGGGCGCAGGCACAAAAGGACTAATCTTCGATTTTGATGGCGCTGGACGGGCAGTCTTCCGCGGCCTGCTGCACGTCCTCTTCGGCAGCCTCGGGGATGATCTCGATTTTAACGCGTGCGGTCTCGCCATCCATCTCGAACACATCCGGGCACGTGCTGACGCACAGTTCGCAGCCCGTGCACAGTTCTTTGTCTACCGATGCTTTCACTGATACCTCCGTTTAGTTGCCGGCGAAGACCTTGAGCCGGCGGCTAGTAGGTTGATTGCGCAGCATTCTAATACTCAAGAAAACCGGCTTGTCAAGAATTGGCTGAAGCGGCAGGGCGCGTGAGGAAGGAATGGACGAAACCGTCGATATGGCCGTCCATCACGGCCGCGATGTCATGCGTCTCGAAACCGGTGCGGTGGTCCTTGACGAGCTGGTAAGGGAAGAAGACGTAGGAGCGGATCTGGTGGCCCCAGGCGATTTCGGTCTTGGCGGCGTCGATCTTCTCCCGCTCGGCGTCCTGCCGGCGTTTGTAGTAGTCGTAAAGCCGTGAGCGCAGGACCTTCAGCGCGTTCTGCTTGTTCTGGAACTGGGACCGTTCGTTCTGACACGCGACGATGATGCCGGTGGGGACATGCGTGATTCGCACGGCCGAACTGACCTTGTTGACGTTCTGCCCGCCGTGGCCGCCGGCGCGGAACGTGTCGATCTTCAGGTCATTGGGGTTGATGTCGACCTCGATTTCCTCGACCTCGGGATAGACCGCGACCGCGGCGAAGCTCGTGTGCCTGCGGCCGTTGGCGTCGAAGGGGGATACGCGCACCAGCCGGTGCACCCCGACTTCAGACTTCAGAAGCCCGTAGGCGTAGGGACCGGTCACTTCAACTGTCGCGTCCTTGATGCCCGCTTCCTCGTTGGGCTGCAGGTCGAGGACGTCGTAGGAAAGCCCCTGGCGTTCCAGGTAATGGGTGTACATCCGGTGGAGCATCTCGGCCCAGTCGCACGACTCCGTGCCGCCCGCACCCGGATGGATGGAGAGGATGGCGGCCCGGGCATCCTCGGGCGAACCGAACATCGCCCGTTCCTCCAGGGCCTCGAGGTCGCGGCCGATGAACGTGACGTGCTCGTTCAATTCCTTCTGAACGGACTTGTCCGGTTCGGAGTGGAACAACTCGAGGAGTTCGTGCGTCTCCCTGATTTCTCGGTCGAGCCGTTCCACGCGACTCAGGAGGTCGTTCGACGCGGCAATGCGGCGCATGACCGTCTGGGCGCGGGCCGCGTCGTTCCAGAACTCGGGCTTCGAACTCTCCCTGGTGAGCTCCGTCAGTTCGCTGCGGCGCCGGGGCAGGTCAAAGAAACTCCTGCAGCCGGGCGAGCCGGTCCGCCAGGCCGGTGACCTCGGGCGCCTCGTTTCGCGTGTCGCTACCGGGCATCGGGGCGGGCTTACTGCTTCTTCTTAGGCTCGGTGGTCTGGCCGTACTTGCGGCGGAACTTCTCCACGCGGCCGGCGGTATCAACGAGCTTCTGCTTGCCGGTGAAGAACGGGTGGCAGGCCGAGCAGAGGTCCACGTTCATCTTGGGCTTGGTGGACCTGGTCTTGACCGTATTGCCACAGGCGCAGGTGATGACCGAATCGACGTACTTGGGATGAATCTTGGGTTTCATGTGTGTCTAGCTTTCGCTCATCGAGTCCAGGAACTCCTTATTGTTGCGGGTGAGGCGCATCTTGTCAAGGACGAACTCCATCATCTCGACCGGGTTGAGCTCGGCCAGCAGCTTGCGCATGACCCAGATGCGGTTCAGTTCGAACTCGGACAGGAGCAGTTCTTCCTTACGGGTGCCGGACCGCTGCAGGTCGATGGCCGGGAAGATCCTGCGGTCGGCGAGCTTGCGGTCGAGGATAAGCTCCATGTTGCCGGTGCCCTTGAACTCTTCGAAGATGACCTCGTCCATGCGCGAGCCGGTTTCGACCAATGCCGTGGCGATGATGGTCAGGCTGCCGCCCTCCTCGATGTTGCGGGCGGCCCCGAAGAACTTCTTCGGTTTCTGCAGCGCGTTGGAATCAAGCCCGCCGGAGAGGGTGCGGCCGGAGTGCGGAACCACGAGGTTGTGGGCGCGGGCGAGCCGCGTAATCGAGTCCAGCAATATGACGACGTCGTGCTTGTGCTCGACCAGGCGTTTGGCCTTCTCCATCACCATGTCCGCGACCTGGACGTGGCGTTCCGGCACCTCGTCGAAGGTCGAGCTGATGACCTCGGCCTTGACCGACCGTTCCATGTCCGTCACTTCCTCGGGCCGCTCGTCAATGAGCAGCACGATGAGCGTGATCTCGGGATGGTTGGCGGTGATGGAATTGGCGATCTTCTGCATCAGGATGGTCTTGCCCGCGCGCGGCGGGGAGACGATGAGACCGCGCTGGCCCTTGCCGATGGGCACGAACAGGTCCTCGACCCGCATGGAGAAGTCGTTCTTCTCCGGTATCTCGAGATGCATGCGCTGCTGGGGATACAGCGGGGTGAGCGCGTCGAAGGGGATGCGCCGCCGGTCCTCTTCCAGCGGCGTGCCGTTGACCGTGGCGATTCTCAGGAGCGCGAAATAGCGTTCGCTGTTCTTGGGCGGCCGGGCCTGGCCGATGATCGTATCGCCGGTACGCAACCCGAACCGCTTTATCTGAGACGGCGACACGTAGATGTCGTCCGAGGAGGGCAGGTAGCTGTAGTCGGGCGAGCGCAGAAACCCGAAACCCTCTTCGAGGATTTCCAGCACTCCCGCGACTTCGACACCTTCGTCGCCGGTGTGCTTCTGGCGGGCCTGGGCTTCGAGAATCGACATCACCAGACCCTGCTTCTGCTTGACCTGGTAATCCGGGATGCCGAGTTTCTCGGCCATCTCGTACAGAGCGGGCATCTTCATGCGTTTGAGTTCTTCCTGAAGCATCGTCTCTCCTTGCCCGGGTTCATGCTCGGGCTGAGAACAGAGGGTCAGTCCAAAAGAAGCCTCTGGGTCGTCGGCAGGCCCGTTTCCGGTTGGCTTGCGTGCTGTGCGTCCGGCTTCGTGCCGGACGGCAACGGGCCTCCTTCGGTGGTCGCAGTCTTATACAGCTTTTCGGACAGCGGGACTCGAAACCGGTCAGCCAGATTGTCAGCGGTTCACCGAAGGAGCGATGGGGTGACTTTTCCAGTCGGCTCCGTCCAACAGAAGTATAGGACGCCCTGCGCCCCTGTCAAGTGCGGTGTTTGCCCGCAGCGCGGATTGCTTGACATCGGGCCGCCGGGGGCGAGAATGTGGCGACAACAGGAGGTACGAATGTCAAAGCTCCGGTCCGTAGTCCTACTGTCCGCGTTGCTGGCCCTGGCAGCAGGGCAGACCAAGGTGCTCTTGTACGATTTCGAGCCGCGGGGCGTGGACAACTCGGTCATCCGCACGACGACGCAGTTGCTCCGCGACGCGCTGAACGGAACCTACAAGTACATCGTGGTCGACCCCGCGCCGGGGACGTACTGCTACAACGTCGTCGCCGCGGCCGAGTCGGCCCAGGTGCACGGCGCGGCCCAGGCGCTCATCGGCAACATCATGAGCATCGGCGGCAAGCAGTTCCTGACGTATCAGCTCGTCGATGCCGCGACGAGCGCGGTGCTGCTGGCCGACAAGATAACAACGCCGGAAATGGACGAGTTCCCGGTAATGGCGGGCCGCATCGCGACTTCAATCGTCGAGCGGAAACCCTACGGCGAAACGGCCGAGCCCGAGGTGATGACCACGGCCGAGACCGAGCCGCACTTCAAGCACCCCCGCAAGCCGTATGCCAGCCTTTTTTCTCACGGCCGGATACCAGTTCCACCCATTCGAGAGTGGCCGCGACACGATGGTCACGAACAAGAAGTACGACTTCTCACCTAACCTGTTCAACCTGAACATGGCGGTCAGTTTCGAGACTCAGCAGATGCTGACGCTGCTTCAGATGGGGTTTCTGCGTGGACGCCGCGGTGAGAGCGACGTATCGTTCGACCTGCTCGGTCACTACGTGCTGGGCAAGGGCGATTTCGCTCCGATGATGGGTGGCGGCATCGGCGTCACCAGGTTCACTTGGGAGGACTCTACTCAATCGGATTACAAGGCGCGCGACGACGGCATGTCGTTGAGCGCCGGAGTCGGCTTCCTGGCTCTGCGGACCTACTACTTCCGTATCATGACCGCGGCGTACGCCAGGTACACCTTTACGAACCGATGGGGCGCAGTACCGAGCGTACGCGTGGCGTTCGGCGTGACCACCCCGACGTTGGGCCCGGACGCGATGGTCAAGTCGGGGCCGGGCTGCGTGGGCGCGGTCATCGGCGGGTTCTTCCTGACCGGTCTGATAATCGCGCTGGCGAGCTAGCGCCTTTCGTCCAGCAGCGGCTCGCGGGTCAGCGCCTGCGGGCCGCTTGCATTGGGCGGCTGTCGTCAGTAGAGTCTTGTCTGCAATGAGCCCGAGGCGTACGCGGACCCAAGACCCATGAAGAGCTTCGTGGCGGTACTGCTGGCGCTGGCCGCAATCGGCTACGGGGGCGAGACCGGCAAGTTGGCCGGGCGCGTGCTGGACAAGAAGACCGGCGAGCCGCTGGCCGGAGCCAGCGTCGTGGTTGAGGGCATGACCCTGGGGGCCGCGACCGATGCCTTCGGGTTCTATGCCATCCTGAACGTGCCGGCCGGCACGTACGCGGTCGAGGGTTCGATGGTAGGGTTTCAGTCCATGACCGTGACCGACGTGCGCGTGGAGCCGAACCACACAACGAGGCTCGACCTGAGACTCGCAGCCACAACCATCGAGATGCCGAGAGTCGTGGTCAGGGCGGAACGGCCTCTCGTATCCAAGGAGATGGTGGCGGCGCAGTTCACGGTCCAGTCGGAGCAGATTGCGTTTCTGCCCGGGGACCGGCTGTCGGACGTGATGCTTTTCTCCACCGGCGTGGCGCGGACCGAGAGTACGTTTCACGTGCGCGGAGGGCGGGCGACCGAGGTCGATTACCTGATTGACGGCGTCAGCGTAATCGACCCTCTGACCGGTGAGTTCGGCATCGAACTATCCAAGGGCGTGGCCGACGAAGTCGTGTTCCTGCCCGGCGGATTCTCGGCCGAATACGGCCGGGCGATGTCGGGCGTCATCAACATGGTCACGGTCAACCCGAGGTCTCAGTTCGGCGCGGCCTACCGGTTGAAGTCCGAGAAGCCGATGCCCTACTACTACGACTTCGGGTACAGCTACCAGGGGCTGCAGCTCCACTTACCCGCGACCCGCAACCTGAGGGCGGTATTCAACGTCGGCGCTACGACCATTGGCGACTGGGACCCGAGGCTTTTCCGGTTGCCGCACAAGGGCCGGGCAGACTACTCGTTGTACGGCAAGGGCGTCTGGGACTTGAGCGGCAAGCTCAAACTGACTGCCTCTGCCGCGTCGGCCCGGGCCGAGTACGACCGGTATCAGTCCCAGTGGAAGCTCCTGCTCGACGATTACCGTTCGGACATGCGCCACGGCAGCCTGGGCGAAGGCAAGCTGACCTATATGCCCGACTCGCGTTCCTACTTCAACCTCGCCGTCTCACGGTTCTACACCGACAAGACGTTCGGCGCGCGCGAGCCGGGGCCGGTAGACCTGTGGCAGGACTTCGCGTTCCGTGATACGAGCGAGTATGCCCGGCCGGTGATTGACGAGCACAACCCGTGGAAGGTGCGCTGGAACCGGTACTGGTACTTCTACACGACCGGCACGTATGACCAGTACCGGCGCACGTCGTCCGAGACTTGGACCGGGACCCTGTCGGGCAGCGCCCAGGTGACCCCGCACCACCAACTGTCGTTCGGGGCCGAGGGCGATTTCTACGGCGTGGGCAGCGACTGGGTCCGGTGGATTCGTTCCAACAGCCCGTTCCTCGACACGTACCATTTCCGGCCCTCGGGTCTCAGCGCCTACTTCGAAGACAAGCTGGAACACGAGGGCCTGTTCGCCAACCTCGGGTTGCGCTACGACCGCCTGAACCCGAACGCGACCTTTCGGGAGAGCCTCGCCAGCCAGAGCGGCGATACGAACCGGCTGCCGGCGAGCGCCAAATCGCGGGTCTCGCCCCGGCTCGGCGCTTCGTTCCGGATTACCGAATGGCTGTTCGCGCGGGCCAACTTCGGTTACTACGTCCAGTTCCCGCTCTTCTCCTCCCTGTACGACAACACCGTCAGGCCGACGCTGTACCGGACGAGTTACCACGACTCGCTGCTTCTCGTGGGCAACCCGGACCTGAAACCGGAGCGAACCCAGTCGTACGAAATCGGGCTCCAGGGCGAGGTCGCCCGGGGCGTGGCCGTCACCGGCAACCTCTGGCGCAAGGACGTATACGACCTCGTCGGTACGCACGAAGTGCCGACCCTGCCTCAGAGCTACGTCACCTACGTGAACATCGACTACGCCCGGCTGACCGGCATCGAGATGATTCTCGACCTGCGCAAAGACTGGGTCGGGGCGAAGCTCTCCTACACGCTCTCCTACGCGCGCGGCACGAGTTCGTACGCGAACCAGGCGTACTATGAGTTCATCATGCAGGGCCAGACCGTGCCCATGGTCGAGTACCCGCTCGACTTCGACCAGCGCAACCGGTTCTTCTGCCAGGTTGACGCGACGGCGCCCAGGGCGTCAACGCGACTGTCCTGGCTTAACGCGGTTATAGACAGTCTGAGCCTGCACGTACTCGGCTATGTGGGCAACGGGTTTCCGTACTCGCCGCCGGGCGGCAAGGGCGACCCGGCCACCTGGAACACGATTCAGGGACCATGGCGCTCGAACGTCGATGCGGTCATAACCAAGCCGTTTCCGGTGGGCCGGCTCCGGCTCGACCTCGTGGTCGAAATCCTGAACGTGCTCGACATCAGGGACGTCCTGTACGTCTATCCCCGGACCGGCCTGCCGGACGACGACGGCGAGCGATTCTACTACTACGACTTCGAGTTCGTCCGACAGGACAGAGAGATAACCCCCACGTGGTTCGGCGACCAATACGAACACGACGGGTACGACCCCGCGCGGGACCGCAATCACGACGGCTACGTCAGCGCGGACGAAGCCCAGTTCGCCGAGTACGAGCGCGTCAAAGAGTACCACAAAGCGGCGATTGACTGGGTCAACAACTACGGCCCGCCCCGCCGGGCCCGGCTCGGCTTCACGCTGTCCTTCTAGTATTACTTTGTTATGTAGAATCAAGGGGCTGTTGGGGAAATCGTGTCTTGCAGCAGGGGCATTGTCCGACTAGCCGCACCAGCCACGGTTGCAGCGCGTGTAGTACCTTCTCCCACGTAGCAC
>Ga0315282_10003211_pt1 | contig 29418 bp, 27 predicted proteins | sample YL17G07_20_MG_FD_203693 | JGI IMG/M metagenome (GOLD analysis project Ga0315282, IMG submission 203693) | Sediment microbial communities from Yellowstone Lake, YNP, Wyoming, USA - YL17G07_20 | ecosystem: Environmental > Aquatic > Freshwater > Lake > Sediment | place: USA: Wyoming | collected... | reverse complement strand
AGGCTAGTTCATATGGATGCCGGCCCATCAAATATCACGCAGATCGCGGAGTTCACCGGCTACTACAACGTTACCCCAATTGTCGGGGCCGTTGACATTACAGCCGCCCTGAACAGCCTAAGGACTGGAGGACAGTACAAGTTTATCGGCCACCAGTTGCGGAGCAACGGCATCACGCAAGCGCCGCTCGTTTATTCATCTGCGCTAGAGATCGTTTGGGACCTCGGCTGAACCGCGAGGGTACCCCGGAGCTTGGTTCTCCAGACGCGCGGTGCGGAGGGTGCAGGTCAGAGACCCTAGAAATGCCGGTCTTCCTGTCGGTAATCACGATCTAGGGACCCCTGCCTGACCGGTTTCTCACGAGCATTCCCCCCTGACGAGGCGGTGTTTCTCACCACCTTCCCCCCTGTGCGTGACGCAGCGATCATCCTTCTTCCGGCCTGGTCCCCAGGGCGGGCAGGAGGACGAGATGGCGTACCGCGAGGTCACGATGATCGAAGTGAAAGAGGTGTTGCGCCTGTGGTTCGCCGGGACGGCGACCAAGCGCATCGCCGCCATATTGGGACTGGACCCGAAGACGGTGCGTCGCTATCTGCGCATCGCGCGGGAGGCCGGGGTCGAGCCGCAGGCCGAGGGGGTCACCGACGCCCAGGTGACGAGGGTGTTGCTGGCGCTCCATCCGGCGGCGGCCCGGCCGCGCGGGGATTCCTGGGCGCTGTGCGAGGCCCAGCGGAAGCCGATTGAGGCCTTCCTCGAGTACGCCCAGGCCCGCGCCTTCCACATTGACCCGACCCGCGTCCGGCATCCAAAAGACAAAGCGCGCGTCGAACGGCCCGTGCCCGGAGTCCGTGACGATTGCTTCGCGGGCGAAGAGCTGATCGATCTCGACGCCGCCCGCGCCTGGGGCCGGCAGTGGTGCCTTGAGGACTACGGCCAGCGTCGTCACTCGTGGACCCAGCGGCGGCCCCGCGAGCACTTCGACGCCGAGGAGCGGGCGGCGCTGCGCCCGGCCCCGAGCGAGCCGTACGACCCACCGCTGTGGAATTCGCCGAAGGTCGGTCGCAACCATTACGCGCTCGTGGCGGCCGCGCTCTACTCGCTGCCGACCCGGTGGATCGGCGTCCGCCTGCGCGCCCGGACGGATCGGGCCACGGTGCGCTTCTACCACCGCGGCGTCCTGATCAAGACGCATCCCCGCTGCCCACCGGGCGGCAAGTCCACACATGCCGACGACTTCCCAGCGGAGCGCACCGCCTACGCGCTGCGCGACATCAGCTCCCTGCAGACGCAGGCCGACGCGCACGGCGAGGCCGTGGGCCGCTTCGTGCGCGCGCTGCTCGACGAGCCCCTGCCCTGGACGCGCACGCGGCGCGTCTACGCCGTGCTCGGGCTCGCCCGTCGCTACGGCAGCGGCCGCGTCAATGAGGCGTGCGCCCTGGCGCTCGTCGCCGGGATGTTTGATGTGCATCGCCTGCAACGCATGCTCGTCCTCGCAGTAGCCGCCCCGCCGCCGGCGCCCGCGGCGCCGACGCCCGCGCCGTCGCGCTTTCTCCGGCCCGCCACGCAGTACCGGCTCGCCCTCGTGCCCTCGACATCCACACCAGAAGGAGACCCCGCATGACCCACGATCCGATTTCGCCCGACCTCCGCACCGTCCTCCGTCGCCTCAAGCTCTCCCGGATGCTCGACACCCTGCCCGAGCGTCTCAGCTTGGCCCGCCAGCAGCAACTGGCCTAGCAGGACTTCCTCCTGATCGTCTTGGGCGACGAAGCGTCCCGGCAGGACGCCCTGACGGTGACCACCCGTGTCCAACGCGCCCGCCTCGACCCCAGCATGCAACTCGAGGCGTGGGATGCGACCGCGAAGGTGACCTTCGACCGTACCCTGCTCAACGAGCTGGCGTCGCTGCGCTTCCTCGAGACCCACGCGCATGTCACGATCGTCGGCCCCGTCGGCGTGGGCAAGACCTTCCTCGCCCACGCCCTCGGCCATGCGGCCTGTCGCCGCGGCCGCACGGTCCTCGCGCTCCGCGCCGACCGGATGCTCAAGACCCTGAAACACTCTCGGCTCGACAACACCTACGAGGCGGAGTTACGGAAGCTCCTCGCCGTCGACCTGCTGATCCTCGATGACTTCGCCCTCGACACCATGGACGCCACCGACAGTCGCGACACCTACGAACTGGTGACCGAGCGACACCGGGTCGGCTCGATCATCGCGACGTCGAATCGCGGGCCAGACGAATGGCTCGCCACCTTTTCCGACCCCGTCCGCGCCCAGAGCGCGATCGACCGCTTCACCAGCAACGCCTACGATCTCCTCATCGAGGGCGAGTCATACCGCGGTCGGCAGAAACCCGGCCGGCGAGGGGGAGACCCGGCGTGATCTCGTCGCGCCGCCGGGCTGTGGAAATGGCGACCTTGTGGACACCCCAGAACGGTTTCCACACGGGTCTTGGACATCGCGCCCAGAACGCGCGATGCCCACATTCCCACATGCCCCATCATCATGGGCACAAGAAAGGAGCCGACGCAGACCCGTCGCTGGACATCAGCGCCGTCTTTGAGGCACGCTCATTCCGCTCACGCACCTCGGGGCAAGTCAGGGGGGAATCCTTCTGAGAAACCGGGGTCCCTACCTCGTGAGTACCGACATGCAAACGCAGGTCTGTCAAGGAGCCAAGATTGAGCCGGTCGAGGCCAGGAATTGGCCGGTCTGCGAGGCAGTTTTCCACAGGCGGCAGCACGACACGCAGCCCGGTCCTGCGAGCGAGCGCGACCGGCGGACACCGTGGACGAGAATCGTCCACCGCGCCGAGCCCGGCCGGGCTGAAGCCCGGCCCCTACGACGAAAGGAGGACGGAGGAACAGCGCATCGAGCCTCGAGGGCTGGCGATCGCGGCCGGGCCATCGACGCCACGCCCGCGCCTCTCGCCACGAGGTGGTATACTGCGGCCGTCCGCCTGCGAACCACGACTCGCATTTTCGTGTACTGCTGCTCGCCTTGAAGATCGACATCGAGCAACTCTCGGAAGCTGAACTCCGCGACCTGAACCGCCGCATCGTCGAACGGCTGAACCTGATCCAGTCTGCGAAACACCTGGTCCAGATCGCGCAGTTCACCGTCGGCATGACCGTCGAGTTCGACGGCCCCGATCGCGCTCCCCTGCGCGGCACCATCTCGCGCCTGAACCGCAAGAGTGTGACCGTCATCACCGCCACGGGCATGTGGCGCGTCTCCCCGGGACTCGTGCGGGTTGTGGAACCCGACAAGGCCTCGGAGCGCGACGGCAGAGCGCGCGTCATCCACATGCCCCCGGGTGGCCGCCGCGACTGACGCGGCCTCTTCCCGGCCTGGTACTCCTGGCCGTCGGACTCGGTCGCCGCTGTTCTCGCGTCGCCGTTCCCCCTGCGTGCCACGTTTCCGCCCCGTCCGGCCAGAGCGGCCGCGGCGACGGCTCACCCCACCCAGACGACGGACAGGCCGGCTCGCGTCGCAACCTCGCGCTGGCGCAGGTCGGCGGTGATGAAGGGGATTGTGAGACCGGACGAGGCCTGGAAGACGAGGGCCGAGGCGAGATGAAGGGCATCCAGCGTCCGGATCCGCCCGGCCTGGACGAGCGGCTCGGCTCGTTCGAGCACGGCGGCATCGGGCGGGATCAGCGTCCACCGTTTCCGATCCCGCTCGATTCTGGTGCTCACGTGGCTGACCTGGGCTTCGTTGAGCGCACCGCTGGCTCGCCGTCTGAAGAGGGCACTGAGGAGCTCGATTGGAGCAATCACCGACGACAACAGCGAGTGCCGGGCCAGCAGGTCCGCGGCCTCGAGGGTGCCTGGCTCTTCCCAGTAGGCCTTGACGAGCACGCTCGTGTCGAAATTCGCCCAATCGCGCGCATCAGCGCGCATCACGATCTTCCCGCAGGGTCTTGGTCAGCGGTGCGCCTTTGATCCGGACCGGTTTCCACCGCCCCCATCGGATCGGGCCTGCTTTCTTCGCCGGGATGAGCAACCCCTCGGCCATCATGCGCTGAACAGCCTCCGCCACCGCGTCCGGCGCCGTCAACGGCTTGATCACGGCGATCGGCTTCCCCCGCTCGGTCAAGACCACCTCCCGCCCGGCCCTCACGGCCTTGATCGCCTTCGAGAAGTGCTGGTTGGCCTCCCTCAATCCCATCCGCATACGGCACGCCCCCAGCTGTAGTGATGTCACTACATCATGACCCAGTTTCCCCGCCAGCGTCACACGCGCGGAGCCGGCAGTCAGCCGAGTGGACTGCTCGCGCCCACCTCCCGACGATGCTATCCTCGCGCCTGAACCGGTTCCGCGCCGGAGGTTCCCCTATGCTCGCGCCGCCCACGGCATCACCATCGCATGCGCCTGCTCCCGCCCCTCGGTGGCGCCTCGACGTCGACTACCGCGAAGCCGCCACCAGCCTGTTCTCCCTGGTCAGGGCGTGCTCGGTCTTCGATGTGCAGCTCAGGAGCCTCGTGGCCGGCGACTACCTCATCGCCGATCAGATCGTCGTCGAGCGGAAGACGTATGCAGACTTCGCCATCTCGATCGTCGACGGGCGCCTGTTCCACCAAGCCGCCCGGCTCGCCCGCACGCGGTGGCGTCCCCTGCTCCTCGTTGAAGGTCCGAAGCCGCCGCGAACCCCGGGCGTCCACCCGCACGCGCTCAAGGGCGCAGTGCTCTCGCTGGCTGTCGGCTGGCGCCTTCCGGTCATCTTCAGCCGCAGCACAGAGGAATCGCTGCGGCTCTTGAAGATGCTTGGCGACCAAAGCGAGCGGCTCGGGTGTCTCGAGCTTCCGAGGCAGGGGTACAGACCCAAGCGGCTGCAGACCAGGAAGCTGTACGTCCTGCAGGGACTCCCCGGAGTGGGGCCGACGATCGCGCGGCGGCTGCTGGAGCGATTCGGGACGATCAGGAACGTCATCGAGGCCGACGAAGAAGATCTGGCCGCGGTCCGCGGCTGTGGGCCGAAGAGGGCGGCCGCCATCCAGGCGCTGATTCGGTCGTGAGTTCGCGAGTGGGCTCCCTCAACCTCCGACCGATCATCCCGGATCGCCGCCCGGGAGGATCAGCGACGTCGCCCATCGCAGGACGTGCTGCGCCATCTCCACCGACTCCCGATAGTCCTGCTCGGTCACCGGCTCGGCCAACCCGGGATAACGAGTGTCGACCGCGTATCGAGTCAGCGCCGCTGTCCTGCGGATCTCGCCTGGCACGTCGACGCCGTGGAGATGAAGCAATGTCAGAAGCTCGACGATCGAGTGTGTTCTGGGAAACGGCACGCTGCGATCGAAGAGCAGCGCTTTGATGGCCTTCTCAGCCGCCTGCTGCGCGTCAAAGCAGAGATCTTCGTAAAGGATGTCCGGGGCGGTGCGGCCCGCTTTCGCCCGCGCGAGGTTGCTCCGGGCCCGCCGCAGCCACTCCGCCGGGCTGGTCGGATCCGGCAGGTCAGGCGGCATAGATCTCCCTGCCCTCGGAAAGAGCTGGCTGGAGAATCGTCCCGGGCTTGTGACCGTACCGCTCGACATCCTCGGGGGTCACCACGATCACGTCGATCCCGATCGGAATCCCGAACAGCGCCAGGTAGATCGCCTGCGCGAGCCGCCCTCGGTGCGGCACGCCGGACTTGATGACGAGGAGGTCGACGTCGCTATCCGGCCCCATGTCGCCACGGGCGGCGGAACCGAACAGAATGATGCGGTCGGGGTGCGCGACCTCGACAACGCGGCTGACGATTGCCTCCAGGAGATCATCGTTCGTGGTCCGCGACGCCATCCACTCGCCTCCTCGCGTGAGCCGATTCTACACCGGCAGGCTGGTCCTGCACCGCACCATCTCGGGTCTCAGCGGCACCGCCCCACCCGCAGCGGCGGGTGGCCGCGGAGCTCGGGAGGCAGAGGCCCGCACCCATCGCCGTGACAGGGGCCTCTGACGATCGGTCGCGCCGTAGCGGCCGGGCCCCGCACGGCGACACCGTCGCAGGCGGCAGCCCGTGTCGCGGAGCAAACCATGGACACGCGACCGGCGTGAGTGCCGACAGGGTTTGCACGCGACATGGGCTGCCGGCAACGATGGCAGGCCGGGCTGAAGCCCAGCCCCTACGACGAAACCCGGGACGCTGGGCCTGCGAGGAGATCGCAAGGTTGGAAGCCTTGCGCTGCGGAAGGAAGAGAACGGAGCCCCGCCGCTACGGCGAAGGAGAAGGATTCGTCCGCGAGCCGCGCGACGTCTTCCCTTCGGCGAGCACCCACGCCAGCGCCTGCGTGAACTGGTCCTTCAGCTCTTGCTTCTTGTCGGTGAACCGGTGGTTGCTGGCCGCAATCAGCACCAGGCGCTTGGGCGCCCGCGCCGTCGCCTCGAAGAGCCTCCAGTCGGCCTCGGTGACGTACTCGTCCTTGGTCGAGTGAATCAGGCAGATCGGCAGCGGGGAGACGCGCGCGATGAAGTCCTTCGGCGCGAACATCGGCTCGTTGGCGTCCTTCTTGGTGATCCAGGTGGTGAAGTCGGACCACCGCCACGCGAGCTCGGCCGTGGGCGGCAGCCCCATCGTGATCACGCCGTGCACCCAGGCGTGGTTCTTCTCGGACGAGGCGACCAGCACGGCCAGCGCGGCGCCCTCCGACACGCCGGACAGGATCACCGGATCCCACAGCAGGTGCCGCGCCTTGAGGAACTCGGCGAGCGCGGCGTAGTCGGCCGGCGGCTCCGTCGTCGTCAGCCTGCTCGTCCCCGACGTGAACACCGAGAGGTACTGCCGGATGTTGACGCCGACGGCGCAATACCCCTGGCCGGCCAGGAACTCGGCCATCTCGACGCCGAGCCCGACCCAGCCGACGTCGCCGCTGCCCATGATGACCGTCCCTTTCGGCTGGCCCCGCGCGGGCGGGAGGTAGACGGTCAACGTGAGCACCTTGCCTCGAAGCGGGAAGTCGAGCGACCGGCCAGCCGCCTGAGCGTCGCGCGCCTCGGCGACCAGTTCCCCGGTCAGGGCTATGGCAAGCACCCCGGCAAGCCCGGACCCCACCTCACGCTGCCCCGCCGCGACTACCGGCAGGCCCGCCCCCCTCGACACGCCGACCAGAACGGTCGGCGTCGCCGGTGGAAGCGCCAACACGTCCCTGGCGAACGCAATCAGCCTCTCGAAATCGTCCGCCAGCTTCCGGGGTGTGGTCGTGTCGGACACTGTCGTCAGGTCACCGAGGTACGAAGACGAACTGAACCCGGCGACCGGATAGCCCCACCGAATCAGGTGCTTGTAGAGATCCTCATCCTTGCCGCGCCACCCGCCGTCGCCCGTCGAATAGAGGATCAGCGGCCGGCCCGCAGCCAGCGTGCGAGGCCGGGCGATGTGCCCCTCGAGTGGGCGATGATAGAGGGTGATCTTCCGAACGGCCTGTTCCACGGCACCGGGACCGAGCGATGGAACCGGGTGCGCGCACGCCGCGACGACCGCGAGACCCGCGACGAGGAAGAGACGCACGACGATGGCCTCCATGCGGAACCTGGGTTCCATTGTACCAATGCGGAGCTCTCCGTGTCTTGGGCCGCCCGGGCGGGCTGGAGGTTGCATGCCGTGTATTCTGGAGCCAGGATGCACGGCGACGGCCGCTCGGCTATAATGATTGACTGCTTGGTCGCCCCGACTATCACGATCGCCGAAGCTCCTCCCGATCCCCTGTCACAGCGCCATCATCGGCGCCGGCGTCGCTGTTCGGCCGCTGACGCGGCGGCACCGCCCACTCGCGGTTCGGGCGGGCGAAACCACATACAACCCTGAGCTGAAGGAGCTATCCGAGGAACGAATGGGCGTGCGCGTTTTTGTCGGCAATATTCCCTACGAAACCACTGAAGCGGAGTTGAGGGAGCACTTCTCGGCGATTGGTCCGGTGTCGAGCGTCTTTCTGCCGCTCGACCGCGAGACCGGAAGGCCGCGCGGGTTCGCATTCCTCGAGTTCAGCCAGCCGGAGCATGCGGAAGAAGCGATCCGCCGCTTCAATGCGCAGCCTTTCAAGGGACGGCCGCTCGCCGTCAACGAGGCGCGCAGCCGCGACAGCCGGCCCCTCGCGGCCGGCCCAGGCGGATCGCCGCCGCGGGCTCCGTGGACTGGACCGGCCGAGGAGCCGCCGCGAGCGGCGTCGGCCCGGCGGTTCGGTCCCGACGCGAAGCCTGCGCGCGCGCGGCCGGGCGGGGGGCGTGGCCCCAAGCAGGAGCGCCGCGCCAAGGGCCCGATTCGCGAGCGGGGCGGCGGCCGGATCTTCTCGCATGACGGCGATGATTCGGAGGGCAGTGAACCCGACATCGACGACTTGGCGACCAGCCGCACCACCGAACCAGACGAAGTCGACTGAGAGTGGACGGCCGCCCGCCTCAGTGAGGCAGCTTCCCGAACGGCACGCGACGCTGGAGCATCTGGGAGAGATGGTGCGCCTCGTGGCGTGCGAGGTACTCCACCGCAAAGTGCGCGTCGTAGTTCGCGTACTCCGGGTGACGCCCCGGCCGGTGCCACTCTGCGGGCGCGAGCGCTTGGAGGCGCGCGGCGAGCAGCGTGCGCTCGCGCAGGAAATCCGCCAGGGTGTCAGCGCCCGGACGCCGGACCATCGCGTCGAATTCCGCGTCGCCCTCGGGCTCGTACGGCGGCGTTGAACACGTGCCTCAGTGTCTCTGTGGCCACTCCTGATTATGGCTTCCGCTCGATCCGCACCCTGACGACCTCCAGCCGCTCGCGCGGTTTCTCGCCCTCGGCCGGGACCTGCTCGATGGCCTCGACCACCTTCATGCCGTCGACGACCCGGCCGAACGCGGAGTACTTGCCGTCGAGCCCCGGCTGGGCCGCCGTGCAGATGAAGAACGAGGTGGACGCGCTCGCGGGGTCGTCCCCGCGAGCCATTGACACGGTCCCCTTGACGTGCGGCGTGTCGTTGAACTCCGGCTCGAGCGTGCGCACCAGCTTCTGCTGGCGTTCGCTGAGCGGCTCGCGCCGGGCCGGCACCCACCCGGTCTGGATCGCGAACCCGGGGACCACACGATGAAAGGCCACGCCGTCGTACACGCCGGCCGACGCGAGTCGCAGGAAGTTGCGCACGTGCTCGGGCGCCTTGGCCGGCAGAAACTCGATGGCGATGGGCCCGAGCGTAGTGTCGAGGGTCGCGCGGTAAGCCCCCAGTTCCGCCGCCGTCGCGGTCGCAAACGGGTCCGGCCCTTCAGCAGGCTTGTCGCGGATCGTCACCGACTTGATCTCGACCCGTTCGGTCGCCTTCCCGGCGTCGTCCACCGGCGTCTCCGAGATCTTCTGCACGACGCTCATGCCCTCGACGACGCGGCCGAACACCGTGTACTTGCCTTCGAGGTTCGGCTGATCGACGACGCACACGAAGAACTGGGAGCCGGCGCTGTCGGGCTTGCCCGGCACGATCACGGCTGCCACCGCTCCCCGCGTCGTCCTCTCTCCGGAGGCTTCCGCGTTCAGCACGCCGAGCCCGCCGGTGCCGTAAAGGCTGCGCTTCGCAGCATCCTTCGAAAGAGGATCGCCGCCCTGGATGATTCCGTACTTCACCATTCGATGAAACGTGGTGCCACTGTAGGCTCCCTCACCCGCCAGCCTGATGAAGTAGCCGACGTGGTTCGGCGCGGCCTCCGGCAGCAGGTCGATCACGAAGGTTCCGAGCGACGTCTCCACGACCGCCTGCTTGCCCTTCATCTGCTCAAGCGAGAGCGGCGTGGCGAACGGCGCGGGCGGCTTCGGCGCAGGCGCCTGTGCGACGAGCAGCGCGAGTGCGATCAACGCGGCGATCATCTCAATTCCTCGTCGCCGATGGCCAATCCTGGTCGGCGTGCAGCACGAACTTCTCGATGGCCGCCGCGACGCCGCCTTCGTCGTTGGTCAGCGTCGTCGGCCAGCCGAGCGCGCGGAGAGGGGGCGCACAATTGCCCATCACCACGCGGAGACCCGCGAACTCCAGCATCTCGCGGTCGTTCAGGTTGTCCCCGATGGCCATGACCTCTTCGCGCGCGAGGCCGCGCCGAACCGTCCATTCGGCCAGCATCGCGCCTTTCGAGCAGCCTGCGCGCACGACATCCACCAGCGTGAAATCACGGTCCTCGTACTCGGTGACCGAGAAGGCGTAGCGATCGGCGATGGGCAGCCCGGCCAGGATCGCGACGAGCTGCCGCATGGGCTGCACGGGACCGGAATACATGATCTGGATCGGGTCCTCGGTGAGCGCAGCCTGCAGCGGGGCGATCGGCACGACAAAGTCACGATTGCGCTCGAGATAGCGCCGCATGTGCGGCTCGTCGGGCTCCAGGCACTCGATCACCACCTGCTCCGCGCACGGGCGGTCGAATATCAGGCCGGTGCCGTCCCGGAAGGCTTGCGTGGCCTCGAGGACCTGCCGGGCGATTTCCCGTGGCAGCAGATGACGGATCACCGTCGTCCCGTCCTTGGTTTTGACGAGCGCGCCGTTGTTGACGATGAGCGTCAGCGGCGAGGGGATCTGATCGATGACCGCCCGGGCGAAATCGAACCGGCGGCCCGTGACGAGCGCAACCTCGATGCCGCGCGCGGTCGCCTCAGCAATGGCGCGCCGGTTCGACTCCGGCACCAGCCACCGGCTGTCGAGCAACGTCCCGTCGATGTCGATCGCGATCAGGCGGATCTGAGTCATGTAGTTCTTGGTCCTTGGTCCTTGGTCCTTCGTCCTTGGTCCTCGGTGCGGTCCCTCGTTCTTGGTCCCAGGTCCCCGGCTCCTGGCCTCTGGCCGCTTTCTCCGTTCGCCGTTCGTCGTTCAACGTTCTGCGTCCGTCGTTCAACGTTCTCCGTTCGACGTTCAACGTCGCACCCCGTCCCCAGTCCCTGTCCGTGCCTCGGCGGTCGCGCGCTCCAGCAGCGCGCGCATCCAGTCGTGATGTGAGCCCTTCCAGTACACCCGGCTGCAGGTCGGGCACCGGCTGAACTCGTGGTAGTGCAGCCGGGTGCGCGGCGGCAACTGATCCACGACGGCCTCCCTGGCGACCGGCTCGACCAGGCTGTTGCAGCGCAGGCAGCGGGAGAACGGCCGCATCAACGGGAGCAGGTCGAAGCGCCGGATCACCTCGATCAGTTGCCGGCGCGCCGAGGTGTCACGCACGTAGTAGCCGTGGGTGATCGCCCGCCGCTTCAGGAGCGCCTGGTCTCTCGTGAGGAGGATCCGCTGCTCGTCGCGCGACATCGATGCCAGCGTCTCATCATCCCGGTCGGCACGGTACTGCGCGTCGAAGCCGGCGAGCCGCAGGTACGCCGCCAGCCTGCCCAGGTGGGTGTCGAGAACGAAGATGGCGCCAGCGACCGGCGCCGGCCGCACGCGCGTCACCGAACCGATGTCGAGACGCCGGAAGGCCGGATAAGTGCTGACCCGATCGCCGTCATTGACGAGGCGGGCGAAGTCGGCGGGATCGCCGTTGACGAGCACCAGGTCGATCTCCGTGTGCGGCACGCCCAGCGACTCGATCAGATCCTTGACCGACTCGCGACCGTCGAAGGCCAGAGGGAAGGCGATCTGTCGCCGGGCGGGCGGGAGGAAGTCGTTCAGCTCGGCATAGAACCGGAACCACACCCGCTTCATCTCGGGCCATCGTGAAACGTTTCGGCGCCGACGTCAACCCGGTTTGCAGGTTGGCCACAGAGACACCGAGACGCCGAGACCCGGATGCTCTCGCGTGGCCACAGAGTCACGGAGACACCGAGAGATGCGGACTGCCGGCTGCCGGCTGCCCGCCGCTTGCTGCCTGCCGCTTGTGGAGCGGCGCCCACTGGCTGCCTCGGGGTCTGGAGCGGTAGGATAGTCTGGTCAACCACGCGAACAGATGCGCCGACTCCCTTCAATACCCCTCGCGGTCGCGCTGGCGGGCTTTCAGGCCGTCGCCATCGTCATGGCGCAAGCCCCGGAAGCTCCGCTCATCGACGCCGACATCACGCGGGCTCTGCCGGCGCTCCGCCTGGATGCCGCCGCCCACAAGCGCGCCGCCGACGACGCGGCGCGCCGGGAGGCGCAAGGCCAGGTGGCGGACGAAGCCCGGGCCGCTGCGGTGACCGAGATCCTCTCAGCCAAGACCGATCCGCTTGCCTGGTTCAAAGGAAAGCTGCGGGATTTCCCGGTTCCGTCCACGGCGATGTATCGGCCCGACTGCTCGCGGGCGGTGACCGGGCAGGACCGGACTCCGACCGCCGTGTTCACCTTCGGCGTCGAGGCGCCGCGGACCTGGAAGCAGATCCTGCAGGCGACCGATCAGACCGCAGGCGCCGCCGAACGGCCACGCCCGTCCAGCGGCCGCGTCTCGGCCGAGTCGCTCGTGCAGCAGACCCGCAGCTTCTACTCGTCGAGGAAGTTCAGATACCGGGGCGAGCCGGCGCCGTTCCAGTGGGCGTTCGTGGCGAGAGACGAGGCGATTGCCGTCAGCGTGAACGGCGGCAACGCCTACGCCGCGCTCGAAGGGTGCCGGACGCTCGTGTTCGGGCCGCAGGTGGCGATCCGGGCAGAGGAGACACTCTTCACCGGTGAGCAGACGACGCCGCGTGATACTTCATCCGAGAACCGTGAGTTGCGCGAGGCGCTGAAGAGCGCGGGCCTGGGCGATGCCGAGTACGAGGCGCTGAAGCGCAAACTCCTGGGCGCGCGCGAGGATGCCCGCAACCCGTCCGGCCTGGCGGTCGACACCACCCGGCGGCCGGCCTCGCCCGAGCAGCAGGCCGCAGAGCGCGAGGTGCAGGCGCTCATCGCCGCTCGCAAGCAGAACGTCGAGGTCTACCGCCGCCACCAGGCAACGCTCGAGCCGCTCCTCGCAGCCATCGCCGGGCAGTGAGCACAGCTCAGCAGATCAGCGCTACGCGTACGGCGACCAGCATCTCGGGGGGGCGATCACGCTGCGGGAGGTCAATGACCTCAAAGGCCGGGCGCTGGTGGACGGCTCCTGCGCCTGCTCGATCGCCACAACCCGTTGCACGTCTCGATCGTGGGCGGCGAGCCGCTGGTGCGCTATCGCGAGTTGAACGTGCTCCTGCCGCAGATGGCCGCCCGCGGCGTCCACACGCAGATTGTCACCAGCGCCGTCCGCCCGATCCCCTCCGCGGGCATCGTCCGAACCTCGTCACGCAAACCGCAAGACGGGCGGCGCAGACACTGCCGTCTGATTGACGGTGTTCGTGTGGTGTTCTTGGGGGCTCCGTTCTGCGTGACCGGCGGCGTGATCCTGTCCGGTCACGTGGCCGGCACACGACCCGCGAGGCTCGCGACCGCGCTGACGAGCTCCTGCTCCTCGACCGGTTTGGCCAGATGCCGCTGGAAGCCGGTGGCAAGGGCCAGCCGCCGATCGTCAGGACGCGCGTAAGCAGTGACCGCAATGGCGGGCAGCGCGCCGCCACGGTCAACCGGCCGGGACCTGATCCGGCGGATCAGCGCGTAGCCGTCTTCGCCCGGCATGCCGATATCGGCAATCAGCAGGTCGGGCATCCCTTCGTCCAGGCGCGCGAGCGCGTCTGCGCTCGACGCCGCCGTCGTCACCCGCACCCCCTTCCGCTCGAGCAGCGCGGCGATGAGTAGGCGCGCGTCGGCATCGTCGTCGACGACCAGGATGCGAAGCCTGTCGAGTAGGGTCCCGTTGTCGGGGAAGGCCGCCACAGCGGCTGCGCTCGACTGCTCCGCCGGCGTGGCCATCGCCGCCGGCAAACGGACCGTGAAGGTCGCTCCACGTCCCGCTCCGGCGCTCTCGGCGGCGACCGTCCCGCCGTGCAGTTCCACGAGGTGACGCACGATGGCAAGGCCCAGGCCCAGGCCGCCATGGAGACGGGCGCTCGAACTGTCCGCCTGCCGAAACCGATCGAAGACGAACGGGAGGAACTCGTCTGGGATCCCGACACCGGTGTCGGTCACCGTCAGCGCGACGTCGTCCCGGCCGCAATCGAGCGACACGGTCACGGAGCCGGCGGGTGGGGTGAACTTGACGGCGTTCAACAACAGGTTCCACACCACCTGGTGCAGCCGGCTCTGGTCGCCCGTCATCGAACAGCTCGCCGCGGAGAAGCGCGTGGCCAGGGTGATCTGCTTGGCGTTCGCAGCGGGGCGCACCGCGTCGAGCGCGCTCTCGACCACCGTCACGAGGTCGAGCGGCTGGATGTCGAGATGGAGCTTCCCCGTGATGATGCGCGAGACGTCAAGGATGTCTCCCACCAGTCGCGCCTGGACCTCGGCGTTGCGCTCGATGGTCTCGAGGGCACGTGTCGCGGTTGCCTGGTCGAGCGCGCCGCTGCGCAACAGCCGCGACCAGCCAAGCATCGAGTTGAGCGGCGTCCGGAGCTCGTGCGACACGGTCGCCAGGAACTCGTCCTTCAGGCGGTTCGCCTCCTGCTCGCGCGCGTAGAGGCGCGCGCGCTCCTCCTCGCCCTTCCGGCGCTCGGCCATCTCGTGCCAGGCCTGCGTCGCGCTCGCCTCCGCCCGCCGCTTTTCACGGTCGAGCGACGCGTTCAACGAGCTGATGATCGCCGCCACGCAGATGAAGACGCCGAGGTGCAGAAAGTGATCGACGTCGAAGGTGAGCACGTGGATCGGCGGGGTGAAGAAGAAGTCTACGGCCCAAGCGGACAACAACGTGCTCAGGAGGCCGGGGCCGAGGCCGCCGTAGCGTGTGGCGATCGCGACAGCGGCGAAGAACGGCGCGCTCTCGGTCGACTCGGTGACGGGCCTCAGCAGCAGCGTGGCTCCCAGCGTGACGGCAACCGAGACGACGGCGATGGCGTAGCGCAGCGACCGCGACCAGACGGTGCTCATCGGACCTCCGGCGACCGGACCACGAGTCGGGTCCCGCAGCGACCCGGCGCTTACTGTTCGGTTGTCGGCAAGGAGTCCATTGTAGCTCGTTCCAGGACAGCGCGGTGATGAAGCGCTCGAAGTCCCGCACTTCGCACCTGGCACGCAGCACCGCACCTGGCACCTGGCACGCAGCACCTAGCACCTGCTGATGCTGGTGTCCCTGCTGCCTCACTTACCCCACTCGAGCTCGAAGATGCCGCGGAGCTGGCGGCGGATCGGGTTGTAGGTGGTGCCGAAGTCCGTGCGCAGGATGTCGGCCTGGATGTCGCGGCCGTTGTATCGGCCGGTCACGTTGTAGAGCCTGAAGCCGAGGCGCGCGTGCGGCAGGCCGAACGGCAGCTTGAGGATCTTCTGGACGACCAGGTCCAGCGAGGCGAAGACCGGCAGGCGATCGCCGTTCCGCAGGCCGACGTCGTTCCAGTTCTCGTCGATCGGCGAGAAGGGAAACCCGTTCCGCACCTCGAGAAAGGGCGCGACGGTCGTCCGCCACGGCAGGCTGACGATGCCCCAGACCAGCAACCGGTTGGGCACGTCGACGGCCAGCGGTCCGATCTGGTCCGGCTGAACCAGCGGCTGTTTGAAGTTGCCTTCGACCACGTTCAGGTCGTTGAGGTTGCCGCGTGTCGCCGCGCGCACGTACGAGACATACATCTCGTACCGGTTCTTGCCTCCCCGGTGGCCGACGGTCGTCTCCAGGCTGCGGGCGAAGGACGAGCCGGTGCTCGAGAGGGCGAGTACCCCTGCTGTCGGGGAGAGGTCATGGGGCGTCACGATCAGCTCGTCGTAGCCGTGACGCTCCTGGTAGTTGAGCCGCACGAGCCAGTCGCTGGGCAGCTGCCGGTCCAGCCGCACGTTCCAGCTCGCCGCGTACGGCAGCCGCAACGACCCGTCGATCGCGTTGCGGTAGACGCGCGTGCTGAGGACCTGCGTGCCCGTCGGATCGAAATCGGTGACGACGCGCGACTGGAGCGTCGGGAAGGCGCCGGCGCCGATCACCAGCTTGTCGGTGAACAGGCCCGCGTTGCCGCTGAGCGACGTCCGGTCGTCGATCGTGTAGGTCCAGCCCGCACGGGGCGCGAACGCCGGACGGCTGCGGCCGAGCGTTGTCTGATCAAAACGGGTGCCCACCTCCAGCTTCAGCGAGGGCAGCACGTTCCAGGTGTCCTGAATGAAAAGACCCGCTTCGTAGGCCGACGCATCCACTGCAGGATTGCCGACGAACTGCACCGAGCGGCTGAGGGTGCCGTCGCTGCGGACGAGGGCCACCGGGCGGCTGGAGTTCGTTCCGGTGAAGGTGACGTAGCCAAGTGAGGCCCCCGCCTTCAGCAGGTGATCCCCGTAGCGTCCCGAGCTCGTGCGGGTGTAGACCTCGCTCCACTCGGTGCGATACGACGTCCGGTCCTGATCGTTGAAGTACCCCCCACGCGTCACGTCGTGGCCCACCACGTACGGCGACAGGTTGTTCGGGGTCAGCAGGAGGTCGAGGCGCTTGACCTGGCCGCGCGATTCGAGTGTCGCCGTCTCACCGAGCGTCGAGCGATCGATGAGCGTCGCGGTCCAGCCTCCCCTGTGCATGTCGGGGACAGTCGTTGCCGGGTTGAACGCGTTCAGGTTGGCGTCGTGTTGCGTCTGGGGATAGGCCGAGAACCAGCCGGTCAGGAGGTGCCCGGGTTTCACCTGCACGTCCACCTGCGAGAGCGAGATGAACGCGTGCTGCGCGGCTACCTGGCGGCCGACCACCGTGTCGTAGAAGGTCCGGCCGTAGCGGAAATCGATCGACTGCGCAAACCAGGCGCGCCCTTTGACAATCGGCCCGCTCAGCCCCCCGTTCGGTTCCCAGGCGTCGACGCCCGTGATCCGCCCTCTCACGATGTGCAGGCGGGGATCGAGGCTGTTGATCGAGAACCGGAGCTTGTCGTCGCCCGACCGCGTGTGCACCTCGGTGACGCCACCCGTCGAGCGGCCGAACTCCGAGGAGGCCGTGTTCGCGAAGACCTGCACCGAATCGACGGCTGCCAGCGGTAATGTCGCCGCGAACTGGCCGGTCACCGGGTCGGTCTCGCGCACGCCATTGACCAGCAGGGCGCCCTGCGGCTCGCGTGCGCCGGCCACCGAGATGAGCCCGTCCCGTCCGCGGACGACGTTCGGAATCAACGGCAGGACGTCCAGGTAGGTGTTGGTCGGCCGCGCGGCGTTGTCGATCACCGTGCGGGACAACGTCGCCGGTTGTGCCGCGTCACTGCTGCCGAGCACCGAAGGCGCTTCGGCGACGACGGTCACCTGCTGCTGGATGCCCGCGAGCTGCAGGGTGAAGTTCTGCTCGACACGGCTATCCCCCACCTGGAGCCTGTCCTGAACCTGTGGCTCGAAACCGGACAGCTCGGCCCTGAAACTGTAAGTGCCGCTGGGCGCGTCGAGGCGGTACTCCCCGTTGGGATCGGTCACTGCCACGAGCGGCTGCCCGCCCGCCGGCGTCAACGTGACCGTCACGCCGGGCAGCGGCAGACCGGATGGATCGACGACACGGCCGTGCAGGCCGGTGTCGGCGGCGAAGACAGCCGCAGACCACGAGGTCACGAGAACCAGGAGCAGGAGAAGACGGAAGCCGGGTCTCACCGCGGATCCCTCGGCGTTGTCTGCCGGTCAGCGAGCCGAGACGGCCCTCTCCGGTGGTCGGGCGGCCACTCGAAAACCTGAAGGAAAGGCGGTGCCAGCCTGACTGGCGGGACGCCTGGAGCAGCTCGACTGGGATGATGCCATTGTACTTCAGCCCCGCGACCGAGGATACACTGAGCGTCCGGAACCGCCCATGTCGTGTCCGTCGAACGCCCGATCGAGATCTAGCCCCTTCAGCCGCGGCGCACTTCCTCGACGACGACGATGAACAGCTTGCACGGGCCGTGGACGCCGATCGTGAGCGTCAGCTCGATGTCGGCGGTGCGGCTGGGGCCACGCACGAACGTGATCGCGCTGTGGCGGGCGAAGCCCTGCTCGGCCGAGAGGCGATCGAACAGCTCGGGAAGGCCGGGCAAGAGATCGCATGCCTGGACGAGCGCGACGTGGACCGGCGGCAGCAGCGAATCGAGGCGATGGTGTTCGGGTGAGGCGCACAGGACCAGCGTCCCCGTGTCGGCCAGGCCGAAGGTCGCGGCTGTCACTCCCACCTCTGCCGCTTCGGCTCGCGCGATGCGAACTCTCCGCACGTCGATCGTCTGATCCTGCCCGGTGATCGTCGGCGCGTCGTCTCCGCGCGCGAACGAGCCGCACCGCCACGGCTCGTCCGCCGCATCGGGAGACACGAGCACCCGCCCCACGCCTTCGCTCGCCAGGATCTCGCCGACCCGCTGGCGCGCGGCATCGAAGCTCTCCACCACCGAGACCATCGCCTGTGCCTCTTCCGCCGCCTGGGTAAATGACGCGACCATTCCGCCCGGTGCCGCGCCCGGCGCGACAAACGCAATCGGGAGGGGTTTCGATTCGCTGGTAACTCCTGACCGCGATGCCACGGCGGGCGCCGCCCGGCTGCCAAGCGCCGCGCGGACGCGCGCAAGCACGAGATCGCGCTGGTCATCGAGTGCCATGGTTCTGCTGTTCTGCCGTCAGGTGGAGCAGCCGGCAGGCCTGAAGGCCCGCCCTACACGTGCCCGGCCGTGCCCTCCTTGCGTTCCTTCCAGAGCTGATGGAACGTCTTCCGCGCAGGCACCGGAAAATCGCGGAACCGCGTCCAGTTGCCGAACGGCCCGGGCAGCGCGCGGATGCGCCCGCCGCGCACGACGATCCGCGTCGCCAGGCGCAGCAGCTTCGACGCCAGCCGGTAGCGGCCCGGGCTGGCCATGGCCGAGGCCCACGCGCGGATCGCCAGGCGCTGCAGCCAGCGCGCAGGCAGCGGCTGGTCCGGCAGATGTCCTCGCATCACCTGGTCGCGCAGGTGCAGCAGGACGGTCGGAATGTCGATCTTGACCGGGCACACGTCGGCGCAGGCGCCGCACAGCGTGGACGCGAACGGCAGATCCGGCGGCGTGCCGGCGCGATCGAGGTGCGCGCTGACGAGCGCCCCGATCGGGCCGGCGTAGACCGTCTCGTAGGCATGGCCGCCGATATGCCGGTAGACGGGGCAGACGTTCTGGCAGGCGCCGCACCGGATGCAGGAGAGCGCCTCGCGCGCGGCTGCGTCGGCGAGCAGGCGGGATCGTCCGTTGTCGATCAGCACGACGTGCAGCTCGTCGGGCCCATCGGTCTCCCCCGCGCGCCTGGGCCCGGTCATGAGCGACACGTAGCTGCTCATCGGCTGCCCGGTCGCGCTGCGCGGCAGCAGGGCCAGGAACACGGCCAAGTCGGCGGCGCGGGGAATCACCTTCTCGATGCCGGCCAGCACGACGTGCACGGGCGGCGCCGTGGTCGTCAGCCTCGCGTTCCCCTCGTTCTCGACGACGACAATCGTGCCGGTTTCGGCGACCAGGAAGTTAGCGCCGCTCATGCCGAGATCGGCCGAACAGAACTCGCGGCGGAGGTGACGCCTCGCCTCACGCGTCAGGGTCTCGATGTCGTCCGTCTCCGGGATCCCCAGCTTCTCCGCGAACAGCCGGCCGACATCCCCGCGCGACTTGTGAATGGCGGGCGCGATCACGTGCGACGGCCGCTCGCCGGCCAACTGGATGATCCACTCGCCGAAATCGGTCTCGACCGGCGCGATCCCGTGCGCAGCCATCCACTCGTTGAGGTGCACCTCCTCCGAGACCATCGACTTGCTCTTGACCATCCGCGCGACGCCATGTGCCCGGGCGATGGCGAGCACGTGGCGGCGCGCCTGGTCCGCGGTTGCCGCCCAATGTACCTGGCCACCACGCGCCACGACCTGCCGCTCGAACTCGAGCAGATGGCGATCGAGGTGGGCGAGCGCCTCTTCCTTGATCCGGCGGGCCTCGTCTCGAAAGGCCTCCCACTCGGGCACCGCCCGGACGGCCGCCGCCCGCTTCTCCACGAACCGCCCGGTCACGTCGTCGAGCAGGACGCGGAGCTGCGGGTTGTCGATGGCGCGTCGCACGTCGGCCACGAAGCGGGCGTGGAGGTCCATGTCCCCTGTCACTCCTTCGCCAGCAGCTCGGCCAGGTGGAGCGCGCCGGCAGGGAAGGCCTGCCGGGCGAGCATGCCGCGCAGGTGCAGCAGGCAACTGATGTCGCCTGCGACGAGGTACTCGGCGCCGGTCCGGGCGAGGTTCCCGAGCTTATCCTGCCCCATCGCCTCGGAGATGTCCGGGTACTTGACCGCGAAGGTGCCGCCGAAGCCGCAGCAGGTGTCGGAGGCGGCGAGCGGCACGCACTCGAGGTCGTGCACGGCCGCCAGCAGCCGCCGGGGCTGCTCGCGGACACCGAGGCCGCGAAGCAGGTGACATGAGTCGTGATAGGTGACGCGGTGCGGGAACCGGGCGCCGACGTCCGTCACCTTGAGCACGTCCACGAGGAACGAGGAGAACTCGTGCAGCCGGCCGGCAATCGCCTCCGCGTCGGCGCGCTCGCCGGACCCGGGCGGAAACAGCGACGGCAGGTAGCGCTGCGCCATCTCAAGGCACGACCCGGACGGCGCCACGATCACCTCCGCGTCACGGAAGGCGCGCAGGAACTGGCGGCCGACGCGGCGCGCCTCATCGACGCAGCCGGAATTGAACGCGGGCTGGCCACAGCAAGTCTGTCCAGCGGGAAAGTCCGACGCGACCCCCAGCCGGTCGAGCACCGTGACGACGCCGAGGGCGACCTCGGGACAGAACTGATCGACGAGGCAGGTGACGAACAGCGAAACGCGCATAGACAGGAAAGTGCTAGGTGCTAGGTGCCACGTGCTAGGTGCGGGTGCTAGGTGCTACGTGCCGGTGCTGGGTGCCAGGTGCTGGGTTCCGGATACACTCTGCGCCAGCACTCAGCACCCGCCTTTGGCACTCAGCACGCAGCACCTCGCACCTGAACGCAACACCCAGCCGTAGCCCCTCAGTCGTCGCTGGATTATAGTTCCGGCGTCATCCGGCGCCGTGGGAATCTCGACGCTCGGTTCTCAGCTCAGGGTTCTCAGGATTCCGGGTTCGCGCCCGGGGCTCGAGTGTGGGTCGGACATCAGCGAGGTCGTCGCATGGAATGGGTCCAGGTCTACAACCCGCTCGGCAGCGTGCTGCTGAGCACCCTGTCGGCGGCTCTGCCAATCGGGCTGCTCCTGGTCACGCTGGCGCTGTTCCAGTGGCCTGCCTCACGCGCCGCGTTCGCGGGCCTCGTCGGCGCGCTCGTGGTGGCCGTCGGCATCTACGGCATGCCCGCCCGCTCGGCTGCGGCCGCCGCGCTGTACGGCGCCGCCTACGGGCTGTTTCCCATCGGGTGGATCGTCCTCAACGCCGTCTTCCTCTACAACCTCGCGGTGCAGAGCGGAACGTTCGCGACTATCAAGTCGTCGGTCGCGCACCTGTCGGGTGACCGCCGCGTCCAGGCGCTGCTCATCGGGTTCTCGTTCGGCGCCTTCATCGAAGGCGCGGCGGGTTTCGGCACGCCGGTCGCCATCTCCGCCGCCCTGATGATGGGGCTCGGCTTCACCCCGCTCTATGCCGCAGGCCTCGCCCTGCTGGCCAACACCGCCCCGGTCGCCTTCGGTGCGATCGGTACCCCGATCCTCACGCTCGCCGCGGTCACCGGCATCTCTCCAGACCTGCTCAGCGCGATGGCGGGCCGTCAATTGCCCTTCGTCTCGCTGATCGTCCCGGCCTGGCTCGTCGTGACGATGAGCGGATGGCACGGGCTGGCGGGTGCGTGGCCGGCCGTGCTCGTGTCGGGCGCATCGTTCGCGATCGTGCAGTTCATCTGGAGCAACACGGTCGGGCCGGAGCTCGTGGACATCATTGCCGGCCTCACCTCGCTCTTCAGCCTCGGCGCCTTCTGCACGTGGTGGAAGCCGGCCGAGACGTGGGAGTTTCCTGACGAGAGAGGAGCTGGCGGCCGTGCGGCAGCCGCGCAGCGGCGGCCGGGGATCGCGGGCGCGGGAAACGGGGCGATGAGCCGACCGCCAGCAGCAGCCGCTGGCGCCGTCAGCGGCACGGACCTCGGGCGCGGTGTCGTGCTGCACGCCTGGATGCCGTGGATCTTCCTGAGCCTCTTCGTCATGGCGTGGGGGTACGGGCCGTTCAAGGCGCTGCTGACCGCGGGGCCATCGGGCGCCGCCCGGTACGTCGCGAGCGGCAAGGTCGGACCGCCGAGCGCGGTGCTCTCGCCGATCGTTGACGTGCCCGCCCTCGACCGGCTGGTCTTTCGCGAGTACCCAGTGGAACCAAAGCCGGTGGATCGCGCGCGCCTGACGGAGCCCGCGTACCGGGCGAGCCACGGCGAGGCGGCGAACTTCGTCTTCAACTGGCTCGGCGCAACCGGGACGGCGATCCTCTTCGCGGCCCTGCTGTCGGCCGTCTTTCTGAGGATGTCGCCCGGCACGCTCGCGCGGGTGGCGCGCGCCACGCTACGGCAGATGGCGTGGCCGCTCCTCACCATCGCGCTGATGCTCGCGCTTGGCATGGTGACGCACTACGGCGGGACGGATGCGACGCTCGGCCTGGCGTTCACCCGCACCGGCCGGCTGTATCCCTTCTTCGCGGCGCTGCTCGGATGGCTGGGCGTCGCGCTCACCGGCTCGGACACCAGCTCGAACGTGCTGTTCGGCAGCCTTCAGAAAATCACCGCGCAGCAGCTGGGCCTGAACCCGGTACTGATTGTGACGGCGAACAGCACGGGCGGCGTGATGGGCAAGATGGTCGCGGCGCAGAGCATCGTCGTGGCCACGGCCGCGTCCAACCAGCAGGGGCAGGAAGGCAGGCTGCTCCGGTTCGTCCTCTGGCACAGCCTCGCCCTCGCCGCCGTCATGGGCATCATCGTCATGCTGCAGGCGTACGTGTTCACGTGGATGATCCCGGGCACGAAGTGAGGGTGCACCACGAAGGTGCCTCACGAGGGTGCGCACGAGGGTGCACCACGAAGGTCCCTCGCGAGGGTGCGGCACGCTAAACCTTCTGGCATACGCCCGAAGCTGGCTTCTGGCGCATGTGCTGCCTCTGAACGACGGGATTCCGGTAATGCCGGCGAGGATCCGGAAGACGGAGGCGACGGCTCCCGGGCACAGCACGTCAAAACCGGCCGAAATCCTCGCCCTCGCCCTCGGCGTCGCCTCACAGCCGGCTGGCACCGCGGTTGCGCTGTTATGGAGCGTTGGTCGGGTTCGCCGCTCGTAACTTGTCGGAAGCCGATGGGGGCCGGCGACCGGTGAGTTCGAGCGGCGGGCCGGACCCGCCGACCTCCGTTCGCGTTGCGGTTTCTTCCCTTCTTTCCCTTCTTTCTCTTCGCTCTTCTTGTTCGCGATAGCACCGCCACCCGAACGCCGCTAGAATCTGCTCGGCGTGTCCGCGGAGGCGCGCCGGTCGGATAACCCGTCGAGCATAGGAACTGTCGATGGCCATTTCCCCTTCCCCGGCCGACTCGGTGCTCGCGCAGCCCGCTCCCCAGCGCTTTCCGGTCCGCGTTTGGCTGATCTCTCTGGCCGGCTGGATGTTCGATTTCTACGACCTGGTCCTGTTTTCGTTCCTGCTGATCCCGATCGGCCGCGACTTGCATCTGAGCGACGCCCAGCAAGCGGTCTTGCTCGGGGTGGCGCTCGGGGGCTCGGGCATCGGCGGCATCCTCTTCGGCTACCTGGCGGATCTGCGGGGCCGCAAGGGGGTGATGATGTGGACCATCGGGATCTACTCGCTGGGCACGGCTCTCACCGCCCTGTCGACCGGGTTCTGGAGCCTGCTCACGTTCCGGCTGCTGACCGGCCTCGGCGTCGGCGGCCAATGGGCCGTGGGGCACGCGCTCCTCGCCGAGTCGACGCCGGCGCATCTGCGCGGGCGTGCCGCGGCGTTGCTGCAGGCGGGCGAGCCGGTCGGGGTCGGCCTGGCCGCGGTCGTCGGCCTGCTCGTGACGCCGCACATCGGCTGGCGTGCGGTCTTCCTGATCTCCTCCGCGTCAGCCGTCGTCGCGCTCGTCGCTCGCACCAAGCTCCCCGAATCGCAGCTCTGGAACCAGCAGAAGCAGGAACGTTTGTCGCCGATTGCGGCGCTCCGGCACCTGTCGCGCGCGCACCTGGTCGGCACGCTCCTCAAAGGTTGGCTGCTCGGCGTCTTCAAGCTCGGCACGTACTGGACGGTCTACACCTGGTTTCCCAAGTTCCTCCAGAACCAGTTCCATCAGCCGGTCGGGCTATCGGCGCTGTGGATCCTCACCGCGCAATTCGGCCAGCTTCTGGGCATGCTGGCGTTCGGCGTCCTGGCCGACCGATGGGGACGCCGGCGTGCCTACACCGTATACTCGGTGCTCACCGCGGCGGCACTCTATCCTCTGGCGTTCCACTGGCAGATCCTGCTGCCGCACCGGCTTCTGTTCTGGACGGTGATGTTCTCCCTGGGCGTCGGATCGGGCTGCACGGCGGGCTTTGGCGCGTTGCTGGCGGAGCTCTTCCCCACCGAGATCCGCAACTTCTCGATGGGCACGGCGTACAACTGCGCGCGCGGCGTTCAGTTCTTCGCCCCGATTGTCGTCAACCTGTTTGTGATCTCGTACGGGCTGGCAGGAGGGCTGGGCGTGCCGCTCGTGCTGGCGCTCGCCACTGCCACCTGGGTGTGGACGCTGCCCGAAACGCGGGCGCGGAATCTGGCGGTCGTCGGACGAGAGGTCGCCGCGCAGGTGGCGGTTCGTTCGTCGTAGCGGAAGGCTCCCGCGGTCCCTGCCTCCTCTGCACGGACTCTGGCGTCTATGACGTCTCCCGCCGATGGCGCCACCAGGCTCCGATCAGCAGGAGACCGATCACCGCGAGGAGGACCAGGTTGGCGTTCCGCAGAAGCGGCACCAGCTTCTGCCACTGCCGGCCGAAGAGGTACCCGAGCGACGCCATGGAGGTCACCCACGCCGTGGCACCGAGGGCGTTGAACACCGCGAAGCGGCGCCAATGCATCCGCAGCACCCCCGCCAGCGGGCCGGCGATCATCCGAAGCCCGAAGACGAACCGCGCAAACAGCACCGTGATCGACCCGTAGCGGTCGAACAGCCGTTCGCCGCGCTCGATTGTCTCCCCGTTCAGGCGGAAGAGGCGCCGGTAGCGATCGAGTAGCGGGCGGCCGCCCCATCGTCCCACCACGTACCCGAGGTTGTCGCCGATTGTCGCCGCGCCAATGCCGACCAGCACGATGTAGGGGAAGTGCAGCTCGCCGCGCGAGAACGCGAGGAAGCTGGCCAGAAGGAGCACGGTTTCGCCCGGCACGGGCAGGCCGGCATTCTCGAGCAGGAGCGCTGCCGCCAGCGTCCAGTAGCCGTACCGCTCGAAGTACACGCTCAGGATGCCGATAATATCGTTCCCCATCGCCGCTGCCGGTGCCTCTCACGAGAGCGTAACAGGGTTCGGCACCGCGTTGAAGGCTGAAGTCTGTCGTATACTTACCGATCAGCGCAGGTCGTTCTCCAGAGCGAATCGCACCCGGCCATACGTCACTTCCTCACCCGGCGGAAGGAGGCCATCATGGCGATTCCCACTTCCATCCAGGACTTCTTGAAGACGCGCGGCGTGCCGTTCAGCACGTTGACGCATCGGACGGCCTTCACGGCCCAGGAGGAGGCCGCCGTCACCCACGTCCGGGGGCGTGAATGGGCCAAGACCGTGGTCTGCATTGCCGACGGGAACCCGATCCTCGCGGTGCTCCCGGCGCACTTCTCGGTGGACCTGGATCGCCTCCGCCCGCTCGCCGGCGCGACGACGATTCGCCTGGCCCAAGAGAGCGAGATCGTCCGGCTCTACCCGGACTGCGAAGCCGGCGCGATGCCGCCCTTCGGTCCGCTCTACGGGCACCGCGTGTTCGTCGACAGCTCGCTGGCCGCCGACCCCGAAGTCGTGTTCAACGCCGGCACGCACACCGACGCGATCCGGGTGCGCTACCAGGATCTCGTCAAGGTGGTCGGCCCGGTGGTCGGCGACTTCGGCCGGGCGCCTGGCCGCGCCTGGACGTAACCACGCGTGTCCTGCGTCCGTCGACGCCGGTCCCGGCCGCTGTTCATCCTTATCGTCGTCGCCATCGTGTGCCTGATGGCGCCCCCCGCAGCGTACGACGCGGTCGGGACACGCGGCGTCGCATCCGGCCCCAGCCGCGCGCCAAGCGGCGAGACCGTCGGCACGCGACCGGCACGTCTTTCGGTCGCCGCCGACACGGGCGCCGCGACTGACCTCCTTGCGCAGGGGGTGCCCGGCGGCGCTCAACGCGCGGGCCGCCCGAACGACACCTCCCGGCTGGCTTCACGCATCCGGGCCGACCTGCCTGCGGTCCTCTTGGGCAACCTGCTGATTGTGCTCGGCCTCGCCGCGCTCGGTGTCGCGGTGTCGCGTTGGGGCCGGCACGAGCGGTCGCTGGTCGCGTTCGGCCTGTTCTGCGCGCTGTACGGCGTCCGCATGATCGTGCGCGCGCCGGTCACCCGGGAGCTCGATCAGGCGGCCCCACTGGTGCTCGACTACCTCAATGCGTTCATCACGTACGTCGCGCCCATCGCCTTCACCGTCTTCCTCGAGCAGTTCTGGGGCCGCGGGTGGAAGTCGTCCATCCGTCTGGTCGTGTACCTCCAGGTCGCGTACGGCGCGACCGCCATCCTGCTGGATAGCCTGCTGCGCACGCCGGCTTTCTCGATGCCCGCCGACCCCTGGGTGATCCTGGCGTCGATGGCGGTGTTCGCGCCGAACTTCTTCCTGCCGCGCGTCTGGAACCGGGAGCTTCGCGCCATCGCTGCCGGCTTTCTCGTCTTCGGAGCCTTCATCCTGAATGCGAACCTCGCCAGCGCGGGGCTCCTGCCGTGGCGCGCCGACATCGAGCCGGTCGGGCTGCTCCTGTTCGTCGGCTGCCTGGGCTACGCCGTTGCCCACCGGTTCTTCGCCAACGAGCGGCGCCTGATCGCCATCACGCACGATCTGGAAACGGCGCGCCGCATCCAGGCGTCCATCCTGCCGCGCACGACGCCGCAGCAGGGCGTGGACGTCGCCGTCCGCTACGTGCCGATGACGTCGGTCGCCGGCGACTTCTACGACTTCCTGGTGGTCGACGAGCGGCGCGTCGCCGTACTCGTGGCCGACGTCTCGGGCCACGGCGTGCCCGCCGCCCTCATTGCGTCGATGGTGAAGGTCGCCTTTGCCGCCCAGGCTGATCACGCGGCGGACCCCGCGCGGGTGCTCACCGGCATGAATCAGGTCTTCTGCGGCAACCTGGAGCGCGAGTTCGTGACGGCCGTCTGCCTCTTCATCGACGTGGCTGCCCGAAAGGCCTCGTGCGCCTGTGCCGGCCACCCGCCACCGCTCCTGCTCCGCCGGGCGAGCGGTGACATTCACGAGCTCAGGGCCGAGGGCATCCTGCTCGGCCAGTTCCCGGGCGCCGCGTACGCGAACACGGAAACCGCGATCGACATCGGTGATCGCTTCGTGCTCTACACCGACGGTGTCGTCGAGGCGATGGATGCCTCCGAGGAGTTCTTCGGCGATGTCCGTCTGAAGCGCTTCGTCACCCGGCACGCGGACCTGGCGCCGGGACCGTGGGCGGACGCCCTTCTGGACGAGCTTTCGTCGTGGACCGGCAGAAGAGGCGGAGCGGCACTGGACGACGATGTGACCGTGGTGGTGGCGGACGTCAGGGCCGACCAGCCGATCGGACGGATCGTCAAGGCGATGCCTGCCGGGCTGGCCTGATCGGGCTGCCACACGACTGGTTGCGCGAGGTGTTGCGGAAAGAGAAGGGCGAGCGGCCGCGTTCACATCTGCCGGAGGACCGCAGCGAGCGCGGCGATGTGGGCGGGTGTCGTGCCACAGCAGCCGCCGACGATGCGTGCGCCGCCGTTGACGACCTCGCGCATCTCGTCGGCGAACGCCTCCGCCGCTAGACGGTAGACCACGTGGCCGCCGTGCAGTTCGGGCTGACCGGCGTTGGGTTGAATCATCAGCGGCACGCCGACGGCCTGGCGGAACGCGGCGGCCAGCTTCGCGAAGTCGCCCGGCGTCATCCGCGTCCCGCAGTTGGCGCCGATGATGTCCGCTCCCGCATCGGAGAGCGCCATCGCCGCCTCGCCCGGGCCGACGCCCATCATCGTCCGGAACGCGCCGCCCTGGAGGTGATCGAACGCCATCGAGGCGACCACCAGGGGCGCGCCCGCCACGCGCGCCGCCTTGACGGCGAGCAGGATCTCTTCAATCGCGCTCATCGTCTCGATCATGATGCCGTCGGCACCGCTTTCGAGCAGCGCTGCTGCCTGGCGGGTGAACGCGTCCAGCACTTCGTCGGGCGCCACGTCGCCGAGCGGGCTGAGAAAGCCGCCGAACGGGCCGATGTCGCCCAGCACGAGCACGTCAGGGCCTGCCGCCTGCCTCGCAATCGAAGCGGCCGCGCGGTTGATCGCCGGCAACTGGGCCTCGAGGCCGTATCTCGAGAGAACCCATGGGTTGGCACCAAACGAGTTGCTGATGACGATCTCGCTGCCTGCCTCGACGTAGCGGCGATGGATCGCGCTGATCTCGTCGGGATGCTCGAGGTTCCAGCTCTCGCCCGAATGGCCCGGCTGCAGCCCGGCCCGCTGGAGCTCGGTGCCCATCGCGCCGTCACCCAGCACGATCCGCTTCCGGCACTCAGAGAGAAGGTCAAGAGCCATGGCTCGACTCACTTTCGATGCTATCACGGCTTGAACCTGACGGGTACCTGACGTCGGGCTTCAGGTTTCAGGCCGGGAACCCCAGCGCATCCATGAAGGCCGCCTCGTAATCCGGGTGGCCGGCCAGCTCCAGGTATTCAGCCTGCGCGGCAAGCGCTTCGGCCCGCTGACGAACGCGCCGGTCGAGCAACGCGAGCCGCGCGCCGATCCCGGCCGCGTTGCCAACGAACCGGACGCGTTCGGGATCGACCGGCGGCGTCAGTCCGATCGCCACGATGCTCGCCTTCCGCACGTAGGTGCCGAACGCGCCCGCCAGGAGCACCTGCTCGAGGTCGCCGATGTCGATGCCGAACCGGCGGCACACGAGCGTGATGCCGGCGAGGATCGAGCCTTTCGCGAGCTGCAGCTGGCGGACATCGCGCGCCGTCAGCACCACCTCGGTCCCCGTGTGTGGTCCACCGCTGTTGAGGACGAACGCGCGCTGCCGGCCGACGGTCGTGAGCCGATCGACGAGCGCCGCCGGCACCCGGCCGTGCACCTGGTCGGGGCTTGCGAGGCCGCCGGTCGTATCGATGATCCCGGCACGGCGCAGCTCCGCGACGGCGTCGATCAGTCCCGAACCGCACAGGCCGCGTGGAGGCAGCGCGCCCACCGTCTTCGTCAACAGGCGGCCGTCCGGCATGATCGTGACCGCGTCGATGGCGCCCGGCGACGCCCGCAGGCCATGGTGGATCGTCGCCCCCTCGAAGGCCGGGCCGGCAGCCGTCGACGTGGCCACGACGCGTCCCTTGGCGGCGACGACGACTTCGGAATTGGTGCCCAGATCGACGAGAAGGGTCGGCCGATCG
>Ga0315282_10003210_pt1 | contig 29431 bp, 24 predicted proteins | sample YL17G07_20_MG_FD_203693 | JGI IMG/M metagenome (GOLD analysis project Ga0315282, IMG submission 203693) | Sediment microbial communities from Yellowstone Lake, YNP, Wyoming, USA - YL17G07_20 | ecosystem: Environmental > Aquatic > Freshwater > Lake > Sediment | place: USA: Wyoming | collected... | reverse complement strand
TCTTCGACTTGAATTGTGGACATAGATTTTTCACAGTTTCTATAGTAGCTGTAGAAAATATAAAAATCTTTCTACGCATCTCAACGTGTTTCCGCAGCTTGTTAGGCGGTTTTGCCGTAGTTTTTGCCTAGTAGGTATAGGTCTTGTGCGTTTATTATGTTGTCTTTGTTTAGGTCGGCGTTTGGGTTCCAGTTGGAACCGCTTGTTGATGTGGAGCCGTATGCTAGGTTGAACAGAATTAAATCGTTATTGTCTACTATAAAGTCGGTGTTGATGTCCCCTAGGAGGGGTGTTTTGAGGCTTATTGTGCCGTCGGTCTTTGAGTTGTCTATGAGATCGGTTTCGGTTGGGACAGGGTCTGCAGTTGCTGAGAAAAGGTAATAGCCTGGTGGAACAGTTGATGTATCCCAGTTGAAGAAGAGGCTTGTATTTGTGTAGGGAGCTAGGTTTGTTACGGTTCTTTCTTCGATGATTGTGACGTTGTTTTTGAGGGTGACGTCGAATGTTTCTGGGTTGGGTCCTTCGTTTTTAACAATCACTTCGAAATTTACCACTTGCCCGATGTATGCCCTGGTCGTAGATTCGTAGACACCGAGTATTGCTACATCTCGTTTTGCGATTCCCCAGGGATTCATAAGCGGGTAGTTGTCCACTGCTAAGTGGGGTATAAGGGTGTCTCCTATGCCGTCGCCTGCAACTCTGCCGTTGCTGCCGTCGTCTTTTCCTTTGTAGTCGCTCCAGTAGTTGCCTTGATAAGGTAATGTGGGTGTTCTCCAAGTGTTTGTGCTTGCATCTCGTGAGATTTGGTCCACGTTGTTGATGAAGTTGTTGTGGTAGATTTTGTTGGGGTAGAGCGGGTTTATTGGGGAATAACTGTATGTTATGCCAAATGTGTTGTATGAGATGGTGTTGCCTTCGATGGTGTTTGAAGAGGAGTTGTAGAGTGTGAGTCCCCAGTCGTTTCGGGACATTGTGTTGTTTGTTACGCTGTTAGTGTCGGAATATGCGAGGTAGATGCTGTAACTTGGGTTGTCAGAGACAATGTTGTAGAGAATGGTGTTGCTGTCTGACTCGTATAGTTGAATGCCATAGGTGCTTCCGTTTACTTTGTTATCGCGGATAAGGATGTGATCGGAGTATGCTGCGTATATGCAAAACGAGTTGTCGATTCCTATATTATTGAGCACGTTGTTGCTTGAGGAGTACATTATGTGAATGCTGAAGGAGTTGCTTTTCAAGACATTGTCTGAAATTGTGGTTGTGTTGGTTTGGGACAACTTCATGCCCCAGGCACTTTCTGATATGTCATTTTTTGATATGGTGTTGCTGAGGCTGAAAGAGATGGATATGCCTACGTTGCTGTTGTTTTGAAAAGTGTTGCTATTAATGATGTTGCCTGTTGTTGGTGTTGTGGGGGGGTCTCCGATTAAACTAATGCCGTAACGGTTGTTTTTTATTATGTTTCCTGTAACGTTGACGCTGCCAATTGCGCTCACTACTCTGATTCCGTTGTTTCCATTGCGTATTGTGAATCCGGTTATTTTTACCGGATTTTGAGCGGTGCTTGTTTCCACGCGGATGACATCTCCGACTTGTTTGGCATCGATAATTGTTGTGGCTTTGTTTACTCCCGTCAATTTGATTTCTTTGTTTATGATTACGTTTTCGTAATAGATTGCCGGTGACACTAGGATTATGTCTCCTGTTCGTGTTTTTGTTGCGTCAATGGCGGCTTGAATGGTAGGATAATCTTGTGGAACTCTCCATGTGGCAGGGGGCGGGGCAGAAACGGGTGTGGTATAAAATAATATCGTGAGTGTGGTGACGGATATTAGCAACCATGTTAAAAGTGGGAGGGTGGTTACTTTGGTCATATAAGATTACTTCTTTTAAGACGGAGTCGCTAGCACGAGTTGCAATAAAATGGGAGGGGGGGTTGTTATGGCGGCGGCGGGGGGGGTGATGATTCGGGGATGTACACTTTGATAGTGCCTGTGCCTTCCCATGGAGTGCTATCGTATAGTTGTCCTGCTATCTTTAAGGTTACTACGAGGGGGACCCATGGATGTGGTGTTGTGAGTCCCATATGGGCTATTTTTGCCCAAATCATGGCAGCTACTGTGTATCCGTCGAATTGGGCGGTGAATTCGGGTGGGGCTTTTGTTGTCTTATTGCTTCCGTCTATTATGGGTATGTAGCCTTCCAGCAGGACTGTGGCTGGGTTGATTTTGTCAGCTAGGGATTTGTTGGTGACTGAATCGAAGATTTTTACGTGCACTATTACTGTGTCTGGGTTTTCGAGGTCGAATGTTCTTGGTTCGAATTTCACCTGCCTAACTTCAAGTGTGGTGGAGGCGCCGGGACTTACTACGAAGACACCTATCAGTAAGGCCAGCATGGCTAGGGGGATTAGGATTGATTTGCTGAGTTTCATAGGCGGGTCACTCTCCTCTTTGGTCGTTTGCGCCATAAGTAGATTATAGGTATTATTGGGGCTAATGCCATGAGCGCTTCTATTCCAAATGGAAACTCTGGAACTGCTGGTTTCATTGTTAGGATCATGTAAACGTATGTGTTGGGGTCGGCGTCGCATCCCCATATATGGTTAACCGTGAAGGCCTGCTCTGTTCCTGATGGTTGTGGTGTCATTTTTACTATGTCTGTGGTGGTAAGATCGAGACTTGTATCGGTGTCGGTCCACCCGGTTAGTTTCCATGCTCCTGCGGTAATGGTTGGATACTGTTCATTGAATTTTCCATCATAGCTGGTTGGATCTGTGTAGGGGAAATTGAATGGCGGTGGAAGACTTGGACGCCCCAGATTATCCGAGCCAACTAGGTATGTGTCTGCTGGTATGGCACCGTAGAAAGCATGGTATACGGCGTGGGCGATTTTGTTGGCTCCTTGGTCACCAATAAATGAGACGCTGAAGGTTAGCGGCGAATAGTTGGTTGTTGTAGCCACGACGGTGAAGTAGACTCTTGCAATGGCGAAGTCGGTGCCTGGCATACCAGTTGTGAATATGGGATTGGTTGTTGGAATGGTGTAAGTCATGGATGCATAGTCAGGTTGGAAATCGTAGGCGTCCTGGGAAGTCCACGGCCAGTAAGAGAAGCCTCCGCCAGCCGTGGGTGTTCCTGCTGGATTCACCTCGTTCGGGTCGCAGTTAATCTGGATTTGAAATCCTGCGAGTCCGCCTTCGATTCCAACGAAGTCTCTGACGTATATGTCTACGAAGAATATGTCGCCTGATGTCATAGCTGGTATGACTTGAGGTATAATTGACATGACTGTGCTTCCAGTTGGTGGAAGCGGTGATGAGTAGCAGGATAGCCATACTTCGTTTATTGTCCACGCTACCATGTCTTCGTCGCCAACAATCTGTGTTTCAAGTCTGACTTCAACACTGCCTACGTCAGCTGCAGTCCATGCGCCACCGCTGAAGGTGTCAGGTTGGTTGAACCAACCTTGAGCTAGTGTGTCATCCACGACTCCTGGGTATGAAGCATTTGTCCAATCTTGAAGAACAGTTGGTCCGGTGCCGCCTACGTAGTAAGTGATTCTGTATTTGTCACCGGTGCTTCCTGTGTCAGGAGTGGCTGTATATGAGTATCTTACTTTGAAATCTACCCAAGTAGGATCGACGCTCGGCTGTGTGAACGTGCTGAAAGCAATGTACCCTGTGGACTCTCTGAATCCGCCGAACAGACAACTAGCCCCCAAGATTTTTCCATCGTATGCTTTTGTTGCTGGCGCGCCAACAGGATCTGGCAAGATAGGTTTACCAGCGCATATGACTCTGATCCAAACCTCATGCACTCTGTACGTCGGAGCAGTGTTTGGAGCGGTGGTTGCTAAACGCTTCTCAGAGAATCTTATTCGAAGGGCGGCTATGTTAACCCAAGTCCAAGGCAATGCGCCACTTGGTTTTGCTAAATTGTCCCACTTGTAAGTGGCTAAAGCTGCTGAGCTTCCTGTATTCGCCACCAGAGTGCTGGCGGCTCCAGCGCCCAGATCAGCAGTTATGTTATACTGCCAGTTGGCTGCTGGACTGCCCGCCGTGTACACGTACCTGATTCTCAAGTCAACCTGCGTAATAGCCGGAGTGGACGCATCTCCTTCGAAGCCTTTTACGTCAAATGTCCCTCGGTCGTTGATGGCGCCACTGGTCGTTCGAAGAGCAAGGGCCGCAAAGCTGGTAAGAACTTGGTCCTTTGCATTGTTCGGATTTGTAACTACGAACGCTGCCGGGGTGACAACGGGCAGGGTGGTTACTGCGGTGGTTGTTGGCGATGAGATGAAGTTGCCGGATGTTCCGCTTGCTGTGGGGTTAGATTCAAATGGATCTGGTTGCAAGGCTGTGCCGATGAATACTGGTACTTCTGCTTTTGCTATGCCGATTAATAGTATTAATATCACGAGTGCTATCAGTATCGAATTCTTATTGAGTTTCATATTTCTCTCTCACTCTGCTCATATTCTATCCATTCAATCCTATTTAACTCTTTTTGCACTAAGCTCTAGAACATAATTCTAATTCGACAACATGATCATCAAAACCCGTCACCATTTCAGGCTTGTTCAGTTGCATTATGGTTAAAAATTGCCATGGGCACACTCGCCAAAGAGGCGCGCACATTTTTTTGTAAACCACTGTTTTTTGCGGATGACGATGAATATGGTGGCAGCTAGCACAATAGCCATGACAATTATGGAACCGAGTTGAAGCAATGGACTCACAATGCGGGCTTCTGGTTCTCGAAAATTATCGAAGAAAAAGATTGCAGAATGCTTAACATTCTGCACCAACGTAGCAGCAGCGAAAATGTACCGTCCGTCTCTTGAAGATGCCACGTCGGTGATTAGAGGCTTGCCAATTGCATACTGCTTGGTGAAGCGCAGTTGACGGTTAACGTATTCATGTACAAAGATGCCTTCAACCGTTCCGACAACAAAGTGTCTTCCATCAATTGACATGGACATCGAAACTGAAGGCGTAGGCAAAGACACATTCAAGACGCTGCTTGGACCATACCCGTACGGGGCGCGCGCGCAATATACATACCGTTTGCAGACATTGCCAGAGAATGAATACGATTCACCGGAGAGCTCCAGAGAAATTCACTCCCCCGAAACACATACAGCCTATTTGTGTTGTTGGTTGCCGCTGCGAAATATTTCCCATCTGCAGTGGCGGCTATCTTTGTAAATTGGTTCCCGTTATCTATTACCCATTCAGGTTCCATTTCTTGTTGAGCGAGAACCCCAATTGAGATTAATGTGATGAGAATTGCGGAAAGCAGCAATGTAGCTGATACATGCATGCATGCATACCTAGAGAAGGGTAAGTTAGGAAAAGTGAATGTTTAGGGTGCGGTTCGTCCCCAGTTGGCCTTGACTGTTAATATGTCGAAGACGTTTATTGCGTCGTCGAGGTTGACGTCGTACTCGCGGACCCAGTTGGGACTGGCAGGCGTGGTGCCCCAACGACTCTTGACAGCCAAAATATCAAACACGTTAACTGTTTTATCAATGTTAGCATCGCCAGAAAGCGCATTCCTAAAGTAGCCGTCTGTTGCAGTAAATGTTAAGGAATTTCCGGTGCTGCTGAGCAGCGTGGTAGCAAGGTTACCGGCTAAACTAATAGTTAGATTGCTACTTCCATACCCGACGATGAGAAACTCAATCGAAACAAGTCTGCCATCGCCGCTTATTCCTGGCACTCCCCCAAGAATCGACTCACCCATGCCAGTAAAGCCATTGGCATTATCGGTGCGGTTGATCACGCAGCCAAGTTGATAGGCAGCAGTCTTGCTCACAGAGGCCGTTCGCAAAAGGAATTCACCTGTAGAAATTCGGCTAAGATTTAAGATCGCTTTGTTCCAAGTCAAATTAATCTGCCAAGAAAACAAATCAGTCACACCCGACACATTTACATGCACAGTAAATTTACTGCCAATTGGCAAAGCGGCATAGTCTTGGATAAGCGCTGCGGGGTCCACAAAAACCGAAGCCGTTGAGGTAACTTCTGCCGTTGAATTTGACCCTGGGCTAATGAATGAAAGTATTGAAACATCAACAAGCCCTGAGACAAAAACAACAGAGACAACCAGCAAAACAGAAAAGAGAGACGCAAGAATAACGATTCCCTTTCTCACCATAACATCTCCACTCTTCTACAACATAGTTATAGCCATCCAGCATTTTAGCTTTATGTTACAATCCTCTAGACAAAAGCTCCGCTTGCCCTTATACAATACTCAACTTTCAGCCTTATGGTTTCAGGCAGAGTCTTACGATGCGGCGTAAACTTCAACAAAACGATTAAAGCTTAGTTCACGGCTAACTCAATACGCGGCAGATGAAAATGCGGGATCAATGGCGTGAAAACAACGTGGACTTGAACAAGCTCAGTGAAGGTGTGAAGCAATTCTTCAACCGAGGTCATTTCCAAAGCAAATTGGAAAAAACAGGCAATGGCTATAGGATCGAGGCAGCCACTGAGAAAATTTCAAACGTGCAACTCCAAATATCAGTGGACATTCTTGGGGAGCCTAATGACTTCAGCATAGAATTCATAGCTGACAAAAGAAAAGGATTCTTCTCACCCTTAATGATCGCCGGCTATATTGCAACAGCTCTAGGAGGAGGAATCATATTCCGCAGCGAAATGAAGCTTCAAGAGGCCTTAGACAAACTTGAAAAGGAGTTTTGGAGCCACGTGGACGAACAAGTGGCTTTATTGACAAACTCAGCCCTCAAATGATTACCTTCAAATAATCAGCATTCACACGCGTTAAGTCACATATGCAGAAAATAAAAGACTAGTACCACTAGCCCAATGACGTGCTTTCTCCTCATCTTCCTATCGACTCAATAATTAGCTTATAAATCGCCCAATATTTTAGCCTTTTGCTACTAAACTCTAGAATAAAGGTTTCATTCCCTTCGATGCGCATTCGAAGAAGACATTCGCTTTCTAAGCTTAAACACGATAATCCAGCAACGTACGCACAGCAACCCCGCGCCTTGCATAGCAACTGGACTCACAGTGATTAACTGCGGATAATATGCTTTAACGAGTGGAAAATGCATGTGAGAGCAGAAAATAGAAAAACCACCCTCATGAATCGAATTAAGATAAAAAATGTGGGTTTTGGGGTGCTGCTGCTCTTACCAGGATTGACCCCATTTAGATTTGATTGTCAATATGTCGAAGACGTTGATTGCACTGTCGTCGTTGACGTCGTACTCTGGAATCCAGTTGGGACTGGCAGGCGTGGTGCCCCAACGACTCTTCACCGCTAAAATGTCAAAGACGTTTATTGCCTTGTCACCGTTGGCGTCTCCTGGAATTGTCAGCATGGTGGTTCCATCGGTTTTGACGTTGTTGCCAGGGTTGATGTCGCCTGTCACCGTGCTTGTTTCTGCTCTGATCTTGTGTTGTCCATAAGCGTAGGTAGTTGTATTCCACGACAGCGTCACTGTTCGGGACTCTAGCGGTTTCAGACTTGAGACCACCGTAGAGTTTATCGCGGGAACCGTGAGATTCGTGTACAGGTAGAGTGTGAAAGTTTCTGTCCACGGGCCAAAACTCGTCACTGTCATAGTGTAAGTTACCTTGAGACCCTTATAGTAATAAGCTCTAGGACTATTCTTGACTATACTCGTCACAATTACGTCGTGGGCGCTGCTGAATTTTCCGTTTTCACCGTAAAGCGGTATAGGCTGCAGGAAACTGTTTTGCATGCTAAGTTTCGTGAGGTTCAAACCGGTTTCTCCAGCTGATAACACTACGAATGTAATGTTAGCTAAGTAACCGCTGCCAGTCACTCCAGGATGATTGCCCGTTATTGTTTGACCTAAGTCGATGTAGCCTCCGGTTACGTTGACTACCGCAAAGAAGCTCGGTTCGTCCCATCCACTTATCGGATTTGGATACCGATGAAGAAGGCCGCCGATAACTGCCTCTTCTCTATGAGCGTACAGAGTCATTGCTGAAGCGCCTATATTCGTTATTCTTGTTTGGTTCGAGGTAGCTAAGCTATTGTCGTCAATTCTTATGTTAGCATTTCCACCAGTTGCTGCCACTGTGATGTCGATGTAATAGTCAATTTCTAAGTAGTCGGTTTGGGCAACAACCGTGTAACCTGGGAACGCGTAAGTCCCTGAAACTGTTGTCCAAGCTGTGGTGAACGTTCCAGATGTACCGACATTGGTTGCGATTGTGGATCTAATGCCGTTGTCATCTCTTCTAATCAGAATGTCCACGTCACCGTGAGCTGTTCCTCCTGAAGCTGCTGCACGATAGTACAAAGTCCACGTTGTACCTGTGATGGATGTTATTCCATTAAACGAAAACACGGTTTTTGCTGCCAGTTTCCTGCCCACTGTACCAACAGGTGCTTGTGTGCCATTTATTCCAGCCGCGTCTGCGCCAGTCTGCTTCAGCATATAGTACGGGTAGTATGTGCTCACGTTTGAAGCCCCGAATGCGCGGAGTACTGCTGGGTTGTAGTTTACTCTGACGCCCCATGCGAAGAGGTCTTGTGCTCCTGAAGCTTTCACTTGAACGTAGATTGGAGTGGTGTACACTGTGACTGAAATATCGTAAATTTGGACCTGGCGGTTTTCTGGATCAGATGTAGCAGTAGGACCTGCTGCGAAGGTGCTTTGGAACCTTATAACAATGTTGCTTATGGCTGTCCAGTTCCAAGGATCACCTGCCGGTGTTTTAGTAGCTGGGAATACGTAAGTGGCAAGAGGAACATCAGTGTCTGAAGGGGTAGCAGTACGCAACGCAGTTTGGGATGTGGATGGACTCACAAACCACAGAATGGTGAACTTATCGTTTCCTCCAGCCACTCTGGGCGCAGCATATGTTATCTTTACGTCCACACCCACAATAGCCAAACTTCCGCCAGCACTGTTATTAAATGCTTTGATATCAATGGTGCCAGCCGCGTTGGTCATGTAATAAGCGTAGCTGCTCGGATTATTGTCAAAAGCGTTTCCTCCATTAAAGAAGGCTATAGAGAACTGAGCGCCAGTTATTCTTGTCTGGCTCGCGGCAGCTAACGTGTTGTCGTCAATTCTGATGGCGGCGACCTTTCCATTAGACAGTGCTGTGACGTTGATGTAATAGTCAATTTCTAGATAGTCGGTTTGGGCAACAACCGTGTAACCTGAGAACGCATAAGTTCCCGTGAGCGTTGTCCAAGCCGTAGTGAATGCTCCAGACGGGGCCTTGCTAGTTCCGAACGTTGTCCTGATGGCACCTGTGCTTTGCCTGACCAATATGTCAACGTCAGCGTGAGCGGTGCCTCCTGAAGCGGTTGCGCGGTAGTTGAAAGTCCATGTTGTAGCTGAAGTGGTGTTTAATCCGTTGAGTGGAAGGACGATTTTTCCTGCCAGAACCCTAGCCACTGAATTCATGCTCGCTGTGAGGTTTAATCCAGCCGCGTCTGCGCTGCCGAATTTCAAGTAGTAGTACGGCGTGCCGCTGATTAGCGTGGTTTCCTGATGGGCGTACATGGTAACAGCTGATGCCGTTGGATTTACGTATGTGCTTGGTTTAGAATTCAGCACTGCTGAGACGTTGGCTACTTTCGGTGATGGACTCACATACATCCTTGTGAAAATCACCTGACCCGCCAAGTAATTGTTGTTACGGGTGTTTACTTCGCCTGAAACAGCTGTGATGTTGATCCAAATATTGTAAGTGCCATATGAAACCACGGAAGTGTCCCAGTAGAAAGTAAGCAGTTTCTGCGGATAGTCTAGTGCAGTGTTGGTTCTGTTTGCGATTGATGTGGTTTGAGGTGATGCAGCCGGAGTGGTGCCATAATAAGTGTTCACCGTCACTGATGATTCAGAGTAGTCTCCTTGGTTCGCAACTGTGGCGTAGATAGCTACAATGTCGCCTGGCTTAGCATACGAAGTGTTGGTGTATCCAAGAGTGAGGGCTACGTCGTGAGCCTTTGGAATATTAACCACCCAATTTTGCAGTGCTAGAGTATTATCTGTCTTATGAAGTTCCAAAGCAACGGGAACCGCTGTTCCATTAAGGAAATACTTGCCGTTAGAAAGACCAACAGTATTCCATGAAAATGTTGCGTTGACCTTTTGGCCTCTCAATAAGTTGCTTACTGCCTGCGTTCCTATAACGTGCGTGGTGTTCCAGTAGGCGTTTACGTTGAAGCTTTCGGTGAAGTTGCCTTCATTATGAACAAGCACTTTGAGAGTCACAGTTTGCCCCGCTGAGACTCCTGTTGGTGTTCCGAACATGTTGAGGACTTCAATATCATGAGCTGCAACTTGCACTTTCCCATCAACCTTCAGGTCGTTAGTTGCATTATTATCAAAAGACACTGCAGGCAGAATCTGAGTTTTTATCGTGTACGTGCCGTTGTCGACAAGCGCTGAACCTAGGGATTTTCCACCTGTGTCCCACGTGTACGTTAGGACTTTAGTTTCTCCCGCGGTCATGCTGACTATGTTCTTCCGCAAAGCCTGTGTACTAGATGTGTTATAATAAGCGTAAACCGTGATGTTCTGACCGTTGTTGGTCTCTGTTTTTATGGCGTAGTTGTGCACTGTAACGGTAATCGTCACGTTATGTCCCTGAACAACTTTGGTCATGTTTGTTGTGACGTTGGTTATGCCCACATCATGCTGATTCACACTCACGGTGCCATCCACTTTGGTGTTGTCAGTAGGGTTGTCATCTGCCGGACCCACAATAGTGGCATTCGCCATCACCACTTGATTGCCAATGGGAACAGACGGATACTTGCTAGTTATCCAATCGTAGGTTCGGGTGACTGTGGCGCCAAAGGCTAAAGTTATGTTTTCTGGAACAAATTTCTTGCTTGATGTATCCTGCGCCTGAGCAAGCGTATTGTACGGACCTCCAGACGGACCGTAATAAATCCCAACGGTCACGGTCTGGCTTGTTGTGTTCGTGCCCAAGTTCTGGACTGTCACAGTGAGGGTCACGTTCTCTCCTTGCAAAATGGTTGTAGTAGTCGTGATCGTAACGCTAGTCACAGCTACATCGTTAACGAAAGCTGCTTTGACACTAAAGGGTATCAGACTTAATGTTATGATGAGAACCATTGTAATCCATAATACTCTCTTCTTTCTCTCTCTAAGCATTGAAACTTACATCTCCTACGAACTAATTTTACACGAGCCAAATATTAAGCTTTTGTAACTTACTTCTATAACACGAAGTGAGAACAACATATCTATGCTGTGTGTTTCAACCTTAACGGTTCTTTTGTTTGACGCAATTCACGGCGGCGGAGAAGTTCCGAGACCAAAGTTCTTACCTACAATTGCGAGGTCTTCAGCCCACACTTGGCCATCGTTGTTTAGGTCTGCAGCTGGGTTATACAGCGAACTGCCTCGTTGTTGCCCATAGCTAACTCCAATTGCTGCCAAGTCATAGGTGTAAACTTGGTCGTCGCCGTTCACGTCGCCTGGAAACACTTTGGAGGTTTGGTAGGCTAACTCCCAATTGGCATAATCTGGAGGTACAAAGTCGAATCGGTCTGAAGCCCAAACTAACCATATGCCTCTATCTTTTGCTTGAAATAGCCCAGGCCAGGAGTCAGAGCGATCACTGTTTGCACTCGTCAACGGCGTTGGAGAATTCCAGACCGTTCCATTTGACGTGATATACCACAAGTCGCTGAATCCGTTCTCCGTGTCTGTCCTTGTATATACAACCCAGATCGTGCCCCAGATCATCTGGCAGATTGCCGCATTGGTATTTGTGTAAACACCATGGATTAGCTGTATTACATCTGACCATTGATTGTTCGAATATGTTTGGTAATAAATGTCTGAAGTATTGTTTGCATAAATTTTGCTCCACACAACCCATATTTTGCCGTCGAGTGTCTGCGTAATCGATGGGCTTACATCCCACAATGGGTCTGTGGTCAATTGGTGCTCAGGGGACCATTTTGCCCCATCGTAAGTCTTGTAGAAAATATCATAATTATCAAGCGGTGGGGCACCGTGATACTTGGTCCAGACAAGCCAGATGGTGCCGTTTGCTGCTTGAAACAAGCGGGGCTCCTGATTTTCTTCTTGATTGTCGGTTAACGCTTTTGCGTTTGACCAGCTTGCACCGTTGTTGTTGGAGACTGAATAGAATATAGCGCTGTGGGCGTAAATACTTGTATTGAGTCTGTTTGATTCCCAAGCGATGAATATGGTTCCGTTTTTGGCTTGCATAATAGATGGGCTTGAATCCGTGCAATTGTCGAAGGTTGCAGCCACAACTTTTTCTGCAGTCCAGTTGCTTACTGGATCATAAGTCATATACAAGATTCGGCTGTATCCACCGTATGCTTCTCTGTCCCCGGTCCAAACTACCCATATTTTTCCGTCGCTTGTTTGGGTGACTGATGGGCTACGATCAAAACCTGCGTCATTCGTCAGTCGAACCCAAGGTTGCCAAATGGTTGCCCGAGCATTCGGTGGGGTAAGATTTACTAGAACGATGAGTAAAACTAACAGGTTTAATGCAACAAGCATTTTTTTGCGAAACATGGGTTCTGAACCTCAAGAATTTATGCTTGACTATAAAGACGAAAGAAAAAAAGGGGGAATTAAGGTTTGTGTTTTTCTATTCTCTTATGGTAGTATAGTTAATATTGCAGTCTTCGTTTTGCGGGATTCGTGGTATATTGAGCCGCCATAGCTGTACCATGCTGTAACTTGGATGTTCCAAGTTCCTGCCAATGCTTTGACAAACGTGAAGCTGATGTCTAACTCTGCCACGTGGGGCGCGGGAACTTTGATCACGCTGGTCTTCAAGTGGAACGCTTTTGCCGGGGAAGCTCTTACCAGCGTCCACATCACGTAGATGTAGAGCGGGTATGGTGAGGGCATGTTCTTCACTTTGGACATTAAAGGTACGCTGAGAAGTCCACCTGTGCCATTCAATTGGACGCTATAGGTCAGCGAGTTAAGGAACAAGTCCACCAAGTTGCCTGCGAATGGTTGCGTAGCAATTGAAGCGAAGGTGCCTCCTGTCACAGAGTCGGGTTCCATTGGGGTTAGGAAGGAATCTATCAACTCCACATCAGTAACTTCAATTGAACAAGTTCCGACGTCTCGGAGTTGGAATGTTATAGATGCTAGTTTGCCGTTGCCATAGACTCCTCCGTGTTCACCTATCGTTGAAACTGACACTTGAACGTACCCGCTTGCTAGGTCGATTGCTTTGGCGACGTCGATTCCGTCAGGTTGCCCTGAAAGAATAGTGTCGCTACCGACGACAACATTGTCAGCAGGCACGTACAGTAGTGCGAAGTTTGCTCTGACTCTGAAGCCGTAAGCATAGAGGTCTGCGGCGTTGTCAATCATAATGTCGACTGTGTAGGAGTTCAATGACAAGTCAGCTGGATCAATCACTGGATCATACACGGTGATCGTGGCTGGGGTGATAAATATCGAGCCGCCTTGAGCCCTGACTGGCCTTGGAATTGCCATTATGCTAGCTAGGAGCATTGCTATGACTGAAGCCCATATCAGATTTTTTCCTCTCACTCTATTCATCCTCCTTTTATCCTGCTGTCCTACCTAGGTACTTGCCAAAGATAGCGAAGTCTCTAACGTAGGTTAGGCCATCGTAGTCTAAGTCTGTAGCCGCAAATCCTTGTGCGTTGGCGAATCCCGTGGTTGCAGGTATCAGTCCTGTTGCATCACCGTATACTGTTTTACCGACTGGCACTGTGTAGAGTGGTGCTGGCGAGTATGGTGAAGCTGAGAAAGCGACACCTATCGCAGCTTGGTCAGCTGTGGCCACTTTGCTGTCGTAGTTCACGTCACCAACTCTGTGGAAGCCCTCAAGATCAATCGAAGATATTGTGGTGGCATCAAAATCGTAGTCGCGGTTTGCAGTTAACGCTATGGAAACTCCAGGCACACGTGCAACGAACTTCCATGGACCGTAGCCAATGGTTGTGCCCTGTCCAATCGGATCGTATTGATATGCATTAGGCACGTTCTGCCATATGGACTTTTTCACGATTGGAAGGAAGCTTATCCAGTGTAGCGCCCAAACGCTTTGGATATTCTCGTAGACTTCTATTTTGCGGTTTTTAGTATCACCCAAAATTGCGGGTGATATATCAACGTGGTCGGTGTAGAACACATTAGAGTAGAACCAAGCTTGTTGCAATAGATGGTAATTCAGGGAGAACTGTATGTCGTCGCCTGTGACGTCTGAACCATCGTGCCACTTTAGACCATCTTTCAAGACGTAAGTGAGTTTGGTCGCTGGTCCTGCTGGCATAGGGCTGCCATCATTTCCGATTCCACCTGGATAATTCCATGTGCCCACTGAGAAGCTTTCAGTGTGCCAGTTGGTGTCTAATGCAAGGTTGTATGAGTCGCTTCCGAGCATGCCCTCGTAGATTCTGTTCATCACTTCCCAATCCCAGAACCATTGGGCTGTGATCGGGTTTAGTCCCTCAATGTCACTCTTTGTCCCGTACACGATTGTGCCAGCTGGGCTATGGCCAGTGTAAGCTGATGTCTTGTATGATTGGAACCACGTGTCACCATTGTTTGGACCTACACCTTCTGCATTAACTACGCCTGCGATGCCTTTTCTGTAAGCAAAGACAGACTTAGCAGACCACAGAGGGATAGTTGGCACTTGATCTATCAAGCGATCTTCGGCGTTTTTTGTTGCAATTACAGCTGATGCCAGGTCGGGTGCGCCAGCTATTTGTTCAGAGTATTGGTCGAAGAGTGTATCAGTGAAACCTTCATAGTTTGCACCATTAGGATAGAAGAATTGCGAATGATACAAACTCCATAGATAGTCAGGATCTCGGCTCAGCGACCAACCACCAGAGTATATGTTGTAGTTGAACTGCACCATAACCATGGGGCTAGACACTGATCTGTCTACAAGGCGCCAATCAAGCGGAATTCCCAAGCTGTCCAATTCAGCTTTCAGCATCGCGCTGGCGTCAGCTCTTTGAAGGTCGTCGGCTCTGGCAACAAAGATCACGGATGCCCCAGTTGAACCTGGAGCAGTAGCCCAGTTGTTGATCTTGCCACTTCCATCAAACGTGAACCCAGCAAGTGCCAACTCAGCTCTAGCTTGAACCTTGTTGTACTCGTATGGGTAGTTTGGATAGACAACATTCGAGTCAATGTATGTTGCCAGTGCGGGTGGAAGCGGGACGTCCAACCTTGCAGCGTAGCCTTGCAGAATGTTCAGGATGATTTTTGGCTTGTCCACCAAATAGGCAACAGCCCTTCTAAAGTGAACATTGGTTGTTGGCCATTTCTGAGTGTTCAAGTCAAACTCACGCATACCGAGAGCTGTGACTGGCACTGTAACCAGGTTCGGATCAGCTCGTGCATCCGCAATCTGAATAGGCGTCAACTCCCAGTCCATCACATCGACATCGCCCGACTTCAACTTCAAATACTCGGTTTCGACATCGAATGAGATGTTGAACACCATGTTGTCGTATAGTGGTCCATTAGTTGGATTGGCTTTAACAGGACTTGTAGGAAGAACGAACACTAGAATAGCGAAGACTAATGCTATGCAGATTATTCTCTTTGAATTCAAGGTTTTTTCATTCTCCTTTCTCTTTATATCAGCGATAACTATATTGACGCTTGAGAAATTTAAGTCTTCCTCTAAGATACTTCTATAACAAGACTTTACCATCTGTCCAACTTTGAAAGCGGAAAATTCAAGACATGAACAATTACCGATATTACGCTTAAAATCGGGGTTTCCTCCTCAAACCCCCAAGCTTCGAAACGAGTCTAGATCCAAAAAAGAGGATGGCGATATACATAAACATCCCAATTATGAAGAACAATTCGCCCCAATAATCATGAAAATACTGTGCAGCGACAGAACCAACTTGAAGACCAATCCAAGAAATCGTTGCTATTCTCAAAGCATTCGCCACAAATGTCCCGATAGCGCCCAACGCGACGACAACATAATAAGGTGTCAACCGCATAAGGCGGAACGAGAACTCTTGCGCCACCTCAAGGGCATCATTAACCACCTGACGTTTAAGAAAAGGCACTCTGCTTGGGTTTTCATACAAGAAACTCAGCTTCGCCAAGGCATTTCGAACCACTGCGGATCTTAGCCTGAATTCTGAATTCCTGACGAACAGGAGAATAGTTAAAGTGTAGATTAGGAGGCTGTGAATCCCTGCGCTGGGCCAATAGATAGCGACCGGAAAATACACACTTCGAAGAAAATTGACCCGTGGCAACCAGAATCGTGCCAGGCCCACGAATAGGATCAGTAATTCCAATAACCGTCGTTTTGTAACCAGCCAAATTTAGCATAGCTGCTGCGGAAGAAGCTGTAAAGGGTACAAAAGCCTGCAGAAAAACAAAAACACCGTATGGGTTAAACCCATTAAGCGTGTAAAAAAAAAGGCAGTTGCACCCAGAAAGAACAAGCTCACAGCGAACCTTCTTAATCCTTTGAATGAGTAAATAAGAAGGATTGTAGCCAAAAAAGAGACGGCTAGGAATACGTATTCAAATGCTAATGGCCAGTTCTCCAGAAGAAACACTGCCCCGAACCTATAGTAGGGTATGCCAAGCAATCTGCCCAAATCTAAGACACTCGAGCATCCACTAGAGTATGCGACAGAAAGCACGTAGATCGTTGGAAGAGCCATAGACAGGATCGAAGCAAAGCTCCTTGCCCACGCACATGTTCCTACTTGTGCAGAACCGATTTCAGTCCATGCAAGAGCAAATTCCAGTGCGAAAAGCCACATGAATATGAGCAGCGGCAGGTGCCCAGTCCAGGAAATCTCGAATGATTCTGGCGACAAGAAGTAAAGCATCAAGGTTGGAAGTCCGAAGGAGCAGAAAACAGCGAGGTGCGGCATCAACGTTCTTAGTTTACTCTTCTGTGGAGCCGCGTCCACTTGTTTTTCAGACTGATTTGCCTCACGCATTGCCTGACTACCAGCAGAACTTTGTTTAGCCAAATTTAAATACGTTTTGTTGAGGAACAAGAACCGATTTCTAATGGAATTCTCAATCGTCAGAAGCAAGTTTTATGTTGCAAAGCGACTGATAGAAAAGTCTAAAAACCTCTTGTTCCTCTAAAATACCACTTCGCAATAGATCAAAAGGTTCAAATACGGGTCAACTACATTGCTACAAGAAACAGAATAGAGGTTTGGGATGAGGTAATGAGAAAAGATCTATTTACAATTCTCATTTTGACTTCGGTTTTTATGGCAGCATTTGTAATCAGCCCTGGTGTGGCTTCTCCTACGCCTAAGGTTTACATCGATCCTGTGACAAGCACTGCGGATGTTGGAGGAACTTTTTCAATTAACATCAAAATCGCTGATGTTTCGGACCTTTTTACGTGGGGTACGAGATTGCGGTGGAATTCCACGCTTCTTAACGCTACAAGTGCCACAGAGGGACCGTTTCTCAAAGGTCGACCTCAGGGAACGGCTTTCATAAAGAAAATAAACAACACTGGCGGGTACATTGACTTGTCGGTTACTATACTGGGCGACTACAGTGGCATTGATGGAAGCGGAGTTTTGGCGACGATTGGGTTCAAAGCCAAAGCTGTAGGAGAAACGGTGTTGGAATTTTTCAACCTGAGACTCATCAACCATTTCCTCTTCTATATCACACCTTTCGACCAAGTCAACGGGTATTTCATAAATTCGCCCAACGCTCACGACATAGCAATTATCGGACTCAACACCAACACGTCAATCGTTCAGGCCGGTGAATCTGTTTCTATCAGCGTGACTGTGTTGAATCAGGGCGCCTTCACTGAAACCTTCAATGTGACCACGTACTATGGCAATACGCAGATAGCGAACCAGACGGGCGTTTCGTTAGATTCAGGTCAAAACACAACTCGAGCATTCTTGTGGAACACGTTGGGTCTAGCACAGGGCAATTACACAATAACTGCTGTCGCAAGTCCTGTTCCGAAAGAGATTGACATTGCCGACAACACGGTAAAGGTCTACGTGACTATTCCTTGGCATGATGTAGCAGTTACCGTAGTGACTGCCTCGACAATGTCAGTAACCGCTGGGGAAATCGTGCATATTAACGTGACCGTTGAGAACCATGGACAATTCACAGAAAACTTCAACGTGACAATCTTCTACGATTCGACACAAATCACGAAGCAGACAGTCACTTTGATTGCAGGTCAGGTATCAGTCCTGAAGTTCAATTGGGATACGACGAACGTGGCGCAGGGAGAATACTTGGTGAAGGCATCGGCGGAGGGCGTGATTAACGACATTAACCTTTTGGATAACTCTAAGACTTTGCCCTTCACGAATTCTATCACTGTTAACGTGCCACAGCAGGGTTTCCCATATGCCCTCCTCCTAGGCGTGGTAGCCGCAGTTGTGATTGTTGCTGCCCTAGGTCTGTTCTTCTTCCTTAGGAGAAGGGGCTCAAAAGCCTAGTTTTAGACTTGAGCTTGGCTGAACCCCATTTTTTTCCGTAATATTCTCTTATAAAGTCCGTGTTTGAGGGATTTAGCGCCTCAAAGAAAAAAGTTGAACCGTTAGAGCAAAGTCTATATAAAAGACTCTGGTTAATATGCTCAAGGTGAAAACATGCACAAAACTGTCCTGACTATTGCAGTTTTGTCTTCATTGCTCATCTTCGGTCTCGGTTTCGGTGCAATCAAATCAGTTTCAGCTAACCCGTCCAATGATATCAACGTATCTCCAGAACTCACATCAGCAGTTTCTCCGGGCGGCACTTTCCAAGTCACCGTCAACATCGCTAACACAGCGGACTTGTTTGCGTACGGTTTCAGCATGAGTTGGGAAAGGCTGTTGATTCGCGCAGATTCAGTAGACTGGTCGGGAAACATTTTAGAGGGGCAACCGGATGGATACAGCCCCGCAGTTACATTTTTCAACAATTTGGGATACCTTGTAGCATCCGTCACTACAATCGGAACGAATCCAGGAGTTTATGGCAGTGGCCTGCTGGCAACATTCACTTTCGCAGTCGATGCCGAGGGACTAACGGGGCTACATCTCGACGATGTAGAACTTTATGACAGCACCATAACATTAATTCCTGATTACACTACAGCAGACGGCTATTTCTCCAACGTCGCAAGCACAATCAAAACCTTCCCCGTCATTCTTACAGAAGGAACATGGATGGTCCCCATTGAAACCAACACGTACCTCACAGGATTCGCCTTCAGCGGTGGCAGCAAAACAATAACCTTCACTTCCTCTTGGGGATCAGGCACATCTGCCTTCAGCAACGTAACAATCCCAAACGACCTGCTAGGGGGCCCCTACACTGTAACAGTTGACGGCGTCGATGCGACCCCGGGAAGCCAGCCATCGAACGGCACACACTCCTTCCTCTACATAACTTACACAACCAGCACACCCACAATCGTCATAACAGGAACCACAGTTGTTCCAGAGTTCCCCACAGCACTCCTTCTACCCATCTTCATGGCAACTGCACTAACAGCGACTGCCCTCTACAAATTCAGGCTGACTAAACGCAAAAAACGCAGCGATTAGCCAGAACACACCTCTTTTTTTTTCAAATTTCCAAAAACAACATCAAAAACATAGGACACAAAAATTAAAATACCTCTTTATGTCTTCTTACTAACACACTATGTTAAGGAAGGGAGAAGAATGGGTCTTAGAACATACATTCTAAGAAGAGTAATCTATTCTCTTATCCTAATCGTATTCGTAGTCACCATAAACTTTGTAATATTCGTTCTGATGCCAGGCAGCCCCCTCGACCGCTTCACAGGCGCAATGAAAATCCGCAGCCAAGATCAATACAATGAACTCGTGAAACTCTGGGGGCTTGATGAGCCCCTGTGGCAAAGGTACACGAAATACGTAGTAAACATGTTCACCTGGAATTTCGGACACTCATTTTATGGTGGAAAAGCCGTGGCAGCTGAAATGATGGAACGTCTTTCAAACACACTCTTGCTGATGGGCACCTCAACTATATTAGCCCTGACCATCGGCGTCATTTTAGGTGTTGTAGCCGCTAAGAAACGAGGAAGCCTGTTTGACAGCGCATCGGTAGTAATTTCTTTAATAACCTACTCTCTACCCACATTCTGGATGGGTTTAATCGCTCTCTACATCTTCTACTACAAACTAGGTTGGTTCCCTGGAGGAGGCCCATTCCCAATATCTTGGGCTTCAAGCTGGCCCCAACCATACATATTCAACGTTCTAGGCAACCAAATCGTCTTACCTAGCGTCACAGAAATCACCGTGCGAGCATGGCATCTCTTCTTACCAGCAGCAGTCTTAACCCTGTTCTCTTACGGAGGCTACCTTCTCCTAACAAGAGCCACAATGCTAGAAGCTTTAACTGAAGACTACATAGTCACAGCGAGAGCTAAAGGACTAAAAGAAAGAACAGTCTTGTTCAAACACGCCCTAAAAAATGCTTCACTGCCCCTAATAACATCAGCTGCACTAAGCTTCGGTTTCCTCTTATCTGGCGCCATAATAACCGAGACAGTGTTCACATGGCCTGGCCTTGGAAGATGGATATGGGATGCAATAACCAACAACAACTACCCAGTGATGCAAGCATTCTTCTACATAACTGCACTCACCGTCATAATAGCCAACTTCATCGCAGACATTCTCTACGGAGTAATCGACCCCAGAATCAAATACGGGTGAAAAAAAGATTGGCAAGCAAAAAACCAAAGTCTACAACGAGGACTACACTAAGTAGATTTCTTGATTTCCTAAAAATCTTCCCTAGAAACAAAAGAGCCATGCTTGGACTAGTCATCATCGTGTTCTTTTCACTATTGGCTGCTACTAGCACCATATTAACACCGTACGACCCTGTCTTGTCAGACCGACTATCAGGCGAATACTCTACCCCATTCTGGTTCAAATATGTCCCAGGACTCAGTCAACCCTACAGCGTTAACTTTCTGCTAATAGACAAGCCAGGATTTGTCACACCCTCTTCACTGTTACAGTGGCAGAACAACACTGATAACCCAAGCAAAATAACCTACGACTATTCAAGTGAAGGCGGAAACAATCCAGGATCAGCAGTTATAGAATACAGCAGAATAGGCAAGACGGAAAGCAGCACCACCACATTCTCATTATCAAAGAACTTCACATACACATACACCGCTCCTCCAAAAAGATTCTCTGGCATACTAACATTAGAGGTACAAGGAGTAAAATCCGAAATGCCACTAGAAATCACAGTTTTCATTCTAAACACAACATCCTTCAAATACAATCTCTGGACGTTCAAATACATCCTTGCAACAAACGGTTGGGAACCAATCGCATACATCGATTCATACTGGTCAGACCTCAAGAGCTCGTTCAAAGGCCTATTCAACTCAACAGACCCAGCAAGAACAGTCTTTTCGACGACGGGACAATACACATATGGCATAGACCTGCTTTTCAGAGACACAGGCATAGAAGACAAAGAACAAGTCACAGTTCGAATTGACGAGTTCAACTTGAGACTCGACGGAACCACCTTCGGCCTACTTGGAACTGATTACAAAGGCCGAGACATATTCACACAACTTGCCCACGGAACAAGAATATCACTATTCGTCGGTCTGCTTTCCGCAACACTTTCTGTAACCATAGGGCTCTTTCTAGGCCTGCTCGCAGGCTACATAGGCGGCATATCAGACGAACTCCTAATGAGGTTCACAGACATGCTACTCGTATTACCTACACTGCCCCTGCTTCTAGTGTTAATAGCAGCACTAGGATCATCCATATGGAACCTAATCATATTGATCGGTTTTCTAGGATGGATGGGCTTCGCCAGAATGGTCAGATCTCAGGTACTCACCCTAAAAGAAAGGTCATACATCGAGGCGGCAAAAGCCGTAGGCGCAGGAAAATTTCACATTATATCAAGGCACATTATTCCAAACGTCGTTTCACTAGTATACGTAACGCTTGCTCTAGCAGTCCCAAGCGCTATCCTTACAGAAGCTGCCCTAAGCTGGCTAGGTCTATTTGACCCAAACGTAATGTCTTGGGGAAGAATGCTTAACGAAGCCCAACGAGTTCCAGGTGGCGTTCAGATATGGTGGTGGATAGTGCCCCCAGGCTTAGCCATTGCAACTCTATCATTATCATTTATCTTAATTGGATATGCCCTTGATGAAATGCTGAACCCAAAACTGCGAATGAGACGTTAACGAGACCCAAAAAACCGCTCGCCTAAAAAGCCCCCAATAAAAACCCCAATAAAGCATAGAAAAACAGCTACTGGAAAAATCCCCCGGAACAACATAATAATGGCTTCTTGATAAACTAAATCGGTCAACGGCGCAAACCCAACTTTATTCAAGAGAACCGGCGAAATCAACGCAAGATAAATAATAGATATCGACAAGACAAGAGATGCGATGTAGCCTAAGACAATAGTTCGAGCATCCACTAACACGAACCCGGCGAAAATACTCATAGCAGTAAGAAGAGCTAACTCGAACACAGATAATATAGGTCTTTGATACAGCCCTCGCAGCACAATGGAAGACGTAATAAAAGACCAGCTTACGACAGTCAGAACGGTCTTGAATCTTTCATTCAATGATAATCCCTAAATCCTTCGCTGTTAAGAGAGAATATAAAAGTTGCGCCCTATAAAAACCAAGGAGAAAAAACATTATGCCAAAAAGCAAACATGATGTCGTTACATCAGCCTTCATAATCACCGCCATCATAATTACGGCATCAATAGCAGGGCCTACATTAAACTACTCAGAATTTTATGAATCAATAGGCGAAGTGGACCTGCTGGTATCAGGCATCAGCTTCATACAGGAATCTAACAATCCAATTATCATTGCCATCACGACTGTTTTCACGGTTGTTTACCCTGCAAGGTACTCAGGTCTCAAATTAAGATCCGTGCAGATAATAGGGGCAACGGGTCATTTAGCTGGCCAAAACCTTACAATCAAGGTTTCTGGAGAACAATACTTCTACAATGACATTGCGTTAACTCCCATGTCCAACATGACGGTTCAAACAATCCATCGTGAGGAAGAAACGACTGCAGCATTAGCCCTCGCGCAAGTCAAAAACGTTCAGGCACAATTAGTATGGGATTTTCAGTGCAGACTTCTCCTTGACGCGTTTCTAGAAACCCCAGTGGACCTAAATTTTAACCCTTCCTATTCGCAAAAAAACGTTTTTATACCTACGCTTACACAATCTTACTTCCAAAAAACAAGTGGTGCAAAAACGATTTGAAGCTTCTAGAGGTCCAAAACCTGAAAACCTACTTCACGACACTTGCAGGCATGGTAAAGGCGGTAGATGACGTCAGTTTTCAAGTCGAAAAAGGCGAGGCTCTTGGTCTCGCGGGGGAATCAGGATGTGGAAAAACCACAACAGCTCTCTCAATTCTGAGACTCCTGCCTTCAGGCGGCAAAATAATTCAGGGGAAAATCAACTTCAAAGGCGAGGACGTCACTAGCCTCAGCGAAGACGACATCAGAAAGAGAATCAGATGGAAGGGAATATCAATAGTGTTCCAAGGAGCAATGAACGCCCTAAATCCTGTTTACAATATCGGGGACCAAATCTCTGAGGCTATCTTGCTCCACGAGGGCAACGTGAGCAGGAGTCAAGTTCAGGAAAGAGTAGGAGATTTACTGAAATTAGTTGGCCTGGATCCCTCAAGAGCAAGCAATTACCCCCACGAGTTCAGCGGTGGAATGAGGCAGCGAGCACTGATAGCAATGGCTGTCGCCTGCAACCCAGAACTTTTAATCGCTGATGAACCCGGAACCGCTTTAGACGTTATCGTGCAGGCACAAGTTCTCAGGTTGCTTCGAGAACTAAAGCAAAAACTCAATCTGTCAATGATATTGATCACACATGATCTCTCAATAATCGCCGAAACTTGCGAGAAGACTGTTATTATGTACGCAGGGAAAATCGCTGAATATGGAGACGTTTCTGCCATATTCAAAGAGCCCTTACATCCTTACACGCAGGGGTTGGTCAAGGCTTTTCCAAGCATTAGAGCGGAACGAACGAGAATGGTATCGATTCCAGGTCTACCACCAGATTTGATAGACCCCCCTTCAGGTTGCAGATTTCATCCTAGATGCCAATATGCTATGGAAATTTGCCGAAGGAAAGAACCGCAGTTGGAGGAAGTGTCTAAGACAGATCATTATGTTGCATGTTACTTGGTTGCAAAAGATTGGGAGAAGAAATAGCATGTCAAATGACAGTGTGATTCAAGTAGAGAATCTGGTAAAGTGGTTCCCTGTAAGAGTGGGATTCTTTTCAACAATATTTTCCAGAAGACAGTTATTCGTGAAAGCAGTTGACGGGATTGACCTTGACATAAGGAAGAAGGAAATTTTCGGTTTAGTTGGAGAAAGTGGCAGTGGAAAAACAACCACTGGAAGATTGCTATTACGATTGATTGATTCGACAAGTGGGAAAATTAAGTTCAAAGGAAAGGACATAACAACCATTACAGAGCAGGAGCTCAAGCCATTACGACAAAAGATGCAGATAGTATTTCAAGATCCATACGAATCTCTCAATCCGAGAATGGTCATCCTCGACATCGTATCCGAGCCACTACAGATACAAGGAATTGCTGGTGGCGAAGACGCAAAAAAACTTGTTCAACGTGCCCTAGAAGACGTGGAATTAGCCCCAGCAAGAGAATTCATGTATAGGTTTCCACACGAACTCAGCGGGGGACAGAGGCAGCGGGTCGCTATAGCCAGAGCATTTGTGGTAAGTCCCGAATTTATAGTGGCCGACGAGCCGGTATCCATGCTAGACGTCTCAATAAGAGCAGAGATTTTAGATTTAATGGTCAACTTGATGAACAAGTTCGACGTCTCATTCCTATATATAACCCACGACTTGGCCTTAGCCCGACACCTGTGCAACCGAATCGCCGTTATGTATCTTGGTAAGATAATGGAGAGGGGAGACGCAGAGAAAATCGTTTTCGAACCTTTACATCCATACACTAAGGCTTTGATTTCCGCGGTTCCTGTGCCAGACCCATCAACCAAACGCAGCGAAATTGTCATTAAGGGTGAAATTCCAAGTCCTATTAATCCACCTTCAGGCTGCAGATTTCACACAAGATGCCCCATAGCTCAGTTTCCTCTATGTAAAGAAAAGGAACCACCATTAAGCGAGCACGAAGATGGTCATTTCGCAGCTTGCCATTTGATTAAAACGGCAGGCTGGAAAAATTACATCGCAATATAAGGCAACTTGCTAACGTAAAGTCTTCATGAAGCAAAGGAGCCAAGATTCTCCCAAGCTTTTTAAGAAACCTAGCCGAGATGCAAGAAGGCAAGAGGGCTAAGAATATGGAGACGAAGAAAGCAAAGACTAGGACAAATATTCTGAAAATCAGCGTGATAATAACTGTCTCTCTCGCAGTTTTGTTTGGAACCATAAGTGCTTGGGCTTACACTCAAGTAGGAGATTTAAACGTAAGACTCACAAATCTTGAAGCAGAGAAGAAGACGTTGCGGACTCAGATAGGCAACTTAACGGCTAAAATAAACAACATGACAGGCCAAATAGATGCATTGGAAGCATCAAAGCTTATCCAAGTAAATCTGAACGTTGAAGATGTTAGACCTTTGCCTGCAGAATCTTACCTTCATATCAGCGGAGAAATAGTCAATGTCGGAACAAATCCAGCATACAATTCCAAACTTCATGTTGTAGCCTACCAAGGTTTGGTTTTGGCAATAGACACGCACATCCAATTAGGGACAATAAACGGCCAATCATGGATAACAGTTGATTCAAACATCCCATACAGTGGTAGTCCTATCGATATTTACACTGTAGTAGCCAAGTGGACAAGCTAGCGAGTTTCTATCAGAATTCCAAACCCTCAACTGTTTTGACATAAACTTTTTGATTAACTACACGGAAGAAGCCAAAACTAGTCGCAGACCCGTAAAGAAGCAAATCTAGGCTCAAAAGAGCTTACGAGAGCACAACGTAGACAAAAGTGAAGTCTAATAGTTCAATTATGTTTTTGCACGTTTCTTTTCATAGGGAAAGCACCTTTAAATTCGACAAATACCTTCTATTTTAGAGGATAAACAATGAGAAAAGGCGTCTTGGCCATTGGAATAATACTCTTATTTATTGGACTAGCTTTGCTGCCAATATCGAGAGAGTCGATCACCGTGGACAAAAGCGAAACTCAACCCGTGCCACCTTCGCCAGTCAACACAATCGAAATATCAAACGTTTTTTTGACCCAGAATGATAAGTTTTTCTTACCCTTTTCGGGCCAGACAGGGTACGCAGACGGCCAAGATGACATTCTTGTATATATTGATAATCCTCCTCCAGGTAATCGAACAACCATGCTTTACAAAGCTACGAGGAACGGGGTTCTTGCAAACTACACCGGTTATTACAAGATGGGATTAATAGGGGTAATCCCAGGGCAAAATTTCATATTTCAGGTTCGGAAAATAATCGAGAAGCAAGAAACGCAATATCCAAATTCTTACTTGCTCCCTGCCGCGCTAGCATTGATCGCCATAGGAACCTGCATATCTATTTTTGGGGCCAAAACCTCAAAACGCAGAATTGCCCCAAGGAGACGCAAACAGAAGTGAAAAACGGAAAACAAGATAGCAAAGGCCGCCAACCTAAACGTGCATATCTAAGACACGCCAAAAGATCTCAAGAATACAGAATTATCTTTTCAACTGAAGAGTTAGTTGCTTAAGGAAGCTTGATCCTTAGTAAGACCGTTAAGACTGTTAGAATTCCCCGAGGCGGATTCTTAGCCTCCTAGAGGTTAATCAGCATCGCTTGCCTCAGCTTGTTGCTTTCTGAAAATTTCGACGAGTTCTTCAGCAGCCTTGACAACGTCCCATTCTTTGGTTGGACTCTGGACATTTCTCCACCAGTGAATAGCCCTCTCGAGCTGAATACGAAGAAACAGAACAAAAATCGTGGCAGGGATAAACAATCCAAATACAACATTAAAGGGAAAAATAACAAAAAGCGAAAGAAACAAAACCAACCAGAAACAAAAGAAAAAATATGCAATTAGAAAAGCAGGCACAACCACAGCCCAGAAGAGCCCTTCGATCTCTGGAAGTCTCTTCAAAACGAAATTGGGAAAACCTGGATTCGGAAGCTTCAAGAGAATCATTAAGATCCAACGATATCGCCGAGGAATTCGGTCAAGCTCCTCATGACTTATCAATGCACTCGAACCTTCACCATGTTTAGGTATAGAAATAGGAAAATAAACTTTCCCGTTCCTATACATAATCAGAAGACCTCAGTCATTGACTCGATATTACCGATTTCCTTACATCCATATCTTTATGCGACGTCTAAGCCACGGATTCTCGCCACCTCAGGAGTTATATAAATATAAGCACTTGAGAATCATTAAAGATTCGATGGTGGAACGGGATGCAGCTGATCATTCTCCTTTCACATGCTTACCGGATTGTTAAGGTGCTACACAATGGATAAGACTCTCTCTCTAGTGAAGAAGCACGAACTTTGGCGTGGGCAAAACACTCTCAATCTCATCCCCTCAGAAAAATGTTACAAGTTCCGCGGTTCGTTCTTTTTTGTCTTCTGACATTGGCCAAAGGTATACGTCAAGAGACAGATTCTACATGGGCACCCGTTTCATAGACGAAATCGAGCATGAAGGAGAAGAGCTAGCAAAGCAGGTTTTTGGTGCAGAAACGGCTGACTTGCGTCCGCTTTCTGGTCATATCGCCGACTTAACAGTACTCGCCTCATTCACCAAACCAAACGACACAATAGTGTGCGTTTCTGCAAACGAAGGCGGATACCCCGGAATTTGGAAACATGGGATTCCAAGTTTTCTGCAACTTAGGACCATCGGCTTTCCGTTTTCAAAAGAAAACATGAACATAGACACGGACGAGGCAGAGGATGTTGTCAGAGAGAAGAGACCTCGCATGGTGATATTCGGGGCAAGCCTGTTTTTGTTTCCACATCCCTGAAGTCGTTGATAAGAGTGGCGCGTGAAGTGGATTCACACGTTGGCTATGATGGTTCACACGTTTTAGGTTTAATTGCCGGTGAAAGGTTTCAAAATCCCCTCCGTGAAGGGTGTGCAATGTTATTTGGGTCAACGCACAAGAGTTTCTTCGGACCGCAAGGCGGGATAATTTTAGCTGACAAAGAACATGGCGAAATCTTGAAGCCGCGGATCCATTCTACATTTGTTGACAATGCCCATTGGAATCGAATTGCGGCTTTGACCTTGACGTTGGCTGAAATGCGGAAGTTTGGTAAAGCATACGCACAACAAGTTGTAAAGAACGCTAGAGCATTGGCTGAGACCTTGGCTGATTCCAATTTCCCAGTGGCATGTCCCAATCTTGGATTCACAAGGTCTCATCAAGTCTTTCTTGACTATGGCGGCTACAAAAAGGGCAGAGTGGTTGCCGAAAAATTGGAAGCAGCAAATATCATCGCTGACTGCGGCGTGAGACTCGGGGTTTGTGAGGTAACTCGGAAAGGAATGAAGGAAAAAGAAATGGAACAAATAGCAGAGTTTATTGGAAAAGTGGTTAAAGACGGTGAGCAGCCAGAAAAGATTAAACCGCAAGTAGTAAAGTTTGTCGGTGAGTTTCAGAAAATTGGATATTGTTTCGAATAAACAATGCCTCTGCGCTAGGCTTTGAAATGAGGGATTATTTTTTCACTAATGAGGTTTATGGCTTCTCTCACGTTGGCACCGATAGGCGACCCAACGACAAACTGAGAGATTCCAGACTTTAATAGCTCTGCAACACGTTCGATGCACATGTCAGGTGTACCGCATACGGAGAAGGCATTTACCATTTCTGGCGTTACTCCATTGAAAGCGCGCCCTCAGTCATTGACTTTTAAGGCTTCTTTGATTTCCGCTGCCTTTTTCACGTCGATTCCATGTCTCTCCAATAGCTGAGGTGGACTGCCAGCAACGATAAATGATACCACAGGCACCGCTGCCTTGTTGGCTTTCTTTATGTCCTCATGAACAGAGAACGACGTGTAGACTGCAACGTCAATCGCATCGAATTTCTTGCCTGCTTCTTTGACGCCCTCTTTCACACAACTTACAGCGTACTCCACATCTTTTGGGTGGCCTGCGTTAATTAGCACACCGTCGCCAATTTTTCCTGCCAAAGCCAACATTTTAGGACCTTGGGCACCCACGTAAACTGGAATTTTGCCTCTCGGTTTGAAGAGAAACTTGGCGCCAGCTGTCTTGAACACTTCTCCATTGTAGACAACGTTTTCTCCACCTGTTATTTTCCTAAAAATGTCAATAGCTTCTTCAACTGCCTTAAGCGGTTTCTGCATCT
>Ga0315282_10003209_pt1 | contig 29432 bp, 22 predicted proteins | sample YL17G07_20_MG_FD_203693 | JGI IMG/M metagenome (GOLD analysis project Ga0315282, IMG submission 203693) | Sediment microbial communities from Yellowstone Lake, YNP, Wyoming, USA - YL17G07_20 | ecosystem: Environmental > Aquatic > Freshwater > Lake > Sediment | place: USA: Wyoming | collected... | reverse complement strand
TAACTGTTTTAAAGTGTATTTCTGTTGTAATCTTGAACAATAATGTTTATTAAGACTCAATATACGCTTTATAATACTGAGAGCTGATTAAAATGGCCATGCAAAGAATTGGTGTTGGAGTGATTTTAGCTATTGCGATGACCGGCATTGTTGTAAGCGTTTTGGCAGGAAGTTTGCTCATGGCCTATCAAAGTGTCCCAAACACAGGGGCGGTGAAGTCAGTTGGAGTGGGTGTGTTTTGGGATAATCTTTGCACTAGTAATGTTACTTCTATTGATTGGGGCCCGCTTGAACCTGGGGCGACAGCTAACGTTACAGTCTACATACAAAATAAAGGCAATGTGCCAGTAGTTCTCAACATGACGACAGATAATTGGGATCCAGACTCGGCTAGTGATTACATAATGTTAAAATGGAATCGGGAGGGATATATTCTCAACACCAAAACGCCAGTGGTTGAAGCAGTTTTGACTCTTTCAATATTGTCAAATGTCAGCGAAGTTACAAACTTTAGCTTCGACATAATAATAACTGGAACCGAGTTTATCCTTCCCTAACTCAAGAATCCCACTTTTGTTTTAACTTCAGAAACCTTGGAAGCTACAAACTGATGCCTCATTTTTTCTGCAAATCTGTTGACAAAGCTAATATGTAAAATAGGATTACCTAATCTGGGATTGAAAAGCCAAATTGCAGCGCAGGCGCCATAAACTTAAACAATTCGTCGAACGACTTTCTCAAAAAAGATCGATAAGATTGAATTTGTTAGCCGTTTCGCTCATTATTTTTTTCTTAGTTTATATTGCTTATGCTTCTGTTTCAATAATGTCTTCAGTGACTATAGGTAGCAGAGGCTCAGTTAAGGCGTTGTACTTCGGGGTTTACTGGGACAGTGAATGTAGTAATCCGGTTTCTAACATTGATTGGGGAATTATGGAGCCTGGTTCTTCAGTGAATGTAACAATCTATATAAGAAATGAAGGGAACGCCCCCATGCGTATTGCATTGAACGCTACTAATTGGAGTCCTTCAAATGCTTCAGATTATATGAGGCTTGAGTGGGATTATTTAGGACAGATTCTTCAACCTAACGAAAACATTAAAACTGTCCTATTCCTCGTGGTCTCGCTCGATGCGATAAAGGTTACGGATTTCTCTTTTGACGTTTTGATAACACCCTTTGATTGATTTTCCTGTTTTCTTTTTCTTGTTAAAATGAATGTGACTAATGTTGCCATGATGACTAAGATTATGAAGTTTGTGAATTCTGAAAGAACCATGTAAACGTAGTATTTTCCTGCGTTGTCTTGTGCAATATTGTTGCCGTAGTTGTCGTATGCTATTATTTTATATTGCACTTGGGTGCCTGCTTCAAAGCCCGGAATTTTGCCTACATAGGTGCTGGCTGAGACGTTGTTCATTGTCGTGTTTGTCCAGGTGCTACCTTCGTTTATGCTGTAAGAGAGTATAACGTCACGTACTCCTACTCCTTCGTCTACAACATCCACAGAAACAGTCACATTTTGGTTAGGTTCTACAGCGGTAGGGTCTGGGTCTTGAGAGGGTACGCCGATTTCTGGGGGATTTGTATCTACGAAGCGTTTACCAATCGGCACCATATAAAGCGGGACAAGCGAGGAGGCCATTCCAAGGACGCTGCGAAGATTTTCTGCTGTTGTGCCATTCCATTCTTCAAATCCCTGACTAATCAAGACTGCACTTAGGTTCCATGCAGATGCTTCTAGGCAAAGCTGCTGAATAACCGCTCCAGCGTCGACTCCAATGAACTCATGAGATAAAGCGCCGCCGTCTCCAGTGTTGCCTCCATTGTACGATGAGTTATAAGCGATTAGGAAGAGTGCAGGTGCACTTGCGACCCATGATTGGTTTGAGCTTGCGTTTACTATGTCGAGTCTTTTGTCACCTTGAAGTATTTCCAAAACGGAGTGGTTTTCCGGAGAATATTGAAAAACTCCTGAAGAGTTTGAAACAAAGATTACAAGTGGGTAAATTCCATGTGCGCTTGGCGTTGTCCTGTGATATGAAGTGTCGTGGGTAACGTTAGTATAGCCGTAGGCTGCCCATAACAGTTGAGAAAGCTCTTGAATGGTCAAGTTTTCGGAAGACCATTTAGGTGCAAAAAGCATGTTGTCTAAGGCGTTTTCAAAAGATGAATTGCTGTATTGTACAAGTGGTAAATTTCCAGTCATTAAGCTGAAATTGGGAGATGCGTCAGGATAAGGAGTGGATGGGTATCCCAAAGGCATTACTAGGAGAGGGATCAAATCGTCTGTAAGGTTGAGGGTATTGCGCAGTCCCTCAGAATTTATGCTTCCAACGCAGCAGGTTCCCAAATCAAGCGACGAAGCAGCTAGATACATGTTTTGAACAAAGCAACCGGCTTCAGCTGAGGCAAAGTATTGATTAGCCATTCTTGTTTTATTCCATACTACGAGGATGACGACGCTGGCGTCGCTGACCCAATCATCGTAAGGGCGTATGGTTTCCTTGTTAACATTGGCATCATATGCAATAAGCGCGTTAGTTTCAGGAATGTACTTGTAGCTTGCAGTGGCATTTACTGCAAAAATAGTCAGACTATATTCGGAACCTATCCGCGGAATGGCCCTATGGTTGTTCCGCATGCCATAAGCAGCCTGTAATACTTCAATAAGTTGTTCGCTTGTGACATTTTCGTTAGTGTAGCTGCGTATGGATTGTCTACGGCTGATGGTTCGTTCCAACGGAAAAGATGTGGCGTGTGATGTAACTGGCATAGATAGGAGTATTAGCAACGCAATAGAATATGCTGCTGACGTGACAAGTGTTCTCATATCAAAATCGCGCCTTAAACTCTAAAGTCGAAATCGTAGCGTGGGAACACGCCATCGTATTTGAAAAAGGGGAGATTGCTTAATCGCCGTTGTTAAAACTGTCTAAAGCATCTTTTAGATCTAATGCATAATCTCTGTCTGCGTTTCGCGGATTGCTTCCAAGCGGATGTGATGTCAGAAACGCGTCAGCATTTGCTATTGTCGTTGCTATTGACGATGAATCCGCACCATTAGCTACGTTTAGCTTTGCACCTACTAATTGAGCTGCTAACATGTAGGTTGCATCTTTTGAATTGGCGTTTCGAAGTATGCCCAGCAATTGGATCTGGTTATAAGTCACGCCGCCAATGGTCAAAGATGTGACTGGCCAGTCTTCAAGGTGATTCTTCCAATAGCCAATAGTGAATGTCCCTACTCCCGGACAGTAGCAGAAGTCAACTCTTCTCGTTTCTCCACAGCCAAGATACAGGACTTCTGCAGTGCCTATGATGTTGCCAAGGGAAGTTTCAGCCACGACAGTGTAGCTGTGAGAGCCTCCTGCCAGCCAAGCCACATGATAGTAACCATTAACATCAGTGATGCTCGTTCCTAATTCTCCTTTTGTTGGAGTGCCATCAGGAATCACTCCGTAGCCTTCAAGCCCGTTAGTAGAATTGTAGACTCGAACAACTATTCCTTCCGCAGGTATTCCGCACCGGTAAACATAGCCGTCGATTCCCTCACCAATTGTGTATGAGGCATTGACAGTCAGCGCCAAGGCAGACAGCATTAGCAGGGCTATTAAACCCAAGATTATTTTCTGTTTCATTTTTCACTTCTCCTGTCTTGTTTATAATATGAATTGTGTTTATTATTAGCTTTCTGGAAGTATCCTCTATAAGTTAGCTAAACAGTGCGCTAAAACTCACTGTTCTAAGTCGTATCTTTCGGCTCCTGTTCTAGTCTTGCAGCGATTTTATATTGATATCTCATCAGGATCATTATCAAAGGTTTAACGCGAGGTATTCTTTCAGCGATCTGTTCTACATTTCCAATTTCTTGTTTGGTCATTACATGCAATAACGGAAGAAGCGTGATGTAGAAGAGCAGGTAGACTAAACCAGCAATGATAATTTCAATAATAGATGAGGTGTGTATGAGTTTTTGCACCAGCAAAGCAGGGACAGCGGACACAGCTGCTGCGAAATATATAAACAGTAGTTTCTTGTAGTAGAGTTTTACTTTGAACTTGCTTTTTGCTATGTACGTTCCATAGATTGTAGCTAGGAGGCTGCTGACTAGTGTTGCTAGTATCATTCCCTGAACTGAAAAGTACATTGTCAAAAATGGGCTCAGCAAAATAAACAGCATAAAAGTGGTCAAACCGATTTTTAGCGTGGTAAACGTTTCGTCTATTCCGTTAAAGAAACTAGTCTGTATTTGGTATCCTAAGCCAACAAAGAGATAAAGGAGAACGTTAAGAGACAAAAATGCAGGTGCTAGGGCCCATTGAGAACCATAAATAACATCGACGAATTCTTTCGAAAATATTGCTGTTACCGTTACTGCAGGAACAATTAGCAGAGTAGCATACATTGTCGAGAGGGAGAAGAACTTTCTGATTTCCTCACTCTCCTTGTCGAATTTCGAAAAGGCTGGAAAGAGCGCTGTAGATATAGGCAAGAGTAGTATACTTATTAATGCTACAAAGTTTGAAGACGCTCTGAAATTTCCTATATCAGCATCTGATGCGAACATGGAAAGAATCAGGCTCTGCAGTTGAGGGATTACGCTAAAGAAAAGACCGGAAATGTAAATTGGATATCCATATCCTATTAGAAATTTTAAAGACTTTTTGAAACTGTTGTCAGTTTCTGTACTCGGGTTTAGAGACTTGTAAATTTTAGAATAAAGTATTGCAGCACTCAAGATTCCCGCGGTCAAAGCGCCAACAACATAGCCTGTTACCGCTCCGAACACACTAAAACCAAGAAAAACCAAAAGAATAGCTAAGGCAGTCTTGGCTGAAGCTTGCACGTTCCAAGTTAGGGTGCAGTATTCAGCATTATCCATGCCTATGAAAACCGATGTAGCAGCATCCGAGATTGGATAAAACAACACCATCAGTGATGCCAGGCGAATATACATAGACAAGTCAGGTCTGTTTATGGCGTAGGTTGCGAAGTAGTCTGAAAACAGAATCGTGAAGCAGGAGATCATTACGCCTGCGACTATTTTGAATAAGAACGCATTTCGAATGAGTGTTGCAATTTGTTTTCTTTCACCTTTAACGCGTAGGGTGGCTGAGAATCTCGTAAGACCTTGGTTGATTCCAAAGTCGATAACTTGCAACAGAAGTGTTGGGACGACGAGAGAAAGAGTATACACACCGTATAATCCCGGTCCTAGGAGGTGAGCCACTACAAATACGCCGACTGCTTGAATAACGGTCGCCAGAATGTTTCCTGAAACTAGAAAGAAGCTTCCACGAGCTGAGTCTTTTGCAATGCTGTTTAAATCTGTTGACAAGAACTATACATCCTCATTTAGATTTGATTTTGAAGAGCAATGCTCTAAGTTTAGCCCAGGCTGTTCCATCTGCAAGTGGCAAGCTATACCCTCGTATAATATGTCTGTAATTGTGTTTAACAAAAAGTGTATTCTAGTGATTCACAAGCTTTTTGTTTTGTCCTATAAGAGCTCGAAATTCACGTATCACGCCTACAACAGCGAAGATCATGGTTAAGGCGAATAGACTGAGTGTTACACTGGTCGTTTGGATTCCAAATGAAGTATAGTTTAAGACAAATCCATTTATTATTACAATGACCATGCTCATTCCGATGCTTAAGGCAACGCGTTCTACTGCGTCCAATTCGGTGCATTTTGTAGGAACCGGAACTTTGATTGGAAACAAGGCTTTAACGAAACTGTAACCTGGCACTATCCATATGAAGATTGTTCCGAAGAAGTATCTTGCATACACCGCTGAATAGACGTTTTCGGGTATGATAAAAGTTGATAGCGTAGCAGAGATTATTAACACAATGGTAATCCAATACCAGTAAGCTTGATGAGAAAAAATGTAGTTTTCAAACCTGTTCGGAAAGGGGATGATTGGTTCTTCAAAAGTCAGTTTTCCTTGACCTTGCAAGTATAAAATGCGTTTTAAGATTTCTTGCTCAGGCATATGAAGTTCAATTTTCACTAGTTTGACAAGTTCTTCAACGGTTTCTGGATTTTCCTTCTTCACAGTAGAGAATATGTATTGGTCTATAGATGCTTCGTCTCTTTTGCTTTGCAAATAAGAACCCTTCTAAACAATTCGTTGATTGAATTGCTTATCAAGGTATGGAGTATCCCTTATTCTGTAGATAGGGAAAATGTTGGAGCAACATTGTGTCTTTTCCTTAGACATGATTTTGCTTTTAATAACATGGTTACAGCAAGGGTCAAAATTGCAAGCAAGAACAAAATTGTGTTTGAGGAGAATTCTGGTATCACTACTTCCATTAAAGGATAGTGGTCTATGTTGTTGCTATCAATTACATACGGAGTGTCTCCGATGCCATCGTGATCAGCATCTTCTCCCTCATAGTCGCTCCAATAGTTTCCTTTCCCATCTTTATCTAATGTGTTTGTTGAATTGAAGCATTCCACTTGGTTCGTATTATTGATTATGTGGTTATAGAAAATGGTGTTGTAGCTAGAATTGTAAAGCCAGATTCCGTAGCCATTGTTTAAGGCAGTATTCCCAGTAAGAATATTATAACTAGACCAGTCCAGTCCAATTCCACACTCGTCACTTGAGGAAACGTTGTTATTTGCAAGGGTATTGTTGTTGGAAAAACTTAGTCCAATTCCGCATTGGTTGTTTGAGATGCTATTATTGCTGAGAATGTTGTTGTAAGAACATTCAAGCCAGATTCCATGACCGTTGTTTATTATAATGTTGTGGCTTATGTTGCTGTAGTTTGAATTATGTGTGTGTACACCGCTGTTCCAGAAGCCCAGCCCACTGTTTTGAATTGTGAAGCCACTAATGTTGACGTTGTTGGCAGTTACTTCAATTACGTTTCCGATGCAGTTCCCGTCTATGATGCTTTCTCCGTTTTCTCCTTGTAAAGTCAACACTTTGTCCACCGTTAAGTGTTCATAGTAGATCCCAGAACTAACAATTATTGTTGATCCGGCAGTTGCGTTGTTTATCGCCCACTGAATCTTCTCATAATCACCAGGGACTTGAATAACACTGGAATTTGCCTTCACGGAAATTTCTAGGTCAGTGCAAAATAGGACAAATGACAAGCACATAGCTAACATAATAGCTGTGACCACACGTATTGTATGCTTAGCTTTCATGTCCTTCTCATCATGATGTTACAATTTCACCAAATAAAACAAGTATTCTGTTTGTCGATATATTATCTCAAGATTTCTGAGGAAGTTGCGAAAAAGTGCCGGGAGAAAGATATTTTGATTGCTGAAGTAAGGGAGCTCATACTCAAGCCTCTAGCGCGCCCCACTACTGTTGGCCGACTCGGTTGGTCCATCAACAACTTCTGATAGTCTTTTCTAAGAGTCGGTACAACGCGTCACCTACAAGTCCAGCGTTTCTTGTCTCGCTTTCTTCACTGCCTTTCATCTGCAGTCTCTTATATAACTCAGGTTCATCATAGAGGCGGTTAATATTGTGAATGAGAGAATCGTAATTCTCCGCTACCATGGCATTCACTTCATTCATGACGTAGTTGTCATTGTGACTCATTACAATTGGAGTTCTGACGCTCCAACAGTCTCCTATGAAACCCCAACCACCTCTTGCCACGGGCGTGTATGCATAGTAACTACTTGCAATAAGACGCAAGGCATCAATCCTAGGCAATTCTTGTATATACTTAACCGAACCGGAAGTTATTCTATTAAGGTGTTTTACCATTTTCGCGTGCGGTCCTGGTCCAACTACAACAAATTCCTTTGTTGGAGTTTCTCTTAAGATACGAGGTAATGTCCATTCAAATTCTTGGGTGTTCTTGAAAGGGTACAGAGAACCTATGTACACGCCTCTTGAATGTTTTCTTGAGGACGAAGGCTTGAAATCAATAGGAACATATGTGGGCCAAGGAAGATAGAAGATAGGCTTCCCACATTCTGATAGTCTGTCCAAGATCAGCTTGTCTCTAGGATGACAAGTAATCAGCGCTGAAGCATTGTCGCAGAGCCATAACCAGAACTTCCGTCCCACTGGAATCCCAAGTAGGCGGAACAATAGATTTGTCCTGATACGTTGACCATACTCCTCACCAGAGAAGATTCTTCCAGCATCTTCAACCAGCAAAACAATCGGCAGGTTCAGATGCTTTTGAAGCAACACGGCAACTCGCATGTTCAGCTCTTGTGAACAAAAAATTATGTCAGGTTTGAAGTGCTGAGTTATCTGTAGAACCTTTTTCAGGTGTGCACGCGGAAAAATAAATGTCTCCCGTAAGTCCCTGTAAAGCCTGTACACAAGAACTCCGTCCATGTCCTCAAATGAGGATTGTTGGCCTTTGCCTCTTAAACCCAATGACTTGCACGATATGACTGCTACTCCAGAACCTCTCTCTTTGAGCTTTAATAACATAAAAGCGACCTCATTCCTTTGTTTGGCCATGCCAGGGTATATGCAAAGGACATTCATGGTCTTCATCACGCTCACGTAGCAAGCGTTAGCAAAAACGTCCTAGTTGATTCTATTCTGACTTGCACGCTCTATATTTCTCTCTAGACGCTCGCGCTCTGATCCAAATCCAGGCAACCTGAGCATCCGACAAAATGTAGTCGTTTCGCTGCTATAAGCTTTTTCAAGAATGACATTTTCTAAGAGGAGCCGCTCTTTGCTTATTTGCAACGGGGATTAACTGTTTTGGACCAGTGTGAGTCAGAGGCCTAAGTTTAGTCCCGAAACCGCCGTGAAGAATAACACCCTTCATTTAGATCACATGACCTTGTTATTCGTTTAATAATGTTTAAGCATTTAACACATATGAAAAATTTATTGTAAGGGAGGCTGTTTGCGTAAATTGAGGGCTTACGCAGCACATAAATTAAATATTATCAATGTGCAAATCTTCTCTCAAACTCATGTTCAAAGAGAATTGAGAAACAATGGATGCCACATTAAAACTGTTAAAAATAATAGGTTCACCCTTTGTTCTTGAAGAGTACTCGGAAACTTTTACGAAAGAGGAAATTTCCACATTATATCTTCACGCTATCAGAAACCGAATACCTCTTCTTTATCTACGTGCTTTAGATAAACAAAAGCAATTGTTTGATCTAAGGTCTACGTACCGTAGCCAGTATTCAAGATATTTGAAGATCTTTGATACAATGGCTCGGGTTTCAGATTTTCTTAGCTCTTTGCATATTAAACATGCCATTTTCAAATCGATTAAACCTTTTCCTGATGCAAGTGTTGACATTGACACTGTAATTTTCGATTCAGAGAAATATGAAAGGGCACTGAAGATTTTTCCGAAGATAGGTTGGAAATTGTTAGGGTATGGTCCTCAATCAGCCACGTTTCTTGACCCTGAAGCAAAGGTCGGAATAGATTTGTACAGAGAGATCGCTGTAAGCTGGGTTGTTTATCTCGATAAAGAAAAACTTGGAGGATATGTTACTCGTAAGATGCTTCCAAACGAAAAAAGCGTTTTTACGTTTCAGGTTGAAGCAGACCTGCTGGCGACTGTTGCTCATTCTGTTATCAAAGAACAGATGTTCACGCTCGCTGAGTATTATACTCTTTTGATCTGGTTAAAAGGAATGAAAACGAATGAATTAGAAAAATTCAAGAGTTTAATAGAGATTCATAACATGGTAGCACTTGCAAAATCGTTTATGACTATGACTATGGTATTGCATAATAGGGCTTATGGTTACGTTCCTGAAAAGCTTGCGGCTCTATTAGATGAGTTAGGGCGCGATGGTTTAGAAGAACAGAGACTTATGCAAAACGGTTTTCAGACGCCTCACAAGTATCATTTCTTGACATTGCTTAAAAGTATGATGAACAAAGTTAAGGAGGAAAAAACTAGAAATGGTATAGCGTTGCAGGGCTTCAAATTGCTGAATCCACATTTCGCCAAAGATGTAGTTTCAGGGATAATGGATCATCTGATAAGGGAAACCTATTAGTTATTCTGCTGAGTTATGATGATGCGTTTTGGTTATTGCTGGTCGTGTGCACTTTTTGTATTTTATTTCGGAAATTGCGATAATGATTTCTGAAGCGCACGTAGGCCATTGCAATTTGCAAGTAGTGGTTTATAACGAGTCCGAGTGTGTTCATATTAAGTCCGCTTGAAATAAGTTGCTTTGCTTTTTGTGCCAGCAAGCTTTTCTCTATTTGCATAGCGGTTCTGTACAAGTTCTCAGCGTTCAAGTTGGGGGGTGTCATTACGACATCAAAAGAAGAATAGTACGTCCAGTTATGTGTGATTATCCAGTTGTTTCTTTCTGCAATCTCGTACATCTTGGTTCCCGGATATGGAGTTGCAAAGTTCAAGGAGACACTTTCAGGGTCAAGTTTCAAAAGGTACCGGTGTGTTCTCTTTAGAGTTTGTTGGTTTTCTCCTGGTAACCCTAAGATCATGTGAGCGTGTCTCCATATGCCTGTTTCCTTCGCGTTCTTGAAGGTTATATACGTGTTTTCTGGGTACGCTCCAGGTTTTGCTATTCTGATAAGTGTGGGATCGCCCGTTTCCACTCCATAGTCAATTGTTTTACATCCAGCTTTATGCATTAGAGCTAAAATTGTTTTTGACGTTTCGTCTACTCGAGCTTCGCAGAACCATGATATGTCTAGTTTTCGATTAATAATCTCGTTGCAGACGTTTTTCGCCCATTCTTGATCTAGGGTGAAGGATTGATTTCTGAAGAGGAAACCTTCGATGCCCATTTGTTGCAGGTTGTCTATTTCGTCAACAACATGTTTGAAATGTTTGAAAATTGGTTTTCTTCCGAACCCTATTGGATATGGACAATACATGCATGAGTGAGGGCAACCTTCACTTCCTAAGATTGGGATGAACAAATGCTCCTCGCCTTCTAGATCAGTAAAGTATTGATATTTCTTTAATGGTAAAACGTTGTAAAGGGGTGTGTAATCAACGAATTGCTTTTCTGTGGGTTTAGGTGGATTGTTCCTTACGTCTGAGCCTTTCTTGTATGAGAAACCCGGCAGATCTTCTAACTTTGTTTTTTTCTTTGAACTTTGGAAACTGTTCAGCAGAAGCGTTAAACCATCTACATAGGGAAAAGATTCGCGAAGTAAAAGGTCGATTTTGCTTCGATGCAAGACGTCTTCAGGCATGACATTGCATACTGTTCCACATCCAACAACTAGCGTGTTGGGTAACTCTGCTTTTATGTCGTTTAGAAGCTTCTCGTCTTCGTAGATGGAAGGAAGCGACATCATGGAGATCACAATGTCAGGGTTGAACCTCTTTGTCTTCTGCAAAGCTTCTTTAGCTGTCAGTTCAAGAGCTTGTGCGTCGAGGATTTTGTATTCGCAACCGATTTCTTCAGCGACTGCTGCGGAGTATGGTAGGAAAAGGTTAAGAGAGGGACGACCGCTGTGTCTTCGTCGAAAGCGAGGGAGAGATCGGGCTATGCCGAATCCGCCAGCATAATCTCTGTCGATGATTCTGTGTGGTGGACTTGGCAGGTTTAAAATCATAAGTCTGATTTCTGCTACCATTTTTTATTCTCCGGTTTTTGCTTCTGAAACAGTTTCTCTTTTGCATAATAATATGCATTTTTTGCACGGGATTATCATGTAGTTTTTGATGATTTGCCAATAAATTCCTAGTGCAAAGAATACGCCGAGAATGATGCGGGTAAAGGGGATAATGAGGCGCCATTTTCCAGAGCATTTAAGAAAGTGATAGATAAAAAGAAGACCAAAACATGAAATAAAGAGAGAGGATAAAAGTGTATCCTTTACGACTGTGCCGACTACGGTTAGGAAAAATGATGCAATAAGTGCCGAATATAAGCTTAATCTGGCAATCATGTACTTTGGTTTGTATTTGCGAAGAATCTTAAATCGAAGTTGAGCATCAGAAGTCAACGAAAAATAGCAGGCTTCTATAATTTCAAGCAAAGCTTCTTTTTTCTGCTTAAGGTGCAGTGCCGTCTTGTTGTTGTCCATGAGCACCGTGTAGCCAGCTTTTTTCACTCTTCTTGAAAGCTCCAGGTCTTCCATAGTGGAATATTCCAAATCGAATAATCCAATTTCGTTGAATATTTCTCGTTTGATCATTGTACATCCCATCCCAATCACATCTTGAACTTCTGGATTCGGTTTTTTTGGTATTTCATGGACATAGAGCTTGTCTAAGAAAGTCATTGGAGAGGATAAGCATGGAAATCCTATAATTGCAACGCTAGGATTAGATGCGAATGACTCTAGCATTCTTGTAATAGTGTCAGATGGAGGAATAACATCAGAGTCTATGTAAAGTAGGTATTCACCTATAGAATTGGAGATGCAGATGTTACGGCCTTCGGGTATGTTACCGCTTTTGCGTTGTTCGTGTGACAGGATTATGATGCTTTCGTAATAGCTGTTCATTTGTGTTTTGAAGTTGCTAAGTATTGAAGGTGTGTTGTCTTGTGAATTGTTGTCTACCAGAACTATTCTTATTCTATTTTTCGGATATTCAAAATTTTTTACAGCTTCGAGAACAAATGGTATGCTCAAGGAGCGATTGTAGGTTAATATTCCTATCGTGATTATCGGTTTTTCGAGCATGATTGTGATTTTTGGCTTTGATTCTGCTAACAGTAAATCAATGACTGTGTTCCGAATTTTCTCTGCTGATTGAGTTGCGCTATCAAAGGAGAGCGTCTTCACTTTTCTCATGAATGACCTGTAAAGCTTCATCTCGTTTTTGATTTCATCAATCGAGTACTCGACATCAGGCCTTCTCTTAAGGACCGTAGATAAATCGGCGTCTAAGAAAATTAAGGCACATTTTTTTGGTATTGTCTTCAGTAAGAGTGCCCCAAGAAAACTATCTGGAAAATTCATGTCGTGAGTAGTCAAAGCGATGTGGACCGCGCTATCAATTACGTATCTGTCGCATATTACCACGTAACCTAAAAGGTAGGGTAACCAAATCTTAAACATGATTAAAGGTAAAATACTGAAAAATTCAATGATTGACCAGGTTTTTCTGATGAACGTATTTTCGTAAAGTTCGAAGCGAGATATAGTAATTCCGTTGGGGTTTCTAAAGGTTCGATGCCAACCTAAGCGTATAAGTATTCGTGAAATGAGATAGGCGAAGGTGTGAGGCGACCTGATCCAAACATATTTGGTTTTATATCCTTTGGATCTGAGATATTCGACAACCGAATTTGCTAGGGTAGTTTTGCCGCTGCCGTCTAAGCCGCTGATTATGATACATGAAGGATTTTTCATAATTTTATCACGTTTTCAGATTTAACGAATACTGTGATTCTAACTTGTTGGTTTCTATTTTTGTTTTCAATTTTCCTGATGATTTGTATTGATGTTGCACAATTCTACGGCAATGTTTATTAAATCATACGATATCTGATACAATTGCAGATGCTACACTGCCATAGTTTGATATATCTGTAATGATAAATATACGTACTTAAAATTGAAGAGATAGGTGGTCATAATGTTGAGTATCGAGGAGGACTTGAACTGAGAACAGTTTTGGTTTATTTGACAGTAGCGATTATATTCATTGCCTCATCCGTTTACCCAATTCTAGGCGCAGGACAAAGTGCACATATTATGATATCTTCTCAAGGAACAATTAGCCCAAAGTTGAGTGCGCTGCATACGGATGGAAAATACATCAAGGATGAACTTGGAAATGTCGTACTTCTTAGAGGAGTTTGCTTGTACGAAGTACCATCTTACGTTGACCATCTTAAATACAACAAGCCTATAACCGCATATGTAGCAAGACTAAAAGAGTTAGGGATAAACTATGTTCGATTACCAGTCAACAAACCAGACTGGGATGTTAACAACGATACAAACGGCGACGGTATTGGTGCCAGAGATTTCAACTATCAAGTTATAGATGCTTTTACAAAAGCGGGCATATACGTGTTTGTAGGTCTCATGTACGGCGTCAGTTCTTCTGAGGAACAATCTTGGGCTGCTAACCCTCAAATTGTGATTGATTGGTATATAAATAATATAATCAACAGATACCAAAACAATAAGGGAGTAAACATATACGTTTGGAATGAACCTCACTATGGCGTCTGGGGAGGAAGCAACTTAGGCGGCGGAATCACAAGCGGTTATTGGAATGCTATGAAAGCTATCTGTCAAGCTTTACACGAAGCAAATCCAAACTTATTAATAATTGTCCACGCAGACACATGGACAAGTGCTGGATTCAGCCGAGTCTTGCAAACCGATCCGATTCCCACGCCCAACGTCATTTACACTTGGCATTACTACTATTGTTACGCTCCAACCTATAACCCATATCTAGGTTGGATGACTGGAGTTTCAGACCCAGACTATCAAGAATTAGTTAATCGTGGAATGCCTTTCTATCAAAGCTACTACTATGGAAACTACACTCAAGCAAGGCAAGAGTTTGAAAAGTGGCTTTACGACAATTATTTGTGGGTTCCAACAGAACTCAACTTGACGATAGTTAATGATGAGTTTGGCTTTACTGGAGATGAAGAACCATACTTTTCGTACAGAGCCTGTAAAGAATGCGGATGGTACGGTCATGTAACAGACACTCTTGATGCACCAGACGGAAATCATGTTCAACAACCATATCCTAATGTGACGTATTGTCCTATTTGCGGAGCAGCGTTACCACGTCCAAGGGAACATGTTGAGCCCGGGTGGCCTCAATGTATGCGAGACTTGATAGAAATCATGGAAAAATATTACTGTAGCTGGAACTATTTTGCATGGTGGACTAAGACATATGCTGGTTATGGACTGACTTTAGATGATATGACTACACTAAGCCAAACTGGCCTCGTTCTCAAAGACTGCTTGAGCGGCTAATTGCCGACTTGCCGCTACAGCATTTAACTCTTCGACCTATTCCCAAATAATTTCAATTTTCATAACACGTGATGCAGTAAGCGTATTATTGAAACTGGCAACATTGATAGAAGAGTCATAACTGTAATTTATGGTTGTATCGTTTATTGTGATAGATTCTGGTGCACCGTATTCGCCTGTGTAAACCTCAAACATGGCTTGCCCATCAGTTTTGCTGTATACGTAGAAAGTTAGTTTGTTGTTTGCGAATTCTGATGGCGGTGTTTCCTCAACATAAACCTGAACATTTTTGGTCGAGTTCTGGAAAAGTTGAATGAAGCCATTTCCGAAACTTTTTGCTGTATATTTCACGGTTACATTGGCGTTGTTTGAAATCGCAACGTCACTATAAACATCAATGAAAGTAGCCGTAGCATTATTTATTACTTGAATTTGATTTGCGGTATTATTGTAAGCATTGCATTTTTCTAAAGTTATGTTTTTCACGTTATCCTTTATGTTGAAACCAGTGTGGCAATCATAAACTTCAAGGTTATATATGTAATCATCTTGGGAGTACATTTCGATTTGGATTCCTGAGTAGGCCATTCCAAAGGCTTTACAGTTCATTATTGTGTTGTTATGAGAATTGTGTTGAAGAACAAATCCCCAATTAGAGTCATAAGCCGTGCAATTTATGACTTGGTTATCATGGGGATAGTAGTTGCCAATCCTAAAGACTTCATGACCGTTGCAACCAGTGCAGTTAATCACCGTGTTATGATGAGCCGAAGAACCGTCAATGTCAACACAATACGTTGTAAAATTAAAGAAGGTTGAATTGTAAACGTGACTATAAGCTCCTTTGATCCATACACCAACAGTCATATCGTGCACAGTTAAAAGATCTAGTTCCGCCCTAGCACCATCCCCTACGAATACTCCAGTTTGAACATACGCTATTTCCGTATTATTGGCTTCCATGTAGTTTCCGTTGCCTACTAAAATTTCAGTAGCGTTATGTATCACACTGCTTTGATTAATGTAGAGTTCTCCATAAGGCCAACGTGGTTCTGACCTAACATCAAAATAATACCTTGCAGACGCATTCTCACTTTTAATGGTGACGTTAGCAAGCTGCATCTTGCCCAAGACTTCTATTCCGTATTGTTCGTTGCTGTGAAGGTTAAACCTGATCGTTGAATCTTTCAGAGTGAAATTTGTTGTTTTGGCTATTCTGATTGACCCATTAAGCAACCAGTTCTTGTTAGCCGTGTTTAATGCTATTGGCCACCAATCTCCATTAGAGGGAGGCGTGTTTCCTGTGGGACCCCCCCACAAGCCAAAACTGTCAAAGTGCCATTCAGCAGCTGAGTTTGTAAAAGACCAGATTCTAGTTCGTCCAACCTTCTCAAGACCACATGAACCTCCGCTAGGATTATTTAATGTCAAATTTTGCATTTTCCACCCTTGGTAATTGTCGGTGAATTCCCACCACGCATAGGACGCGTTAACGTCGAAAATTACAAATCTAATGTTTCCTCCAGTGTTAGCTCCGTACCAGTAAAAATAGAAGCCTGTGAACATGCTCCAGTTGTAAGAAATCCCTGAACCGTAATCGTGTTCGAGGTATGGTTGGATGAAAGTTCCTCCGCTGGTTTGTTTAATTTTTAGAGAGTCAACACCTGAATATTTTATGGCAGTGTCATTGTCAATTGTAAGTTGCCATTCTCCGTTACCATATCCGTTAACAGTATTGTAATAAGCTTCAAGATTGTCATCCTCCAAGACAAGGAGTTGGGTGGAGCTTTGAGGGCCAACGCTTGGACTATACCTCAGAGAGCTCAGAATTAATCCAAGTAAGCCAACGAAGGACAATGCGAGAATGAAACCTAAAAGTTTTCTTTTGGACATTTAAAGTTCATCTCTCATTTTTAAGACCTCGCAAGAAAATCACTTTGCTTATAGGGTTTATGAAATGTACTAAATAAGTCGTCAGTGGCATCTTGAAAATACTTCATAAAGACATCAACCTGAATCAGCGAAGTCATGGCGGCGCCAGAGAGTCGTGTAGGTTATTTCACTCAAAAAGATACTCTATAAAACCCTTAGCTCTCATGTTTCTGGCAGATTGAGATTATTAGGTTAGCGCTCGTTCGTGTCATATGTACAATTCCTTTGTCTTTTCTTGTTGGAGATGAACAAGCGTGAGCTAATAGTATTCAAAGCTCTTTTTAATCCTTTGACTGGAAAATAGGAGTCAAGGAGAAACTTGTGAGTAATTGAAATAAGCTTGTCTACCATACATTTTGTGCCAAGGATCGATGTCATAAACTCTTGCAAAGCCTGGATTTGTTAACAGATAGTTCTCCATTTCTAGGATATTTTGAGTCGTTGGTGGTTCAGTAATAACAAAGCCTTCCTTTGTATATACACGAAAGCATGTGCCAATTGCGTCATAGTCATATACTTTGCTTATCAGAAAACCAAGTTCAGGATCAAAAAACTGTGATCCACCTGATGGAGTAACAGACGCGTTATTCAGTAAAACATAATAACGAAATTCCGTGCTGCATCCAAAGATGACTACCGAGCCATTTCCATGCTTAGTTGTGAAATCTAGTTCTTTCAAATAGGATGTTGAAGGAAACACAAAAGGCGTATGGGAGTGCATGAGTAGTGGAAGAATTGTCGCGAATAATATTATTGTTGCGAAAACAGTAACCCTAGTTGTCTTCACTATGGTTCTGGCTAGCATATGGTGCGTCCTATTAGGCAACGTTAAAAAGAGAACTAGAAGAAGTGAAAAAGCAGGTAATGCGTAAAGGAATGGTCTATCAATCCATGATTTAGCATACAAAACATAAATACTTGTAGATATCGTGCTGATAAACCAGGCGGAAAGAATTATGTTTTTCAACTTCGGTACTCTTAGAAGCAAAAGCAATGATAAGGCCGTTCCAGTTATCGCTACAAATAATACGTCAAAAAGCCTCAGGGCTACTATAGGATAGTATTCGGTTGTATATTTGGAGATAATGACATTGACTTGAGTCGCGGGGTTAGGCGTACTGAGAAACTCGTTAACAGCACTGAATAGATTTCGGAAGGCCATAAACATGGATCCGCCAATATACGTTTCCCAAGAAAACCAGACAAAAAAGAAAACAACTGCCATAGAAAATGCTTTGATTGAAAGCTTTCGCAGGTATCTGTAATCCTCAGCCAGTACCTGCAATCTACTTTTCCGTATGAAACTAACCAGCCAAACAATGACAACAATTCCGAATGTATTGATCGTTAACATAAATGGAGATGCTGGGTGAGAAACTACAAGAGCAAAATAAGACATTATTAGAACTGCATACTGTGAAGGAGATGTTTCCTTCATCAGAAGAACTTTTAGTACACAATACCATGTAAACAGCTGTATGACCAAAGCGAAATTCTGTCTGTTGAAAGTGAACAATAACCAATTGAGAGCAATAAATGTCAGAAAAGCTAAAGCAAAATTGTTTTTTCCGACAAGAAGCTTGGTTGCCATATAGAGGTAGAGAAGATAAATGAAGGGGAGGGCTAGGGGTAGATACTCGGCAATAGTTATGCAGTTAACTCCTGTGATTAAACTCAACTGAGAGACAAAGAGAGATAAGGCTGGCGACTCTAAGTAACCAATACCCACGTGACCATAACGTAAAACGTAAAGGGTCTCGCTTACGAATTGATAAGTGTCCGTATAAATCTTATTTACAAACATGAGCCTCGGAATTACATATATGAAAACTGCTAGGAACATTAAAGAAAAAATCACTAGAAATTTGTAGCCCTTGCCAATTTTCCTTGTCAAAAGCAAAATCGAAAAGCCAATTACAACTGCCAGACTAAGCGAAAAACCTATCCAATAAGCAACAGGTGCCACCTTGACAAAAAAGTAAGGGTCAGGCTGCCCCTCATCAATCCGCGGTAGCGTAAACAAAGTCACAAAAAGAATTAAAATCGATAATGCCACTATGAGAACGGTGATAGTGTTGCGACTCATTTCAACTCAACCTACGATTCTAGACGTATACGGCACATCTTTACTTTTTGAGACTTGGAGCACACCTCACACCAGGGCATGACTATGAAGGAGTACCTGTGCGCGCAAAAATGGTTTTTGTCTCCGCAAAGTTTCAATGTTGAACATTTCTCATGCACGCAAGGGGTGGGAGGGGATAAACCAATATAGTATATATACTAAGTTCGTAGAGCAAATAGAAAAGAACACCAAAGAAAGACGGTCTTTGGACAACTCGTCAAACTGAGTCGTGCACCACGCGTGTCGCAAGTATTCAACCATCTCGCATTTTACTGTTTTGAGATGAATATACATGCGCAAAAAAGGTTATCTGTAGTTGACAGATAAACTAGATTTTTATCGCGAGGATCCAAACGTCCTTATATTTCATCTTATGCGCTTGGGCTAAGACTAAACGCCAACATTCAGCTATCCAGTTGTAAAAGTTAGGTTCATCAGGGAAATAAGAGGCCTTCACCTCGTATCCTGACTCTGTCAAAATGGACATCCAATAATCCACGGTTTTCACGGAAATATGAGCTTACCTTAACTCTCGCGCTTGAAGAAGGCTCATTTTATAAGTTTACTTCGAACCTTGGCATTCAAAAGTTTAAGGTCTGGAGGCAAATAAGTTCGAATCTTTGGATAATGCGCATATATTTTTCGTACGCAATTCGTCGAGTTTATTTGTATCCTACCTTTAAGTTCATGCGGAATCCATTTTACCCCCATTTTTCTCAAACTGAACTCCCATATCGCCTGATTTTTATGATAAGAATTTGCAAAAAGCTCTACTTCTTTTCCAGCAATTACGCTGAGGATCGCCGAATGTATATGATTGGTAGTTACCTTAGAAGCCCATAGATGAAGTTTTAACCATTCCTCTCTTTTATAGTTATATGGATCACAAACAATGTCGAAGTTCTCTCCCTTTATCACCTTTGGTAATGGAACAGCTTCTTGATCTTGCCGCAATATAAGAACTTTATAATTGTTTTTAATAGGCAATCCCATGCAGAATGATTTAAATTCAACACAATCCTTGGTTAAATGAAAAGCAGTATCATGATCAACATAAACATTAGAGTAGAACCTTTTTACGAATTTGTACGTGATCAATTCTCGTGCAAAAAAAATTATTTTCTGATCTTTAGGAAGAAACTGCTTTAAATATTTTGGTTCTAGTGTTACTGATGAAGGCCCAACTATTATTAAATTCTCAGGAAACAACACGCGCAATGTTTTCAACAATTTAGGGGACCACTTATACATACTGTTGAAACCACCACTTCCATGAAGATAAATAATATCGGATTGGCTTAGGTCTAACTCTGATGTTACCTTATGTAAGAATGATTCTGGGCTAGTTTGATCGCTAAAGAAAAAAGATCGGTACTCTACGCCTACTTCATTTGCCAGCTTCTTTGCTCCAGCATATATTAGGTAATCTCCATGATTGCCGCCGGGTTCAACAAATATGAATCGTCTACATTTATATTTCTCGAAGGTATCCCTTACCTTCATTCAATTAAACCTCCAATCCATTTTTCTCGAAATGATGTTACAGAATTACTCACGATAAGTGTCCATTCGTCTCGGTTATTGCCCACAAAAGAATTGTTTTATTCATTTTTCTTATTCTCTCCTTAGAATCTGCCGTAATGAAACCCTATTCATTAACTGTAACAAGGGTTATGACATTCTGCTTCATCCAAATCCACCGAGAAGACACGATTTTAGATACCTCGTTATCTCAGCATGGTTGCCTTGACTTTTAAGTAGAGGTATCCAGAAAACTAAAGATTCCATTCTTGACCTCTTTAAAATGACTTATTGTGTATGCGTATGAACCTATTAAATGCTGAACTGATCCTTTTTTAACAATATTGATAATCGTGCCGATTGCTAATTGACCAAGAAGGCTCCAAATGAAAATGATTTTTTCCCGCATGGTAAGATTCCTATTTTTACAAAAAAGGTATACTGGGTAAATGGTCTCAATGTAAACTTTGCTTTTAGATTTCAATCCAATAGTTGGAGAACCTTTATGGAAAGCTTTTGCATATGGAGTCATGTAAAATGCTCCTGAGTAATGCTTACTAATTCTATATGAAAAATCCTTGTCCTCCCCAAGTGAATATTTTCTTAGTTTTTCGTCGAATTTGTATTTTTTCAAGATATGACTTCTATAACTTGCTGTTCCGCTAAGCCACTGAGTTTTGATAACTCCATTTGGTGGAAGAAGAGGATAAACAGTTTTGTCTGAGGGAAGCAATTTGCATTTATCTTTCTCAAAATGATCTAAATAAAATATTTTACAGGTGCAGTTAAATAGATGGTTGATAGGCAATCTCTTTTTTATATACCCTTGAACCCCTAAAGCATCAGAATATCTTTCATAAACCTTTAAGATTTCCTTTATGTAATCCTCATCTAGTACTATATCATCATCCAAAAAAAAGGTAATTTCTCCTTTTACGTGAGTTACTCCCACATTTTTGGATGCAGCCAGGTTTTCCCTTATTTCTCTTCTTTTACTCAGATATTCGAGGGCAATTCCTTTCGCTAAAAAATCTTTACGAAATCGCTTTATTAAATCTCTCGTTTTATTACCTTCGCTATCATCAACTATAACAACTTCTTTTGGTAATTTTGTTTGCCTTAAAATGGAGTACAACACCTCTCTCAAATCTTCTTCTCTTTCGTACGTTGGAATAATTATTGAGACTTCCATCCACACTCACTTCGAGGAAAAATAAACTGTGTGCCGAGTTTAGAGAGGCTATTATTTCTTTGAGACATTAGTTATTTACGAAATTTTAACTTGCTTACAAATCTGTTACCAAGTATTCTACAATCTGTACTCGTAAGGTCTAGCGTGCGCACTCAGAAAATATTATTTAAGCCTTGTATAGGGTCATGAACATGTCAAACTAGTAAACTGGTGAATTTTCTGTAGAGATTATTACAATCATAGCGTTTTACTTCCGCTGATGCCTTCAAAGCTTTCGATTTCCTTTCGTTGACATTTTTTATACTTTCTCTGAGTTTTTCAACGAAATCTTTCATATCTGGTACCCTATAGCGAACCGTTGTTGTCCAATCTCTCTCATCTTTTTTTGCTACGAACTCCCCTTTAGTCTTGACTAAATATCCTGTTTCCTCACTGTTCATCTCATTCATAGGGGGAGCATCCAAGCTAATTACTGGCTTACCTGCTGAGAAGGCATCGATGATTGGAAACCCGAAAGCTTCGGAGCAAACGGGAACCACAACCACATCTGAAAGACAGTACAGCTTGTATAATTCCGCCTCAGACACATTGCCTTCGACTGTTAAAAAGTCGTTAGGCAGCTTAGAGTAGACATCCGTTGGTTTTTCTCGTGACTTCAACAACACAGCGAAGAAGTTGTCTTCAGATTTTTTCAGCTCGTTAAGAGCTCGTAGATAATAGTGAAATCCCTTTCTTAACCATGATTTCCAAATTACACTGAGCAAAATTGTTTTTCCTGAATCTTTTGCCTCGGAGATGCTGTTACTCCAGCTGGTTTCAACCCCTTGCGCTCGCGTGGAAAGTTTCTCTATTTCATCGAGATCTACAGCGTGTGGGATGACAGCGGAGACCTTAATTCCAGCCATCTCCAGTTCTTCACGCGCAAAATTGCTTGGAGCAACCACCAAGAACCTATTTTTGGATATCACTTTCAGAAGCGGCCTGAACCAATAAAGCAATGGAGGCCCCTCAACAGTACAATACAAGACTGCTCTACGAGCAAACAAACTTGGGATCAGAATCCGTCTCAGTGAAGGTTCAGTTAATGGACTAACAAATATCGCGTTCTTGCCCAAAACTTTCCTCAGCATAGAAGGCAGCATGGTCCTCCAATCCAATGAAAACGTGTTCCCCCCCAAAGTTTTGGCTACCGCCACACCCACTTTCTCATGTGCTACCCCTGGACGCGCTAAAACAATGAGATTTCCTACAGTGCCATTACAATAGCCTTCACCACAACCCATACGGAGATGCTTTTTAACGTCTTTTGCATGATTGGTATCACCAATGGTGTGGTACCGCTTTTTTTCAATTTCTCCTCTGAACATTTCCAGTGGGTCCTAATTATTCAAATTCAGAAGTTGTCAGCTGTCTGGCCCTTTGCCAAAACCGTGGCTGTTTAGTCGTTTAATATTCTCATCTTTTAGCTTCCGACTTTGTCAGCGCAAGCCATTAGTGGAATGCAGAAATTTTTCTCATTAACTTGTTAGCAAATTTGTATAGCCTGTACTTATAAGGCTGCAACAGAATGTGGTAATTGTATAATGTCACCTTTTTGCCGCCCCAACTTTTCTTAAAGAAATAGTGTCCAGACGAGGGATCGTTACTAGTGCTCCCCATATCAAAGAACTCAAGATTGTTCTCAACTGCCCATTCTATTGAATTCCATAGCAAAAGATCTGTTGGTCTTTTATCCCAGTATTCTTCAAGAGAAACATTGCCTGCCCAGTGACAAACCTTTTTATAAAAAAGCTGTAAGATACCTGCTATTGGCTTATTATTGTACTCAGCCATAAAAATCTTGACCTCATTTTTAGGACTAAACACTTTCCACACGTACTCGAAGTAACTGTAAGGAAGTGGAACAACCTTTAATCTACTCATCGTATGAACATAAATTTCATAATAACTTCGCAAATCATTCAAATCCTCTGCTTGCCGAACAACTAATCCTCGTTTTTTTCCCTCTTTAATGGATACACGTCTGCTTTTCTCCAACCCTCGATAGATTTGATCAATTCCTTCTCTAAGCGAAATGATAAAAGTGCAAGTGTTAATATCAGTAATGACTGGTTTTTTAACCATATTCTTGTTGATTAAATCTTGGAAATAGGCACGTCGAACAGATACGTTTAAGCAGCCATTTTTCGAGCCAAATTCTATTATATTGTTAACAAATTCTCCGAAAAATTCAGGGCGCTCCAGCATTGCCTTTTTTCGGAAAAAAGGGCCGCCCCCATAATCCGAAAAAGGTAGACTTTCTAAGGACTTCCTCAAGGAATTTCTAATTAAACACGAAGGAAATAGGCCTATGACTTTTCCATTTTCCTCTATGAATAGGGGTAATGGCTTCATTTTCTCGGATATTACACCTAAACTTTGACACCATTCGAATCTATCAAAAAAGTTTCCCTGCGGATCCTTTTCGACAATTTCATTCCATACATAAGCATCTTTTTCAGTTGCTAATCTCAGGGTAATGGACATTTTTCTCACTTACACGAATAGCTCAGCTATAATAACATAATCTTGCATACTCACTCAACGTAACATAAGTAACATTTTTCCGAAAGGCTACATGCCCCAATAAATCTTCAAGCTCCCGCCATCCATCTATTTCTTCTAATTGCCAAGCATGACCAAAAATGTGAAAAACCCCACCAGATTCCAAAAGCACATCGAAGATTTGCTTACCCAGTTCGTTCCACTTCTTTATTCTCAGAGGGTTAACAACAAGATTTGGAGACAATCTGCTTAATCGAAACATTCCTCTTATGTCACGCAGTCTATGAGGATGAGCCCAGATAGTTACATTAAGTTCGTAAGGGTTTCCTGTCGTCTTTACATAAAACGGTTTGGTTGTTCTAGCACATAGATATTTTGCGTTTCTAACCATTACCACATGGGCTTCAGTATAATGTCCTTTGGGATAAGCAAACGACGTAACAGGTTTTCCTAATTCCTCCTCCAACATCCTTTTGGACTCAAAGATCTGCTTTCGAGCTACGCATTCAGCTACATCTGTCAGAACTGTGTGATCAAGAGTATGTGCTCCAACTTCATGATTTTCAGCGATATTTCGTAACTCATCTCGTGATATTTCCTTTCCTATCCAATCGTTTACAACAAAGAATGTTCCTTTTAACTTATATTTATCTAAAAGTTCGCAAAGTTTAAGGTCTAATTTTGTAACGTCATCCCAGCTACTAATCACAAAAATATCAGCGTTTCTCATGAAAATACTCTCTTCACGGCCATTCAATTCACACTAAGCTTTACAATCATATATTTTCTTGTAAGTCTCTCTGAGTTTTTCTCCAACAACCTGCATTGAGAAATTTTTTATCGCTTTTTCCCTCGCTCTGCGCCCTATGTCTCTCGCTTCATCTTCGTTTTCAAGAGCGTATACAATGCCGTTGACAAGAGAACCTAAATCGTTAGGAGCGGTGAAAATCATGTCCATCATATCTGCTCCTATTTCTTTGATAACGTCTACCGGCGTCGTCACGATAGGAGTTGCACTAGCCATCGCTTCAAGCAATACTAAAGGCGGAGCAGTTATCCAGTATGGTTTTTGAAAAGGAAGAGCAACAACGTCTGCCATGGCGAACGCTTCTTCTATATGGGGATTCAAACCTCCAATAATAATGCGGTCTCTTATTGCCAAGTTTGACAAGAAATTGTTTACCACAATGCTCATTTGTCTGCTTCTGCCAGGATGCCATATGTGCAACATCGCATTCGGAACTTGCTTGATGACTTTTTTGAATGATTTCAGAAGAGAGAAGAACCCCCGATCCTCATCTATAGAACCTACATAAGTGATTATTTGCATATCTTCCGGAACGCCATATTTTTGACGCAGTTTTTGCTTGTCCATAGGCTTGAACTGATAAACATTAACAGGATAAGGAACTACATGCACCCTGCCTGTTTCTATACCAAGGTCGCTAATCAAATAATCGGCTAGTGACCGATTTGATGATAAAATATAATCAAAGACACCGAGTTTTAACAATAATGAGCGCACCTTGAATGATGGCAAAGCATGAAACGGAAAACTTGAATGATAGAAGTGAGTTATACAAGGGTTTTTTGACCTAACCAACATTTTGTTAAACAGAAGAACCTCTTTCGTGACATTTAACAAATGGATTATGTGACAACCTGTTTTTTTTGACGTTAACATTGCAGGAAGAGAAGAAAGCACTTCCCACAATGATGGAAAAATTGTTGTCCTGCGATTTGGGTTTAATCTTGTTTTTATTGGATAGAAGTCTTTTTTTGGATATGTTCGTTTGTTTTCTAAAGTAACAACTTTTGAAATGATCCCCGCTTTGATAGCGGCCTCAATTATCCTAATTGAGGCTATGTTATGACCTTCAAGAGAATTGTTGATTGCGCAATTTGCTATGTAGCATACACTGGGACTATCCAATTGGCTAGACTTCCTTTAAAACAGTTTCCATGCTCCTTCCGACACAGTCAAAATTATATAGAGTATCCACAATTTTCTTTGCCTTGACGCCAAGGCTGCGGGATGTTTTTTCGTCTTCTAATAAGCTTATAGTTTTTGATGCTAAATCTTTTGAACATACAGGTTTGGCTAGACGACCAGATTCCTTATCTACAACTAATTCTGGTATAGAAGCTAAATTAAATGCGACTATTGGTTTCTGAGCCAGCATGGCTTCAGCCATAGACAAACTGAAGGCTTCATACAAACTTGCTTGCACAAATACTGAAGAACAGGCGTATATGGATGCCAAAGTTGTAGACGCGCTAGGAACAACAACGACTCGATTTGGAAATTCTGCCTTGAGTTTCTGAATATAGCTCATTAATGGTCCATTGCCAACAGAAATGTACATGGCATCTTCAATAGTTGACAAGATGTATTTGATGGTTTTCGCAAGGATTGGGATCCCCTTAATAAACTCAAGAGCCCCGACACTCAATACAACTTTTCCATCATGGGGTATTTGAGACTCAGAATCATTAGCTTCTGGACCAACAATTGCATTTGGAACGACGCGAATTTTCTCAGATGTAAGTGAATAATTTTTTCTTGCGTAATATGTTTCTTGCTTGGTCAAAGTCACAACAAGCTTAGACTTCTTACATGCAATTCTTTCGAGTTGACCGTATAGAAAATGGCCGACAACATTCTTGGAAAAATTGCCAGGAGCTCTAGGTATCGATCTCCACATTTCTGGGCTTTCGCTAGAGAAAATCAGAAGATTCAATCCACGCTGTACATTGTTTCCATGAAGAGTGACAACAAGTTGATTTTGAAGCAACGCAGGAATTGCCATTCCAGTTATTCCAAAAGCGTTTATTACGTCAAATTTGAAGCTTTCATGTAGGTTCAAAATACTATTTCTCAGTTTCTGGACATTGTTTTTGAATTCTGCTAGACTTGAATAACCTGTAGTTTTGTGAATGCGGCATCTCTGAGAACACAGCTTTACAAGCCGTTCAGGTATATTCTCAGCACCCAAAAGGATATGAACTTCATGACCTCGCCTTGATAGAGCGTAAGCCATATTGCCAAGAGCTATTTGGCTGCCGCCAAAACGACTGTCATTATTCACCAAAAGTATCTTCAACGTTTCCATCCAATTCACACATCGATGTCAACAATGCTTTGTTTATTGCCACTGACGACAACCAAACGACCGCTTAAATCTGTGTCAATTGCTCGATGTTATTGCCATATTTAAGTGCATTCGTATAGTTTAGCTAGCTTATCCGCAGTTTCATTCCAATCTGGCAGTTTTACATCTTTCACGCTTCTTCCAATAGTTCTGGAAATGCTACTCGCAAGTTCATCAGAATTTATTGGTTGCTCAATGCCGAAGCAATTCTGGTTGTCGATCCATTCTGTTAGAGCAGAAGTGTTAGCTACTATACAAGGCGTTCCGCTAGCCAAAGCCTCTCCAACGCAAATCCCATATGCTTCATGCTGAGAAAGCAAGGCAAAAAGATCTGCCTCTGCATACTTTTGTAGAAGTTCTTCTCTTGACAAATCATGTAGAAATCTGACTCTTCGTTCTAAACCTAGTTTTGAAGCCATTTTGATTAAATTATTTCTATATGGTCCCTTTCCCACTATCTCCAAAACTATATCTGGATCAAGCTTTGGCATGGCTTTAATGAGGTGATGCACTCCCTTGTACTTCTCCAATCGACCTACATACAATATGATCCTCTGGGCGGTCTTCTTCTTTAGGTACTTGAACTCTTCTAAATTGAAGCCATTAGGAACCAATATGATTTTGTCTTCTTCTATTTTGAAATGTTTAGTGACCAGTTTTCTCTCATAATTAGAAACGCAAATTACCCTATCAGCCTTTTCGAATATTTTCTTTCCCAAAAATCTGTAAGGGCCAAGAAGAATTTTTCTAAAAAAAGTATGCCCCGTACCATGATAATGTGCAGTAAAAATCAGCTTATTTGTGCCTTTACCTAGCGCAGCGTAGTACGCTGGAAAAGCATGGTAACTATGAGCATGTACGACATCAAAGGTATCTGAAAATCTTTTCAAATAGTATCTGAGGTCTTTCGAAAAAAAATAAGCTTCATTAGGAGCCCAAGATTTAAACCGTTTTATAAGAACATTATTAATGACTTCTTCTTTCACCAATTCTCCAGAAGGATCAGTAGTCAGAACATTAATCTCTATGCCCTTACGAACCAATCTTTCACTGATCTCTTTGACATGGGTTTCCACACCCCCTATGAATGGATAGAACCTTGGGCATACTTGGGCGATTCTCAGAGTCTTTCACCAATTTATTTTTAAAAGATTTCAGTTCGACAAATAAAAACTATCGAATCTGATTAGCTTACTGAAGAGTCAGTTATGTATGTGTTTAATTTAATCTTCTGATGTCGAAATGCGCTTGCTGATGCAATCGCGTTAACTTAGCAATGCATGGATTGTAGACGTAAACAATTTAACCGAGTTTTCCCACGTCATGTGCAATGCTTTCTTGTGACCAATTTCTACTTTTTGATTGATCTCGATGTCTTCTTTGGATATTAACAAAAGTTTTTTAGCGTAATCTTCAGGTGTCAAGACCGTCATCACGCAATCAGAATTGCTTAATGCTTCAGGAATAGGGGTCGATATGACTGGCTTTCTTTGTGAAAAGTACTCCCACATCTTGTTGGGTCCTGAATAGTAGGCTGTTGGATTTAAAACGTCAAAAGGTATTGTTCCCAAATCGAATCCAGCAATGTATTTCGGCACGTCCTCATGTGGCACAAAATCTAAAAATTCTGTATGTTTTTCTAGGTTCTTTTCCTTAATCCACTGCGCCACTTTTTTGGAATAACCCGAGTGTAGTCCGCCACCTATTATTAAGAGCTTTACGGACAGCCCTCCCTTTCTGGCAATGGCGATTCCGTTTATTAAGCTTCTCATATCTAGCCAGAACTCTAAGCTTCCAATATACCCCGCAACAAAATCATCTTCACCATAACCAAGCTTCTCTCGTAAACCGTTATCATGTAATTTAAGGAAGCATTCCGCTATTCCATTAGGGACATGTACAACTCTACGTGCCCCAGACTTTTTGGCATATTCTCCTAATGCAATCGAAGAAACCGTTACCACGTTCGCACGCCTCATCATACAGCGTAACATGAAGTCAAACGTTCCCGCAACTAATTTGCCGGGAACTTTCTTCACATCAAGCATATAACCTGCAGCGCTGGTGGGATAATAGTCAG
>Ga0315282_10003208_pt1 | contig 29432 bp, 29 predicted proteins | sample YL17G07_20_MG_FD_203693 | JGI IMG/M metagenome (GOLD analysis project Ga0315282, IMG submission 203693) | Sediment microbial communities from Yellowstone Lake, YNP, Wyoming, USA - YL17G07_20 | ecosystem: Environmental > Aquatic > Freshwater > Lake > Sediment | place: USA: Wyoming | collected... | reverse complement strand
CCTTTTTCATTCCCATCCCTCTTCCGGTAGAGTTGTTTGTTCCTACCAAAAATGAAGGGATGGGAATTAACTTTTACTGTTACTGAGAGTCAGTATTAAAACAGGGAATTTGATAACTACTGAGTATAATTATTATCCATATATACTCCGATGAGGGCGGTGTCACCAGAAAGCGAAACAGAATAGCCAAACCAGTCTCCTGCTTCGCCATCGGAGGGGAGTAGCTTTGCTTGTTGAGTCCAAGTTGTATCATTGCGGGTGAACACATACGCCGACCCGGAATCGGCTCCATTGTCCATATCCCTTATTGCTCCGATGAGGGCGGTGTCACCATCAAGGGAAACAGAACAACCAAAGTTATGATGTGTTACTAGGTCAGAGGCGAGGAGCTTTTGCCATTCAGTCCAGTTCCCTGCCATGCTTGTTTCAGAACTTCTTGGGAGCGTTGGATACATCATTATGTTTTTTGAAGATTCGGTTAGTGGAACAGCAGCAGCCGTCAATAGAATACAGACAAACATACCGAGTATCTTTTTTTTCATTTCCGTCCCATTATTCTTATGAATGTTCTCCTATAAGAAGGTTATTAATTGAAGAAATTACTTTTACCTGTAGTACTCTGACAATTCAATATGTGTCTTAATAAAAAAGGAATTTAGCTTTGTCAGACTCCGGATAAGAATATAACGGAGACAGACAATCATGTGTTGTGAGACGATGCTTGTAATGGAGGCCATGACCAGGGATGTCGTGACGATCGATGCGTCTGCCACCGTGTTTGACGCATGCAGAACCTACAAGGAGAAAAAAGTCGGATGCCTCGTGGTGGTGGAGGGTGGGACCTGCGTCGGGATTGTCACCGAGCGCGACCTCATCGAACGGTCGGTGTGCGCGCGACGCGACCCTGACACGACAAGGGTCCGCGAGATCATGTCTTCCAATGTGAAAGTTGTCTACGGACTGGATACGATCGAAAAAGCCTTGGAAACCATGCGGCAGTATAAGATAAAAAAACTCCCGGTGATCTCATCGGAGAAGGTCGTCGGGATCATCACGATGACCGATATCGCCAAGGCGCGTCCTGACCTCTCAAAACGATTCATGGATAGTTGGGTCAAAGCACAATGGCGGGACTGATAAGTTCACAGATACGTAAACGGCTCCTTATGACCATCGAGACGCTTTGCGCCCATGGACATGAAGAGGGCTTCCAGCCGGAGGAACTGCTCAGGGGTCACGCCCTTTCGTTTCAGGATGATTTCCTCCCGCTCGTTGTACACGATTAACAGCTGGTCGCAGACCGAGTAGATCGCCTTATGCATACTGTTTTCATGCATCCAGACCCAGATATGTTTGGTCGGTTTAGTGTTCATATGCTGCCACTCCTTAGATCTCTCTTTGTCTGTCTTGTTTAAAACACCTTGTTGTACACCTGGTGCCAGATGGCTGTACAGTTGTTACCAGCTGGAGTCGTACACAATGTTTAAATCACAAGAATGGTATTCAGACTATGGTAGGGTGTTGAGGATGAAAGGTATTCACCGCGTGGTGATCCCTGTTGATACAGGGGATGTGTCCAAGGTCGCAGCCGAGCAGGGCGCGTATTTTGCGAAGCTTCTCAAGGTCGGAGTCTCCATTATCTCCGTGAACGATTCCCGGCAGTACATGCTGTCGACGATGCTTGAGGAGAAAATCCAAAGAGAAAAAGAGATCGCACTGGAAGAGGTGAAAAAAATCGCGGAAGGCCAAGGGGTGGAGACCACCACCATGCTTGCCGCTGGTGCACCAGCGCACGAGATCGTCAAGTACGCCCAGGACGATGACCTGATCATCATGGCGAGCCAGGGGAAAAAAGGGTTCAACAAGTTTCTCCTCGGGAGCGTCTCCGAGGAGGTGCTCAAGACAGCGCCATGCGCCGTCATGATCATCAAAGAAAAATCAAAAGCGCGGTCGATTGATTTTCTCTCGAATCGACCGCCACAGACGAAGAAAAGCTAGTCGTACGACTGTTTATTCGTCGTCCTTCTTTTTCTTCTTGTCTTTTTCGTCTTTCACCTTATAATCAGCATCGATGGTGTCGTCGTCAGAGGGGTGCCCTTTCCAGGCGTCCTCCTGTCCTGTTCCTTGACCTGGCTGTTGTTGCTGGTACTGCTGTGCCGCTTGTTGATAGATCGTTGTTGAGGCTTTCTGGAATGCCTGGGTGAGCGCATCGGTTTTCTCCTTGATCTTGTCTGTGTCGTCACCGGTGAGCGCCTCGCGCAGCTCCTTGAGCGCGTTTTCCAGGTTTTCCTTGTCCTCAGCGCTGAATTTGTCTTTGAGCTCAACCAGTGTTTTTTCCGTGCTGCTCACTAGAGTGTCTGCGTTGTTTCTGATCTCGATTTTTTCCTTCCGTTTTTTGTCTTCTTCCTCGTGTTCCTTTGCCTCTTTTTTCATGCGTTCAATTTCAGCGTCAGAGAGCTTCGTTGAGCCAGTGATGCGTATGGACTGCTCCTTTCCGGTGCCGAGGTCCTTTGCGGAGACACTCAGGATTCCGTTCACGTCAATATCGAAGGTGACGTCGATCTGCGGGAGTCCCCGTGGTGCTGGCAGAATGCCATCGAGATGGAATCGCCCGAGGCTTTTGTTGTCTGCGGCCATAGGTCGTTCTCCTTGGAGCACGTTGATCTCCACGCTCGTCTGGTTGTCTGCCGCGGTGGAAAAAATCTTGGTTTTCCGTGTCGGTACGGTCGTGTTCCGGTCAATAAGTGATGTTGCGACACCGCCAAGAGTTTCCACGCTCAGGGTGAGGGGTGTCACGTCGAGTAGCACAATATCTTTTTCGATATCACCAGAAAGGACACCTGCCTGGATCGCTGCGCCGATCGCGACGCATTCCATGGGGTCGACTTCCCGTTTCGGTTTCTGGTGGAAGATCTCCTCGACCTTCTTTTGGACGAGCGGCATGCGGGTGACGCCGCCGACAAGGACGACATGGTCGACGTCCTGTGGTTTCAGTTTTGCATCCTGGAGCGCCTGCTGACAGGGCCGTTCACTGCGGTTGACAATCGGCCCAATGATCTCCTCGAGTTTCGCGCGTGAAAGCTTCATCTCTAAATGCGTTGGTTGTCCCTCGACCACCGTGATATAGGGGAGGTTGATTTCCGTTTGCAGCGTGGAGGAAAGCTCGATTTTCGCGGTCTCAGCAGCCTCAAGGATCCGTTGCAGCGTCTTAGGGTCTTTGCGGAGGTCAATCGTATGTTGTTTTTTGAATTCACTGGCGATATAGTCGACGAGCGCCTGGTCCATGTCAGAGCCACCAAGCTGGGTATCACCACTGGTGGAGAGCACCTCGAAGACGCCACCGCCGACCTCCATGATCGTGACATCAAGGGTTCCGCCACCGAAATCATAGACCGCGATCTTCTGGTCCTCTTTTTTGTCGAGGCCGTAGGCGAGCGCGGCAGCGGTCGGTTCATTAATAATGCGCTTCACGTTGAATCCCGCGATCGCGCCAGCGTCCTTGGTTGCCTGCCGCTGGTCATCATTGAAATACGCAGGAACAGTGATCACGGCATCTTTGACGGTTTCCCCGAGGAAATCCTCCGCGTCTTTCTTGATTTTCTGCAGGATGAACGCTGAGATCTGCTGGGGCGTGTAGGTTTTTCCACGGATCTTTATTTTCTCGTTTGTCCCCATTTTTCGTTTGATCCGCTGAATTGTTCCTTCCGTGTTTGTCACTGCTTGTCGTTTTGCTGCTTCACCGACCAGCATCTCCCCGGTTTTCGTGAACGCGACAACAGACGGGAAATATGGTTGTCCCTCAGCACTTTTTACCACCACAGGTTTTCCGGCCTCGATGTAGGCTCCCTCGGAATTCGTGGTTCCAAGATCAATTCCTATGATCTTTGCCATAGTTTTTACACCTCACTTTTTTGTTCTTCTTTTTTCTTTGCGACGATTACTTGGCATGGCCGTAGGAGTTTCTCCCCCAGCCTGTACCCTTTTTTTATTTCCTCAACAACGGTTCCGTCCTCGCAGTTCTGCGGTTCCACCGTGGAGATTGCGTGCTGAACCGTGTGATCAAAGGGTTTGCCTTTACATTCAATATAGGTAACGCCTTCTTTCTCCAAGAATCTCTCCAGGTTACTTAAAAGGAGTTTCAGGCCGGTTTTCGGGTCTGTGTCCTCATACGCCTTTTTGAGGAGCTCCTGGAAATCAAGGATTTCTGAAAGGTATTTTTTTTTCTGCTCATCCTCGCAAGCGAGCAGTTCTTTTTCCATGCGTTTCTGATAGTTTTGGAAGTCCGCGAGCGCGCGGAGGTATTTATCGTTTTTTTCGGTCAACTCTTGTCCGAGTCGTCGAAGTTCTTCTTCTTGTTTTCTTAGTTTGTTCTGGATTGTTTCATGCGGAGGTTTCTTGGTATCGCTCGGTTTTTTTGTCGGCATAAGTCCCAAAAAAAAATAAAAAAAAGAAAGGGGGGAGTTGTTTAGTAGTCGTCCATGCCGCCTGGGGGCATTCCACCGGGCATACCGCCGGGGCCGCCTGGAGGCATTCCGCCGCCACCGCCACCCTTTGAGGCGATGATGTCGTCGATCCGTAGGATCATGGTTGCTGCTTCAGTTGAGACTTGTACTTCTTGGACGCTGACGCGAAGTGGTTCGATGACGTTGATTTTTAACATGTCACTGACTTTTCCATTTAACACGTCAACACCAGCGTACTTGCTGCCTTTCTTGTGGGATCTGCGTACCTCAAGCATCAAATCGATAGGGTCCAACCCCGCGTTCTCAGCAAGGGTCTTGGGGATGATTTCAACTGCGTTTGCGTAGGCTTCGATCGCCATCTGCTCTCGTCCACCGACTGTGGTAGCATATTCTCGTAACGCCATAGCAATCCATGTAGCTGCTGCGCCTCCACCAGCTGTCATTTTACCGTCTTCCAGAGCGACTTTCACAACAAACAACGCATCGTGCATACCACGATCAAGTTCGTCGACCACATGCTCGGTGCTACCGCGTATAAGAATGGAGACTGCCTTTGGATTCTTGCAGTCCGTGACAAACGTCATCTTGTCATCGCCGATCTTTTGCTCCTCGACATTTCCCGCGAATCCGAGGTCTTTTGCTGAGAGCTCATCAAGGTTTGCGACAACGGTTGCGCCGGTTGCTTTTGCGAGTTTGTCCATGTCGCTTTTCTTCGCGCGTCGTACCGCGTAGATGCCTTCCTTGGAGAGGAAGTGCTGTGCAAGGTCGTCGATGCCTTTCTGACAGACCAGAACGTTCGCTCCGCTTTTTTTGACTTTCTCGACCATTTTCCGCAGCATGGATTCCTCTTCATCAAGGAACGCTTGGAGTTGGGTTGGGTCTTGAATTTGAATTCGAGCATCAACTTCTGTTTTCTTAATCTCTAATGCTGCATTTATTAAAGCGATTTTTGCGTTCTTTAGGTGTCGTGGCATTCCCTCATGGACACGTTCTTTGTCAAGGATAATTCCTTTTATGATTTTAGTATCCTGAATGCTACCACCATGTTTCTTCTGGATTTGGATGTTGTCCATATCCACGATGGTTTTATCACCGATTTGTTCTGCTATACTGGTAATTGCGTCAACGACGACATCCGCGAGGAGATCTTTCGATGCACTCGCACCTTTGCTTGCCATAGAGGTCATCGCGATGTTTTTCAGGGTTTTCTTGTCCCCTGATTTTATCGGTATCGCCATTTTGTTTAGCTCAGCAATTGCTTTGGTTGCTGCGAGCTTGTATCCAGTACAGATAACGGTTGGGTGGATGTTCTGCTCAATAAGTTCTCCGGCGTATTTTAACAACTCACCGGTGAGAATCACAGCTGATGTTGTTCCGTCACCGCATTCTTCGTCTTGTGATTTGGCGACTTCCACAATCATCTTTGCCGCAGGGTGTTCAACGTCGATTTCCTTAAGGATCGTTGCTCCGTCGTTGGTGATGACGACATCACCCATGGAGTCGACTAGCATCTTGTCCATTCCTTTGGGACCAAGGGTCGATTTCACGGCGTCTGAGATTGCTCGTGCTGCCATGATGTTGTTGAGTTGTGCGCCTTTGCCTTTTTCTCTTTTGGTTCCTTCTTTGAGGATAATAATTGGTTGCTGTCCTCCAGCCATCATAACTTTCTTGCCTCCTTTATATTAGATGGAAAAGCAAAAACTGCATGTAAACACTTCTATATAAACGTTACTGATTAGGGTTCTGTGTAAAACTCGTTTGGGAATTTTAGGCGGGGAAATTTAGATTGGTTTCTCCAAGAGATATATTTTAAAAGGGGAAGGCTTAAGTTTTCAAACATAATTCTTCCTTTAATGGAAAGAGAAAAATTCCTTAAAAGTGTTTATTGTGCATTAATTGGTATTGCGCACGGAATATCTAGGGAAAGAAACATAAAAATTCAGATTATGATTGGTTTTGGTATTATTGTCTTAGCGTATTTTTTAGCCATAAGTAAAATTGAATTTATCATTATTATTATAATGGCTTTTCTCGTCCCTTCCTTTGAATTAGTTAATACAGCGATTGAAAAACTGATAGACCGTATCCATCCAGACTTCGATACAAAAATTGGGCGTGTTAAAGATATCATGGCTGGAGCAGTGTTACTAATCGTATTTCTATCAATTATTGTGGGTCTCTTAATCCTGTTTGTACCATTTATGACCGCCATCCACTTGTTATAAATTTTGTGTATTTTAGGTTTGCAAACTATTTTATAAATATACGATATTGATATTATTTAGAGATTCTGTCATTGTTTTAAATAATTCGTTTCTCGGAGGTAATCAGTATTTAATAAATAAAAAATCAAATGATTATTTCGATGGAAAATATTTTCCCCAATATAGCATAGTTTTTGAGGGTAACCATTCCACTAAAATTCCACCATATGGCGGTGTACCCGAACAATTAGTAATAATATCTCCGGGGTCAACCTTTCCGTTTGGTAATGTTGCATTACCCCGTATAACAATGAAGTTATCCCATGTTAAATTTCCTTTGACCTCTGTTACTATTAATGTATTGTTTTCTTGTCTAAAAATAATTGGCGAAGGGTTTTTTCCTGGTGGTGTAAACCAATTCCCTCGTATGTATCCAGCAATTGGAATAATAACAAAAAAGACTACTACCACGAGAACAATGACCTTTATTCCTTTCTTTATTTTTTTCGCTCCAAGTATAATCACTATACATATTGTTATTAAAACAATGAGAAGGGAGCTAAAGAAAAATCCCATTGAATCAGAAAATACCATTTTAGAAATTATTAGTCCTATGATTAACAATACTATTGCAATTGTTGAAATGGCCAGAAATTTTTTTTCCATTCTATTTACACCACAAGAACAATGTTTTATTATTAACTTTTTTTGGAGGTTATCAGTAAATGAAAAATAAACAAACACATGATTTTTTAAACGAATTACTTGGTTATTTTTCGTACTTGAAAAGAGCAGAGCCAATTAGTAACGAGGCAAAAGATATAGCAAGTATTATCCATGTGACTCCAAATCCTCTAAGCATTATTGTGTTCAAATCTTTTGCTGGTTCACCGAAAAAAACTACAAAACTAAAGAAAAGGCCGATAATTAGTACTATTATTGCACCTATTATCATAATCATATTTCCTTTCTCCATTTCCAACACCTCTTGTTATGAAATCGTTTTCCAATTATTAAACTCTTGGAAGGTGGTTCCGTGTAATATGGCGTTGGGAAATCTTCGTTGGGAAAATAGGGTTGATACTCGAAATTGGGGTGGATAGATGAAACGGGCTCTATTTCATCATTGTGATTCGCGTTTGGGTAAACGTATAACAATTAGACCAATTGCTATTAATGCTAACCCGATAATCTCAACCGTTTCCCAATTATATTTTGGCAGTAAAGGAATATCTGGATTGTTTGTGATCAATAATAACCATACTGTTAAATTTATTAGAATATTTCCAATAATAAAAGCGATAACACCAAGACCCGAAAATATATTTTTTTTAATATCACTCATATTTTGAAGAATAAAACCTTTCCTCCTCTTCTTCAATAAAACTAAACTTCCTCGTATATTTATAATTTTCCGTATTTTTCATAACATTTGTAACTAAAAATCCATATCTAAATGAAAACAAATGTTTTTATACAGCAAAATGAGGTTCTGTGTAATTCTCGTTTGGGAATTTTATGCTGGGAAATTTAGTTTGATATAGGGATGACTTTTGAAAAATAAACAAACAAATGATTATTTACGGTCTTATTACGTAAATGGATCAGAGATTTTTTCAATTCTCTTTGAATTACAAAATGGACAAATCAATATATCTGGTAACTCATCGAAATATATTCCACAACTTTTACAATGCCATCTCATTTTGGTATCTTCCATACAATCTACTTATAATAATTTATCCTTTAACGGAGGTTATCAGTAATTGAAACCTGTTCATGAAAACCATGATATTCTAAGGATATATTTTTAAGGAACGAGATGTTAGGATATTGATGGTAAAGGAGGAATAAAGGTGGTAATAGGTTTTGTTCTTATGCATGTTTCACCGTTGCATGAATATGAAGTATTTAATACACTCTCGAAAGTACCTGAGGTTATTGAACTTCATCCCTTATTTGGAGAATATGATCTTATAGCAAAAATTGAAGCAAAGGATTATGAAAGCATTGGAGAAATCATTATTCAGAAGATTAAAATAATAGAAGGCATCACCGACACCAAGACTTTAACAGGAATACGGTTGCATTAATACAACTGATGTAAAATTTACAACTAAGGATAAATTTTGTCAATTTAGTGTTTGCAAACTATTTTAAAAAACATATGATATTGATATTATTGCAATCCCTGTCTTTCAAACTCATATGTGTCGCCAAAATACATATGATTATTTATTGTTTAGCACCAATAAGTGCTTTACAATTAGGACAAATCAGAACGAATCTCTTGGGCTTTTTAGCGGAACTCGACCCGGCTCTTCCAAAAAAAGGGCCAAGTGACATACCCAATCCAATATCCATCCAATTTCTTTCAATAATTGGTTTTACCACTTTATGACAAAATTGGCACTCAACTTCCTTGTCATCATACCTAGTATCAAACCACATCTAGTTTGTAAAGAACACGTTTTGTGTTATTAACATTTTTGGAGGTAGCAATTAAAATTTAAAGGAGGAACACCACAGATGTTACACCACAAAAGGAACACCCCTCAACTATACAGAACCCGGTTTAGGATTCTGTAAAATATAGCGTTGGCCAAAAAGGGTTGTCACATCAGAGTTGTTTCCAAATTAAGGATTATTTTTCAAAAACCAGGGACAGCGTTTACATGTACCTAATATCTGACAACCATCTCTTTTACCTATTTGGTTTAAAATCCAACATGCGTCCCCTGGATTCGATTTGTAAGCAAAACACTGTTCCCTTATATCACGTGAACAGTTCATAAACTCCCAGCAATGTCCAGAAGTATCGTTCTTGGATAGAGTCATACGTATTACTCTAATTATCCCTGTCTATAAAAGCATCACGTAAAAAACATTAAAGAATAATTCAATAACAAATGAATTATCAATTTAGTGTCTGCAAATCGTTAAATGGAACCAGTTGATTACCAACTGCCACCCTTATCATCATTTAGGCTCGTGTACTTCGCCTAAGATATATGAGTCTTTTTTTGATGGGGGTGGTTTATTATACTCACTCCAATTAATAACTTTAGAAGGATACGTTTTAAGAAACGAGATGCTATTATGAAAGTGTAGGCACGTACGGAGAGAAAAATGAGTCGGTTTAGAACGAAGAAAAAAGAAGTTATTGAGTTATTTGATGAAAAAACAGGGGGCGTCGTAAGAACTATCTCATTTCGTAGTCCAAAAGAGTTTGATGAATTTATGAAAGGTTTTAAAGAAATGAGATACCCAGGGTATGGTTGGCGATATAAAGATAAAGGGAGAAAGAAAGGAAAAAATAATCTTGTCGATCATTATCACAAAGCATGAGCTGGGGTTTCAGTGTACAGTTTTTTTTAAAAGAAAACCTGGACCTGAGAAGACTGTGAGAGAATAAAAAATGAACATTTATTTTTATTAAAAAAAATATTATAAAAACATATTTATACGCTTTAGAGATGTACAGAAGGCAAGGTGAGGTGGATGAAGACAAGAGCAAATCTTGCATTGGACAAAGAAGACGAGGAGATCATCCGATTATTCACGGAGATCGGGATGCCGAAGTTTCTCTCGAAGGCATTGATGTATATTTCGCAAGTTGATGAATGTAGTTCTACCGATGTAGAACGGGGAACAAATCTGCGACAACCTGAGGTGAGCCTCGCGATGCAGGAACTACGCAGAAGAGGTTGGGTAAAAAAACGGGACCTTAAGAGGAAAGGAAAAGGCAGGCCAGTGCACATTTACACCTCCACAATCGGGTTATCTGAAATATTGAAAACCATCGAACAGGAAAAAATGAAAGAACTCGAAGAAGCAAAAAACGGTATCGCAGAGCTTAAAAGTATTCTCCTGAGTCCATAAGCAGCAGGGTGTCCTTTTTTCACATCCTCTTAGTTTAGATTAGTTTTTATAGTACGAAATGTAATGACGTTATCGTTCAAGCGAGGAAATACATATGGCAGAAGAGACAACAGAAGCAAAAACAGCAGAGAAAAGAAAAACTGACGAAAATGTGATCTATATAGGACACAAACCTCCGATGAGCTATGTGCTCGCAATCGTGACACAGTTTAACACGACTGGTTCGGATGAGGTCATTATTAAAGCCAGAGGCAGGGCGATCAGCACAGCGGTAGATGCCGCAGAAATCGTGAGAAACAGGTTCATCAAAGAAGCGAAAGTGAAAGGCATACACATTAGTACGGAAAGCGTCACCAATGAAGAAGGCAGAACCTCCAATGTGTCATCAATGGAAATAATTTTAACAACGAAAAAGAAAGAGAAATAAGGTAAGCGATACCATTACCTGGCAGTGTTGGAGACGATGGACTCTTGTAAGAAATGTAACGCGCAAGTAGCGAAGGACGCGAACTATTGTTCCAACTGCGGTGCTTCCTTGAAGGATGTTCGTACCGAAGAGTTCAAGGTATCGGCAGACGACCTTGTGAAAACAGTGAAGAAACTCATCCACGAGGGAAACGTTCGGAGAATTTTAATCAAAGATGACAAAGGAAAGACCCTCATGGACATCCCCGTGACCGTCGGCGTCGTCGGAACCATCCTTGCCCCCTGGCTTGCCGCGCTTGGCGTGATCGGTGCGATTGCGACCAACTGCACGATCGTGGTCGAGCGAGAGAAGCAATAACCGTTCCATCAAAAAGAACTATTCAACCCGTTAGCGTAACATTGGTGCCCCAAGACGCGTACCCTGAGGGGTTCCCAGGGACCCATTCAGGAGGCACACGATATGCCCGGTAGACCTGAAGCACCCTGAATGGCTGCTCATAGTCCCAGACGATTTTTGAGGTGTTGGTGACCTCGAACACCCGACCGTTCGAGCCTTCCGAAATCAGCGTGTTCCCGTTGGGGAGGCGCTGCGCGGAGCTGATATAGTAGCTGAAGAACTTATGGCCGTCGCCACTGCGTGGGAACCACCAGTTCCCAGTGGGGTAGGAGTACTGCCAGACGATGTCGAAGGTCACCGGGTTGAACTCGATCACCCGAGACCAGAGCCTGAAGCGGTCCGGCATCCCGAAATACCCATAGCCTGCCACGCCCCCGTTATCGAACAGAAGGATGTCCCCTGCCCCAGGAAGGCCTTGAGGAATCATATGGGCGTGATGCAGACCGATGATCTGCCCGAGTTTTCTACCAGCCTCGGTATCATTCGAATAGTAAGGTCCCACCCGCCACACGATGTCCCCGGTGTGCTTACTGATGATGGCGATGAAGTCCCCATTCCGAGAGCTGACGATGATGTTCTCAGGGTTGAAGCACGAATAGTTGGTCGGATCCATCGTGTACCATTTATTCTCGCCAAGGACAGACATGGAGTTCATGTGCAGGTAGTCGCCGTCACCAAGAATACCTGGATTGTTAAAGATGCCATGCTTGCTTGTATTATCAAAGCCCATCTGGTTGAAATGCTCGGAGGCGTGCCATTCGAAACCCGTGGGGGTCCCATCCCAGTTGATCTCATAGATGACCTCATCCGAGAGCTGCCGTTTGCTGATGCTGGTGTTGATGACGGTGTGGTGGGAAAGGATAAGGGTCGTCCCGTTCGACACCACATCCTGGCCTGGCGCGTAGTACCCCACTGAGTTTCCCTCGCGCTCAAAATCATGATGCTGCCGTGCCCTCCCATCCTCCCTTCCGTTATAGCTCCAGACGATAGTCCCGTTCCAGTCCAGCTCCTCAAGCGTGGTCGCGTCCCCGCAGGCCAACCCGCAGAATTTGTATTTCATACCCGTGATCAGGAACCCCCCTGGAAACAGTTTTGCTGGCTGCGGAAAAAACGTGTTCCAGCGATGGATCAGCGTGCCATTCATATCGATCAACGATGGGAACGCACTGTTGATCAAGGTGTACCCGTCACAACATCCTTGGTCATGGACGGTGACCCAGGCTTGCACCAACGGAGCGCTTGAGAGAGTACCGACAAGAAGAAACGTTGCAAGAAGCTTGTGTGGAATGCCCCTGATGATTCTTTTCACTCTGCTTTCCCCAGGTTGTATATGATATAATATAATATGGATACAATTATAAATTATTTCCTATGGGAGAAACGATTCTGCATGTTTTTCTCGGTGAAACGAAAGAAGAACGGAGAAAAAAGCAGCAATCCCTTTCGTTTCAGTGCCCCGCCGTTTCATCACTATAGGGCTTCCTTCTTCTGGACCGATGTTTGCTTCTCGTAGAGATAACGAATTAAGGAGCACTGACAATACAAGGTCTCCCCAAACATAAACGAAAAAGCACAGAAGGAATCCTTGCGAGGGCATTCGATTGCGACTCCGTTTCCCAGGGATCGCAAATGGGTGAATTCCAGGTCGTTTGAAAAACAGTTCCCGCGCTCCGTACACCCTGTCTTTTCCATCATTTCAGAGAGTTCTCTCTCACTGATTTTCATCGGCCCTCCCCGATAATCAGATGCCTGCCCTATGATAGCATGTGACTTCTTGGTACTTCCACATACCACTAATGCTATATAAAATTTATTCTTGTATAGGTGACAAATGTTATGAATAATTCTTTATCATTTTTTAAGAAGCACGAGCGAACGCTCTGAACATCATCACTGAAACGGATTGACCTTGAACACAACAAGAACATATTCCTTGCCGTTGAACCCATGATAATTTTTCTGATCCAAGGGCAATGGACCGCGATACCGATGGATATGCCCGTTCGCGATCACCCATCCTACCACATTCGTACTGAACCACTTGACATGAGACAGCATGGTATGTTTCCCGATGAACAGAGCCCTCCCTGTGAATCCCGATAGCGACAATGGAGCTGGAAAGCTCTTATCCACGGTTCCGGTTGAACAGTCCACAGCGCTTGTCATCGGCATGAGAACACCGACCAGTAGCATGCATCCAACAACACCTAGGAGTTTTTTCGACATAGTTTTATCCCCTCATTTTAAGGTAGTATCCATGGTGTTGATTTCATGTGTATAAATATTTTGTGGAGAACGTTACAGACCGCGGGCTCCTTTTTTTCCCTCCTTCCTTGCTCCTCAAACCATAACATTTTCATACCTTGAGATGATGTGCAGTACCACAAGGACCTGGCCCCTGTGTTGGGACTCTAGGAGCGTGTCGTTGTATGGGGAGAACCATCATCCAGAAAATCTTCGAAGCGCATTCACAAGGAAGCGCGGCCATTGATGAGATCATCGATGTTGCTATCGACGTCAGGGTCGCCCGTGATTTTGGCGGAGCAAACGTCGTCAAACACCTGGAGGAACACCATCTTCAGATCGATGACCCGAAGCGGACGTTTTTCACGTTCGACTGCAATCCAGGCGGCTGTGACCAGAAGTACGCGGAGAACCAGCAGCTCTGCCGGTCATACGCACGAGCGCACGGCATCAAGGTCTTCGATATCAACGCAGGGATCGGCACGCATCTCGCGTTCGAGCAAGGACTGGTGAGGCCTGGGGACACGTTCGTCTCCACGGATTCACATGCGAACATCCTTGGTGCCCTCAGCGTGTTCGGGCAGGGGATGGGTGACATCGATGTCGCCCAGGCGTTCGCGGTCGGGAAGGTCTGGTTTAAGGTGCCGTCTACCATAAAGATCATTTTCAAGGGAGAACCGTCCAAAACCGCAACGCCCAAGGATGTGGTCCTCAAGATGCTTCAGGAGCTTGGAGCAAACGGTCTTTTGGGGTATGCTGCTGAGCTTTCCGGTGAGTACATCGATGCATTATCCATTGACGGTAGAATCACGATCGCATCCATGGCCACCGAGATGGGCGCAATCATCCTCTTTTTCCCGATCGACAGGATCACACAGGAGTATTACCTGAAGGGTCTCGGCATGAAAATACAACCTGTGCAGGCGGACCCTGATGCGTCGTACGAACGAACCATCACGATCTCCCTTGCAGGGCTTGAACCAATGATATCAAGGCCCGGGCACCCAGAGGATGTCGTCACTGTGAAGGACGTCGCAGGCACACCAGTGGACTCCGGGTTCATCGGCTCGTGCACGAACGGTAGACTGGAGGATATGCGCGCGGCAGCAGCGGTCCTGAAGGGAAAGACGATCGCCCCGGGAAGGATCCTCAAAATCGTCCCAGCCACCGACACGATATGGAACATCTGCCTCAAGGAAGGACTCGTGAATATCTTCAAGGACGCAGGCGCGCTCATCGGCTCCGCAGGCTGCGCAGGATGCGCCGCAGGTCAAATCGGGCAGACCGGGAAAGGAGAGATTACGGTTTCCTCCGGGAACCGTAACTTCGCTGGGAAACAAGGGAGGGGGGAGATGTACCTTGCATCGCCAGAGACGGTTGCGGCCTCCCTTGTCGCTGGGTACATTACGACGGTGGATGCGATCCCGAAGAAACCAGCGCCCGTGCCAATCGCAAAAACCATGGTTGAGCAAGTCTCACCACCGCCTCATACCATGCAGCCGCTCACGGTAGAAGGCCGAGCATGGGTCATCGTAAAGGACAACATCGACACCGACATGATCTTCCATAACAGATACCTCACCATCACAAACCCTTCTGAGATGGCGCAGTACACCTTTGGGAACCTCAAGGGGTACGAGCGGTTCGCGAAAGAGGCGAAGCAAAGTGACATCGTGGTTGTCGGCAAGAACTTCGGGTGCGGCAGCTCCCGGCAGCAGGCTGTCGACTGTTTCAAGGCGCTGGGCGTAAGCGTGATCATCGCCGAGTCGTTCGGCGCGATCTACGAGCGTAATGCGATCAACAGCGCGATGCCGATCCTGATCGCGGACGACATCACGAAAAAAATCCATGAGAACGACATTGTGTTTGTGGACTTTTCCACCGGTGAAATCAAGGATAAGACACAGGGAAAAACATTTCAAGCGAAACCGTTTTCACCGGTGCAGAAAGACATCTATTTTCGAGGAGGACTCCTTGGAGGGTGACGAGCTATGGGGCAAACGTTCGCTGAGAATATTCTTGCAAAATACGGGCATGAGAAAACAGTGGTGCCAGGGCAGATCGTGACGGTAAAACCTGATCATCTGCTCATGCATGATAACGCGGCACCGATCATAGCGAAGATCACCTCTGAACTAAAGGATTACGGCATCTCGAAACGAGATCTGCCGATTATTGTGCTGGATCATGTGATTCCAGCTGCGGCGGAAAAAAACGCTGTACAGCATAAGCAGATCAGGGAGTTCGTGAAAACCTACAAGATCAAGCATTTCTACGATGTCGGGTATGGGGTGTGCCATCAGATCGTGGTGGAGAAGGGGCTTGCGTTACCAGGCATGGTGCTTCTCGGCAGCGACTCCCATACGTGCAGTTACGGCGCGGTCGGTGCGTTCTCCACGGGGATCGACCGGACCGAGGCGGCTGCACTGCTGCTCACCGGCGAGACGTGGCTTAAGGTCCCGCTAAGCATCAAGATGACCCTCGCAGGGTCTCTCCAGAAAGGAGTCACCGCGAAGGACGTGATCCTCCATATCATCGGGGATGTCTCTGCCTCCGGTGCTGATTACTGCTCGGTGGAGTTCCACGGTGATGTGAAGCACTTTTCTGTGGACGACCGCTTCACGGTCGCGAACATGGGCGTGGAGATGGGAGCGAAAAACGCGTTTTTCCCGGTGGATGCGGTCACGACGAGGTATCTTTCTTCCATCGGCATCCCAACATCACGGTACAAACCAATCTATCCTGACAAGGATGCGACCTACGACCGAGAGCTTGTGTACAAGCTGCGTGAGATACCACCGGTCGTTGCGGCTCCGCATGGCGTCGACAATGTGAAACCGGTCACGGAGGTCGAAGGCATCGAAATCCAACAGTGTCTCCTGGGTACGTGTACCAATGGGCGGCTGTCTGATTTCCAGGTAGCAGCAAAGATCCTCAAGGGAAAGCACATCGATCCAAGGGTTCGACTCCTGGTGCTTCCTGCGTCGAGACAGGTGTACCTTGACGCAGTGAAAGAAGGAGTGATGGAGACCTTGGTGAAAGCAGGAGGGACGGTGTTACCGCCAGGATGCGGACCGTGTCTCGGGGCGCATCAGGGGGTGCTAGCGCCTGGGGAGCGCTGCATCAGCACGTCGAACCGGAATTTCAAGGGACGCATGGGGTGCGCCGATGCGGAAATTTACCTCGCGAGCCCTGCGACGGTGGCAGCGTCTGCGATTCATGGGAGGATCACAGATCCTCGCAAGGAGATGAGACGATGAAGGTCTGGCGTTACGGCGATAACATCAACACTGATATGCTCTTCCCTGGGAAATACACGTACACGTGCAGCACAGCCGAGGAGATCAAACCGCATCTCCTGGAGGACTTGGACCCGTCGTTTGCGAAGAATGTCCATGAAGGAGATCTGATCTTTGCCGGGAAGAACTTCGGGTGCGGTAGCTCCCGGGAGCAGCCTGTCATCGGGCTTAAAGCGGTCGGGATCGTTGCTGTGGTCGCGGGAAGCTTCGCACGGATCTTCTACCGGTCCGCGATCAACCAGGGGCTTCTGCTTATCGAATGCCCTGAGGCGGTGGGCGCGTACCACGAGGGGGATACGGTGTCCCTTGACGTGAAGGACGGGACGATCATGGTCGGTTCAAAGACGTTCTCGTTCCCGAAGCTGCCTGCGGAGATCCTTGCGATCCGTGATGCGGGAGGCTTGCTTGCGTACACGCGGGAGAACCTGAAAAAACGGAAGAAACGGTAGCCCGTTTTTTTTGTAAAAAGAGGAAGGGGTAAGCCGTGGGGTGTTCACGGTTACTCGTCGTCGTAAATCTCCAGGGTTTCGAAGAACTCCGGAGTGAAGTAATAGCCGTAGGGCGTCTTTTCGATGAGGCCTTTCTTCACGCAGCGCTCGAAGAGGTCCTCGTGCACGGCTGTTGCTTCCTCGTATATGGTTTTATCGTGTGCTTTTGGTTTTTTCGTGTTGTGTTTTTTGGGTGTTGTCACCTCTCACCAACTCCTGCTATTGATATACAATAGCATGATACCTGTTGTCAGTAATGCTATTTAAACGTACCCCGCAAATTTGACAAAACGAAAAAATCCCCAGGGACGACGACAGGGATCCGATGAAGATTAAGGGTTGTCGGTCACGAGCAGTTCGTTCACAGGCACCCCGTCGCTCCAGAGGCCCATAAACCGCTGCTGCGAGGTGTTCCCTAGGCAGTACTCCTTATTGATCCCGTAGAACGCGTACTCTGTGAGGGCGTCGAACAACTTCCAAGTCGAAAAGTAATCCATGGCATCGACCCAAGAGCTGTTCGGAGTGCAGACCGGAGCACCATGGTCCGCGATAAGTGGAGGAGATCCATGATAATCAGATCGCTGCACCACGAAATCCTTCTGGGTGAACGGTATCTGTGTCGAGGTCTTGAAGATCAGCTTCCCTGACGTACTTCCCGCGATCGTATCGTTCTCACCGACCACTACAAGGAGCAGCGTCGTCGACGGGATGCCGCTGAAATTCCGTAGCATCGTGAAAGGCCGCAGGAACGGCTGCACCGGCATGATCGCCCGGGGGACCGGCAGTCCAGAGGTGTTCGCAAGCGCCGCCATCTCCGCCGTGATGCCGCCGCCCAGCGAATGGCCGACGATCGCAAACTTCTCAAGGTCAGGACGGACATGGCTGCCGTTCTCAAGAATCGCGATCGCCTGCTTCACAGCGTCAATCGCGTACTGTGTCGCATAGCGAAGGTTCACGACCATCCCAGCCTGATAGCGGGGGTACACCACGATATTCCCCTGGCGCACCAGATGGTCCACCCATGCCTCATAATAGAGCGGGTAGAAGGCGCCCCATCCATGGTTAAACACGATGAGAGGGGCTGACTGCGGGGTCGGTTCCGCTGGTTCAAAGATCCAGAACTCATGCGCCCCTTGGCCATACTGGGTCTTCAGTACTGCCCCGAACGAATAGTTCGAACCTCCAGGACCAGTGGCGGGTTGTCTGGGTTGGGAGGGCATTTGGTACCCGGAGAGGAACCAGTGTAAGGTCGCGTTATCATAAAGGGATTGCCAGCGATGCAGCCCATAGGTGGTTTCAAGCAGCGTTGTATTAATCCCTGCACGCGTAAGTTCTTCTGAGAAATGAACTCCTGCCGCTGATGGTACGCGATGGTCAAGACCGCCAACGACAACCAGGGTAGGAGGGAACCCCGGCTCAAAATTTTGCGAACCAGTCACATCGTAGACCGGGTACTTTAGCAACCCTCGCAAGGTGACCGCGTCAGCGTTCGCGCCAGAGCAGACCGCAAGCGCCGCAAACTTAGAGGTGAACCAATGGCCGATGCGACTCGTCATAGTCCCGCCGCTTCCAAAACCGAGGCAGAATAGGTGCGAGAGGTTCACAGCAACAGGTGACGACGTCTCAAACCAGGAGAGGATATTTTGGATGAAGAGCAGGTCGACAGAATCATTGACTGTTTTGTCTGTGTACGCCCAGTCTCGTACCCCAAACTTGTCAGGGGTTATCTCCGCATCCGGTGCCACAATGAAAAAACCATCCGTTAAGGCCTTCGTAGTGAATGTCGCCTGTGGCGAGGAGCCATTCGAGGTGGGGAACCAGGTTTGCGCATGCTGGAACCGACCATGGAGAAGGAACAGCACCGGGTAGCCTTCCGAGGGTGCAGGGGTCGTGGGTGCTTCCCAGAGAAAGTGCCGATCGCCGATCCATACTTGCGTCGGTCCCTCTTGCAGCGATGGATGCGAAGGAGAGACGGACACCGATGTTGCAAACGGCATCACCAAGAGCACGCTACACATGATACATTCATAGGGTATACGCTTCATACCATCAACACTCCAGTTCACTCCGTGGGTACTAAAAGAGAGGATGACAAATATAAAGGTTCCGCTCGGGGACTTGAGCGTCTACCTCTGTTGAAAGGTGTTGATGGGGTGCAGGATAGAGGTGGAGAGGAGATGGGGAAAATAGGGCTTGCACCCCGATCGACAAACCTCGCATTAATATTACGTTCATAGAATATAAATTTTGTTATTGGAGGATCCCTGCTAGAAACCCTCGTTTGGTTCGAAAAAAGCACGATGTGAAAATGAACAGGAAGGGAAGAGGGGGATAAAATATGAAGAAGTAAACAGAAAAAAACTGTTGTTGTCCCTTCCTGTTTCTATTTCGTCCAGCAGAGAAGCATCCTTTTCGCCCTTCATTAACATTGTTCGCAGCTACGTACGCAGTTACCAATGCACATGAACAAGAAAGAAAATACTCCCCTCCCTCCCACTCCTTAGTTCTGTGACTCCTGCGGCACCCTCTCCTTAGGGACATCCCGCCAGATGCATAGCGACCCGATAATGCTGCCATCTCGATTCAGTCGCGGCACCCGCGTCACCGACGCCCACTGCTCAGACCCATTAGCGCCTGTCACCCGCTCCAAGGAATCAAGCATTGGCGCTCCGGTAGACACCACCTTCGAATCGTTCTCAAAGGCAATATGCGCCTGCTCCTGGGAAAGGAAATCAAACGTTGTTTTCCCCACCATCGCCTCAGGGCGAGTGTTCCACCGGGAGGCCATGGCCTTATTCACCAGGATGAACCGATGCTCCATATCCTTGAACGCTACTGCATCAGGGAGCATATCCATAAGACTCTGTAGATAACCCCAATGGCGGGCTGATTCCTCCTCCATATGTTTCCACTCGGTCACATCACGGGAGATCCCCATGGTCCCGATGATCTCACCCTCAGCATTATACCGAGGAATCTTCGTCACCAGTGCCCAACGATCGAGCCCATCCTCCTGACCGATGCACTCGAGCTTGTTGGCGACCGCAAGCCCAGAGCCCATGACGAGACTGTCTTCCAACGACTGCTTCTCTGCTTGCTCCCGCGGTAACACCTCGCTGTCGGTCTTCCCGACAAGCTCAGCTGTGGACATGTTCCAGTAGGCAGCCTGGGCCTTATTGACCAGCAGAAATCGATTCTGATCATCCTTGAAGTATACCGGATTAGGGATACTGTCCATGAGCGTGACCAGAAGCTCCTGCGCAAGAGCACGTTTCTTCTCAGCCTCGTTGCGCGCCGTGATGTCACGCACGATCAGCACGAAATTGTCGACCTCATTGTTTTTCTTCACAAGGAAAAACGAGCTGATCTCTGCATCAAGAACGCATCCTCGCTTGTTCTTTATCTCTGTCAGGTAACTCGTCGCGTTCTTCTCCGAGAGTAGCTGCTCGAACTGCTGGATGACCACTGGTAGTGATTTCGCGGTGAGCACATTCATGCTGAATAAATTTTTCGACAGAAAATCTGATTTCGCGTAATCAAGCATCTCGCACATGCGCGTGTTCACATCATGGATGTCCCCATGTGCATCAAGTACGACAATCCCGTCGGTCGTGTACTCGAACAACCCATGATACTTCTTTTCGCTCTCCCTGAGTCGTTTCTCCTGGTTCTTCCGCTCCGTAATATCCCACAACAGTACGAGCATCACCAGCTTCCCGTCCACGCGGAAAATCGAGATGCTGACCTCAACAGGGATCCTTGTGCCGTCTTTACAGATGCTTTCGTTTTCAAACGTCAAGCACCCTCGGGCTGCAAGCTCATCTTTACATTGTGCCCAATCCGTGCCCTCCGATAAGATATCAAACAGGGATAACCGCAGCAGCATGCTGCCTTCATACCCAAGGAACTCATACGATCGTTGATTCGCCTCTAGGATCTCCCCCTCGAAACTTGTGAGAAACGCAGCAGCGTTGATCCGCTCAAACAAGGTCTTGTACCGATCATCTGAGGAGGACGCCCTCGGCTTCTCCTCAAGAACCCTCTCTGTAGACTCCAGCATACCCCATCACGCTGCGTGCAATCCCAACACGACTCTAGCACTGCAAGGAAACACATCAATGATATTAAAAGTTGTGTTTCATCTCACCGCTATTCGCATACATTGCTGCTGCTGCGCTAGCTCAAACGTGACCGGAAAAAACTGCTTCAAAAGCCACATATGGGTGTACGCATGGTTACTGAGCTGCCGGACTAGGCATGAGGATCCCTTCGGCGCATAGACGAGGTACGGGAGCAGCTGATCGATCGCATAATGGTCAACGGTCGCGCCACTCACAATCTCCTGGCAAAGTTGTGTAGCTGCGCTCTCACCGATCTGCTCCGCAGACACGCCCTTCTCCCCAAGTACATTCGCCCCCAGCACCGTCTCGTCCGTCTCGGACCATACGACAATCCCGGTGCCCGAGGACGCCGAGGAGGACGGCTCAACCTGCAGGAACGCCTGCAGATGATGATTAAGCGCGGTTTTCATCGCCGCATGTTTCATCCTGGTGGCGATATGGTCAGGGAGGCCCGCGATGTTGATGATGCCATGCATCTCCGAGAACGACTGCGGGTCGATCACCTGGAACGGGCGGAGCCTTTCGGTCGGAGATATCGTCATGGTCGCGTCACCGCCACCGGCAGGGTAGTACCCGCGTGATTGAAGGTGTATCTCTGTGTTAACCCCAATTTTGTGGATTAAGGGGAGGAACACGTGGGCAAAGTAATCCCAGGATGGGGCCCATCGAACATCGGTCCCTCCTTTCAACCGGATGGTAATTGGAACGGTGGTCCGAAGCGCGCTGAGCAGACAGGTCTGAAATACGAGTGTGATACTCCCCGCAGTCCCCACATCAAAGGTGTACGAACCAGGGAGGATCGCACCAGGGGTGAACGTCAGTTTGGAAGATCCGATCGCAAGCCCTTCGGTCTTGGCCTGGCACATGGATTGCATGCAGGAGACCGCGGTATAATGCTGTGGGCGAAGCCCGGGGACCGGACGGTTCGCACGTATATTGGTGATGCTGATCGGTGTGTTCGTCAGAACCGACAACGCGACAGCCGTGCGGACGATCTGCCCGCCGCCTTCACCATAGGACCCGTCAATCGAAAGCACAACGTCACCTATTCACGAGCATTTCAAGGAGGAGCGACAACGCTGCATCGCACGCCTGCTCCTTATTCTGGAGACGATCACCGGAGAAAAGAAAGCGTTTCACCACCACGGCATTACGAGTTGCAACACCAATATACACAAGCCCGACCGGTTTATCTTTCGTACCACCAGTCGGACCTGCGATGCCGGTAGTGGACACCCCGATATCGACACCTGCGCGTGTTCTAATCCCTTCAGCCATCGCATGCGCTACTTCTTCGCTTACCGCACCGTATTTTTTCAAAAGGTTTTCTGGAACATCTACTAACTGGGTCTTTGATGTATTGCTGTAGGAGATGACACCCCGATCGAAGTACTCTGAAGACCCTGAGATATTGGTAAGCAGGTGAGCAAAAAGACCGCCGGTACATGACTCAGCGGTCGCAATGGTAAGGTGCTGTTTTTTGAGTTCATAAGAGACTTTATTAAGAAGTTCTGAATTTATCATAGACTTTTTACCACCTTTTTCCATTCAAAATATCTATTCGGTTCCAATTTATATATGGAGCATTAAAACAGGAATTTAAATACTTTTATTTTTAATTGATTGCCTCAAAATTTTTTTAATCGAAACAATGAAAAAAAAGTAAGAAGAAGTGTAGTTCATTTCAGGTATTTTTTTAAGCCAAGTTCATGCAGATACATAAGGTATCGTGGGTCTAGCTTTGTTGGTAGAGGCGAGCACTCCATCCTATCAATGCTTTGCTTGAATACCCCATGCTGGGTGTTTTCTGTGACTGGCTGCTTAGCTCGTCAATGTAGACTGTCACCTCTGCACTTTCCTTGGAATTACCTGCTGCATCAAAGACGATGGCCTTCGCAATTTTCCCAGATCCCTGATAGGTCCATTGGTACGGTCCCGGGGCAGAAATATTTCCCTGAAGACTGTCATCAATATAGAACGCGACCTTGGCGAGACCGCTGGTCGCATCGATGACGTTGGCATCCAGCAGCCATTTTGTCTTCGCTGGGTTCAACGCGGTCACCGTAAGAGTAATCGTCGGTGCGGTCTGGTCGATTTTAAAGGAGAACGGACCTTTCACCGATTCCGTGTTCCCCGCATAATCAATGGAGTAGTAGCTGAGGTTGTGAGAACCATCTGCGGAAACAGAAAATGGAATGCTATACTTTATCCAGGCTCCAGCATCAATCTTGTAATATGTTGAGTTGACTCCAGACGGACCTTTCCCAATGACAAGAACAGGATTACCGGACATTTGTATAGGTCGACCAGAATCTGTTGCAGTGAGCGTAATCGTGACGCTGCTGGTGTACCAGTTGTTATCGCCTATGGTCCCTGAAAGCTGGTGGGTCGTTATCGGCTTCGTCTTATCGATTTTGAATAGAAACGGGCCTTTGATCGGTTCCATATTCCCCGCTTTGTCAATGGAGTAGTAATTCAGCGTGTGCGTATCCTCAATGGAAACAACAATTGGCGAGACATAGATGTTCCAGCTGCCATTGTCAATCTGATAATAGGTATGGTTGACCCCTGATCCGGTATCAGTTACAGACAGCGTAATTGTGACATTGCTGATGTACCAACTATTGTTGCCTATCGTTCCTGAGAATGTATGGGTTGTTACTGGTACGATCTTATCGATTTTAAGATTCGTCGATTTTACGGTTTCGGCATTTCCGACTTCGTCAACTGAATAGTAAGAGATTGTGTGGTTCCCATCATTTGATACCATAAAAGGTGCAGTGTAGTTTATCCAGTTGCCACCGTCGAGTTTGTACATCGTTTCGTTAACACCGGATTGGGAATCAATTGCTACCAAGGAAACCAAGACAGGAGTCGTATACCAATCGTTATCCCCGACGGTCCCATTGAAATAGATGATTGTAACGGGTGGTATAATATCTAATATGGTCGTGAAGTTCCATACGGGTCCAGCTGTTGATGCACCATGGTTGTCCCACGCCACAATCTTCCAATAGTAGGTTGTGCCGTACTCAAGTCCAAAGGGGTTATATGAATTACCTGTCTGATTGCTAATCATCTTTAAGGGTAAACTCGTGGTCCCGAAGTACACATCATAGGTGACGTTGTTGCCTAGGTCAGGATCGCCACCACTCCAAGTGAGATTCGTATTTATGGATACATTATTTGCCCCATCAATTGGTGATGGGTTATTTGGTACATTTGGTTGCTGGTTGATGATAATAATTTGTTTGGTTGTGCTGCCGTTTGCACCATCATTATCAGTAACAGTCAGAGTTATGGTATAATTCCCAGAATCCAGATAGGTATGATTGACAATCATGCCGATACCGTTTGTTCCATCTCCGAAATTCCAGTGATATGATGTTATTTCCCCATCGAAGTCAAAGGACGCTGAGGCGTTCAACGAAACGAGTCTATCATTGATTACATAGCTGAAGTTTGCTGTTGGAGGTTGATTTTGAGTTGTCGTAAAGTTGTATACGCTACTCTCATTTGAATGACCGACTTGGTCTGTGCTGTTCACGACAAAATAATAGGTACTATGCTCGTCCAGATTATAAAGAGTAATGGTATGCATTGTAACGTTAAGAGGACTATAAACCTGATGGGTAAAATTCCCTGGTTCTGTCCCGTATTTGACCAGACTATCCGACTCATCATCGGTGGTCCAACTCACGACAGATGAATTTTTTGTTATGTACGCTGCTGCAACATTACTAATAATGGGCGGAGAAATTTCAACAACTGAGACAACGGCATTCGTCCTTGTTTCTTCAGGGACGCTTGGGAAATAAACGGTTGCATAGTTGATTATCGCTGTCCTATCTGGTACATCGTTTCTCACGTTCATACTAATATTCGTGTATCCCCCTTGACCAGGATCGACTTCTCCAACAAACCATGTGATGGTTCTCGTTGCGGGATTGTAGATGCCTGGAGGAGCAATAACCGAATTATTATTTTTGTTTATGACTGGGTTAATCTGAATAGTTGAATCATTGAGATCTAAATCTAAAGTATCGGTGAAGTACACACCAAATGCGGTTCCCTCCCCCTCATTTTCAAATTCGATAGTATAGTTTAATTTCTGATTCGGTTCAATCCCACCTTCAGGTCCAAATTTGAAGTTGGGGTCACGGGCAACCGTAACGATACTAGACCAACTACCGCCAAATATATCTTTTAACAAATCGTATAAATTAAATCCGTTAATATAAGTAGTATAAACACTTTTAGCAATTTCATCTGGAGAGATTGCCAAACCCCATATAGCTGAGTTTAAATTAATTGGTTCACTACGATTTCTAGTTGCATATAGAACGGCTGCCCATACCAACTCGGTACAATACCATTTCTCTGCATCAATGTTTCCATCAGGATGAAAAATGGGTCCATCAGGATTAAAAAAATCTTTTAAGGCTTCATAGTCTTTTCCAATTTGAGCACTAACAAAATTGATGATATCTTGTCTTTCATTATCTGTGAGATCAGCTACTCTATAGATAGCAACTTCGACTTTATTTGGAAAGTCAAAATGAGAGATATCAGTTGCTACAACTCCACCTTGGTTCACTCCGTTGACATAATCGTTTGGTATTGCTTCTATTACAAAATCCCCAAAATAAGTTTGACCGGTTCTACTATCAGTATAATGGTCAACAAAAATACCTGTGTGAGTATAGTCCCCAGTCACTCTAACAGGGCTTAATGGATCCGCTACAAGTATAATATCACCATTTTGAATGTTGCTCCTCCACGAAGTTGTGTCTAACTTTACAAGTTTTCTATCTTTAGAGGTAGTCGAAACTCTTGTGAGAGTGTCTAATTGGGTTCCAGAGGGTAGACCTGACTGAACAGTTGATTTTACAAATATAGTTCGACTCTCACCAGGTAAAAGATCTCCCAGATCCATTCTGACTTCATTTGATTCATCATCGAAAAAACTTTCTGAACTAGAAACATAACTAAGATGAGGAGCCAAAGCGAAGTAAACTGCCACATTTTTTGCATTTATTAATCCGACATTTCTATAATGTATGGTGTATGTAATCGTCTGTCCAGGACTAACTCTTCCAGGCCCCCATGGTATTACATTCAAATCAGCCATTGGTGGTAGACCGATGTCCAGTCTTTCTATCGTTATAGTCAAGGTTCTTGATATACCACTTTCATTCAATATCCCGGATACAATGCCTGCAAGTGGTTCAGCGAAAGCACCATTCAACTGTGATACATTTTCTGATACGAGATGGTCATAAGCCCATCCTTCCCCCTGAACCAAATTCTGTGACATAAGAAATAATTGAGAATCCCTCTCCGTAATAGGGGTTGGTTTCATTATTAATTCTCACATGGGTGATGGTGATACATAAAGAGCGGTTGTATGCTCCTGACGCTACTCCTTCGAGTAAAGATTGCAGAACATAGAGTTCAGATGAATAATTACTTGAATCTTGATAGCAGAGTGTTCCATTTACCTCCATTTGTGCAAAAACTAAATCACTTCCTATGCGATTAATTTGCCAGTTTGCTTGATAATGATCGTAAACACCGCTGCCATTCACAGATTCATTAAGGTAACCGTCCACAACCCCTGTCATGTCACCTCCGACCTCGCCTTTAAGATAAATTTTTCTTTCTCCAGGCATCTTAAACGCAAAGCCTTGGGAGTACCCTTCACGAAGAACGCTTTCGATAGAGGCTGACCAATTACCTCGGTAAAATCCTTTCCCCCCAAATGACCCTGAATTCACAAGAACTAACTTAAAGCTAGTGAAATTCATTGTCCCGTTGAAATCACCGGTAAACGAAGCAATTGCTGTTGCATTTTGACTGACGATGGTCTCAAATAAACCATGAGTGGTTGATGTCGTTTCATTCATTACTGATTCAGTAGTAGAAGGATTCCAGATATACGTTTCAAATGGACGCATGAGTGGATAATAATCTGATTCACCGCCGACATTGTATGGTGAATCGCCAATGCCATCGCCATTCATATCACTGCCGTTATAATTGTTCCAATAGTTCCCAAGATAGTTTGTATATTCAGATTCGTTATACGAGTAAAGAAATGGTTGGGGAGAATTCCAGAGGTTACTTGAAAATAACGAAATCCCATTTACTGTATTGTTAATGAAGTTGTTGAGGTAAATTTCGTTATTGTTTGATGAATCTAAGGATATGCCATTGTGGTTGTTCGAAATAATGTTATTCATAATACTGTTGAGACTACTACCAACCAAGTAGATGCCGCCCCCGGTGTTTGAGTTTATCGTATTGTTTGCGATGCTATTGTAGTTACAAGAAGACAGGTAGATACCATTGTTATTGTTGGTAACTTTATTAAAAGCAATGAGGCCATCGTTCGTTCCACTAAGATAAATCCCATATCCACTGCAGTCAGAAACTATGTTATTCTTCAAAATTACTTTGCCGCCAGGTTCATCGAAAACACAGCCGATGCCGCCACCGGCATTCTCAATGGTGGTATTTGTGATAGTAACGTTCCTCCCTGGAAGAACGAGGAGACCTATGCCACCGTAGGGGTTGTTCCGCAGGACGGTGTTTGTTACAAGGACATCTGCTGTTGCAACCTTATGGTGTATATAATAATCATCGGTTCCCCAGTGTATACCGCCGTGGTTATCCTCAATAGTACAATTGTTTACAATAAGAGCCCCAGGGGAGACGCCGCCGTAGATCCCCCAGTCACCGCAGCCTCTGATTGTCATGCCATCAAGCGTGAGATCACAACCATCGACATAGATTCCTGACCCGCTAATATTATACATATTGAAAGACATGATTGTCAGATCTGAGCAGGAAGAAAGAATCAAACCGTTCCCGCTTGTATTCTGAATGATGAGGGACGAAGGGATGGTCATGTTGGAGCAGTAAGTGAGAACCAAGCCACTCCCACCTGCATTATGAATGGTAAGGGACGATGGGATGGTCAGGTTGGAGCAGGAGATGAGCCATATGCCATGCTGACCCGTGTTCTGAATGTCAAGGGATGAGGGGAGGGCTATGTTGGAGCAGGAGGTGAGAACCAAGCCGCTCCCACCTGTATTCTGAATGGCAAAAGACGGAAGAATGGTTATATTGAAGCAGGATGTAAGAACCAAACCATTCTGACTCGCATTCTGAATGGTAACGGACGAGGGGATGGTCATGTTGGAGCAGGAACCGAGAGTCAAGCCGCTCCCACGGACGGTATTAATTGAGATATCGGAGAGAACGCCATTTTTAACCCCGCTGATATCCACACCATTTCCACTGCTATCTCCACCACTATTGGTAATAGTGATATGCTCCAGGGTTGCTCTGCCGCCGGGTTCATCGATACCACAGGCAACGCCACGACCAGTATTATTCTCCATAGTGGTATTCATGATAGTAGCGTTCCTCCCTGGAAGAAGGAGGAGTGTTATGCTATCATCGCCGGTATTGTTCCGCAGGACGCTGTTTGTTACAAGGACATCTGCTGTTCCATACTCATGCGTCCACCCATACCACCCAAGGGTCCCCCAGTGTATCCCACCGCCGTGGTTATCCTCAATAGTACAATTGTTTACAATAAGAGCCCCAGGGTAGGAGCCCCCATAGATTCCCCATCTGCCACAATCTCTGATTGTCATGCCATCAAGCATGAGATCACAACCATCGACATAGATTCCTGACCCGCTAATATTATACATATTGAAAGACATGATTGTCAGATCTGAGCAGGAAGAAAGAATCAAACCGTTCCCGCCTGTATTCTGAATGATGAGGGACGAAGGGATGGTCATGTTGGAGCAGTAAGTGAGAACCAAGCCACTCCCACCTGCATTATGAATGGTAAGGGACGATGGGATGGTCAGGTTGGAGCAGGAGATGAGC
>Ga0315282_10003207_pt1 | contig 29435 bp, 22 predicted proteins | sample YL17G07_20_MG_FD_203693 | JGI IMG/M metagenome (GOLD analysis project Ga0315282, IMG submission 203693) | Sediment microbial communities from Yellowstone Lake, YNP, Wyoming, USA - YL17G07_20 | ecosystem: Environmental > Aquatic > Freshwater > Lake > Sediment | place: USA: Wyoming | collected... | reverse complement strand
GAGGGGGCTAAGGGCCCTCGGCCCTTAGCCCCCTCCCCTAATATCTTCTATGCCTTAAACCGCCGCAGGCGCAGGCTATTGGTGACTACGCTCACCGAGCTCATGGCCATGGCGGCGGCGGCCAGGGCCGGGTTGAGGGTCCAGCCCCAGATGGGATAGAAGACTCCGGCGGCCACCGGCAGGGCCACCACGTTATAGCAGAAGGCCCAGAAGAGGTTCTGGCGGATGATGCGCATCATCTGGCGCGACAGGTGGATGGCCTTAGGGATGAGGGCCAGGTCGTCCCGGATTAACGTCAGGTCGGCGGCCTCCACGGCCACGTCGGCGCCGGTGCCCAGGGCGATGCCCACGTCGGCCGCGGCCAGGGCCGGGGCGTCGTTGATGCCGTCCCCCACCATGGCCACCACCTCGCCCTGCTGCTGCAACTCCGTCACCTTCTTAGCCTTGTCGCCGGGCAGGACCTCGGCCAAGACGTCGGTAATGCCGACGCTCTTGGCCACCGCCTCCACGGTGAGGCGGTTGTCGCCGCTTAAGAGCAGAATCTTCAACCCCATCTCCTGCAAGGCCTTAACCGCCTGAACCGCCCCGGGCTTCAGGGTGTCCGCCGCGGCGATGAGGCCCACGGGTTTGCCGGACACGGCCAGAAAGATGGCGGTTTTGCCCTCCCGGGCGTGATCTTCATGCGGCGCGGTGAGGGTGGCGGTGGGAATCTGCTTCTGGGCCATGAAGGTGAGATTCCCCAACAGCACTTCCTGGCCTTCCACCTTGGCCTCCACCCCCAGCCCCGGTAGCGCCTGGAATTCCTCCACCTGGGGCAGAATCAGGTGTTTCACCGCGGCGGCATGGGTCACGGCTTCGGCCAGGGGGTGCTCCGATTTGGCCTCCAGGGCCGCGGCCAGGGCCAGAATTTGGTCGGCGCTCCAGCCCTCCCAGGCGTGGAGGTCGGTGACCTGGGGCGTGCCCCGGGTCAGGGTGCCGGTCTTGTCGAAGACGACGGTGGTGAGGCGATAGGCCCGCTCCAGGGGCTCACCGCCCCGCATCAGGATGCCCAGTTCCGCGCCCCGGCCGGCCCCCACCATGACGGCGGTGGGGGTGGCCAACCCCATGGCGCAGGGACAGGCGATGATGAGCACCGCCACCATGCTGATGATGGCCCGGGTCAGGGCCGGCTCCGGCCCCCAATGGAACCAGGCCAGGAAGGTGAGGGCCGCCAGACCTATAACCACCGGCACGAAGACGCCCGCCACCCGGTCCACCAGGCGCTCGATGGGGGCCTTGCTGGTCTGGGCCTCTTCCACCAGGCGGATGATCTGGGACAGCACCATGTCCTGGCCCACCCGGGTGGCCTTAAAGACCAGGAAACCCCGCTGGTTCAAGGTGGCGCCCCAGACCTCGCTCTTCGGCTCCTTGGCCACCGGCAGGCTCTCGCCGGTGAGCATGGATTCATCCACCGCGGAGCTGCCCTCCATCACCACGCCGTCCACCGGGATTTTCTCGCCGGGGCGCACCAGCACCAGGTCTCCCACCATTACCTGTTCCAAAGGCACCTCCACCTCAACGCCGTCCCGGCGCACCCGGGCGCTGGGGGGGGCCAGGGCAAAGAGGCGGCGGATGGCCTCAGAGGCCCGGCCCCGGGTGCGGGCCTCCAGCCAGCGGCCCAGCAGGATGAAGGTGATGATCATCAGGGCGGTGTCGTAATAGACCGCCGGGGCATGACCCGCGGCGGCGATGGTTTCGGGGAAGAGGGTGACCCAGGCGGAATAAAAATAAGCCGCCGAGGTGCCCAGGGCCACCAGGGTGTCCATGTTGGTGGCGCGGTGCCGGGCGGCGCTCCAGGCCCCGCTAAAGAACGAGGCCCCGGAATAGAACATCACCGGGGTTGAGAGGGCCAGCAGGATGAGGTTCATGGCCCGGTGGCCCAGACCCAGGCTGGGCTCCACCGGCGGGATCATGCAGGCCCAGACCGGCAGGCTCAGGATCAAGGCCACCAGGAAGCGGTTGCGGAACTCCCGGACTTCGGCTTCAGGCTCACGGGGCGGCTGCTGCTCCCGGGCGGCGCCTTCCACTTCGTAGCCCGCCTCCTTTACCACCGAGCTGAGGGCCTCCAGGTTGGTGGCCTGGGGGTTGTAGCGCACCTTGGCCTGGCGGGTGGCCAGGTTGACCAGGGCCAGTTCCACTCCCGGCGCGGCGCTCAGGGCCCGCTCCACCCGGGCCACGCAGGCGGCGCAGTGCAGCCCCCCCAGGGTCAGGGTGATTTCCTCGGTTTTGGCGGGCATGGGCTATGGTCTCCTTTTAAAGTATCTGTTGGAAATAAAGCAATATCAATGCCAAAAACGGAGATGACTTTATATTTAAATTAATAAATTAATTTAGTTAGTTATGTTAATAGCCGACGGACCCCATTTGATTTCTAAATATATGTTAAAACTTTTCAATTTAACAAGTGTAAGGGCTAATTGCCTTAACCGCAAGATGTGGCGACCCGCAGGTCTCGCCTTGCCCGTCCGGTGGAATCTTGATACTATACCGCCATGACCCTGAAATCGACTCCTCGTTTCGGCAAAAAGGCGAGCTTGGCCCTCTGGAGCATCCTGGGGGTGCTGCTGCTGGCTGCCCTGGGGTGGCTGCTGTTGGGCCAGATGGATTTTGACGACCCTGTGGTCCGTTTTAAGACCCCGGTGGAGGTCGTAGGGGCCAAGACCCCTCTCACCCTGGAGGCGGGAGACGAGGGCAGCGGCCTCAAAGAAGTGAAGATCACCCTTTCCCAGGATGGCCGGGAAAAGGTGGTGCTGGAGAAGAAATTTCCGCCGGGAGGCGACCCCGGCGAGACGGTGGAGATCCCCTTTACCCTGGAACCCAAGGCGCTGGGCTTCAAGGAAGGCAAGGCCACCCTAACTGCTGTGGCACGGGACCGCTCCTGGCGGGAGATGTTTAAGGGCCGGACCGCCACCCTGAGCCAGGAGGTGGTCATTGATCTGGTTCCCATCACCGTGGCCTTTCAGTCGGTGAGCCATCTGCTCCACGCCGGAGGCACCGGGGTCATCGGCTACCGCCTCAATAAACCGGGCAAGGAGTCCGGGGTTCTGGTGGGGGGCCAGTTCTACCGGGGCTATCCCAACCCCAAGGGGGGCCAGGGGGAATACGTGGTGCTGTTTCCGGTGCCCCAGGAGGGTCCGGCCACCATGCAGGTGGAATTGGTGGCCCGACCTGCCGCGGGCCAGGAGGTGAAGCAGGTGGTGCCCCTGAAGGTGAAGCCCCGGAAGTGGCGGCACGACAAGCTGAATCTGACCGACGTCTTTCTGCGCAAAGTGGCTTCCAGCCTGCCGGTATCCAACCCCAATGACCTCCTGGGCAGTTACCTGGAAATCAACCGGGAGATGCGCCGCCAGAATCATGAGAAATTTCGCCAGGTTTGCTCCCAGAGCGCACCTCAGCCCCTATGGTCCGGGGCCTTCCAGCGGTACCTGGGCAAACCCATGGCCCGTTTCGGCGACCGGCGCACCTATCTCTATCAGAATAAGGCCGTGGATCAACAGATCCATCTGGGAGAAGACCTGGCCTCGCTGGTGAACAGTCCGGTGGCCGCGGCCAACAACGGGGTGGTGGTTTTGGCGGAGCCGGTGGGCATCTACGGCCGGACGGTGGTCATCGACCACGGCCTGGGGGTCTTTTCCGGTTACAGCCACCTGAGCCAGATCGACGTGAAAGTGGGGGATAAGGTGGCGAAAGGGGCGGTGCTGGGCAAGACCGGCACCACCGGCCTGGCCGGGGGCGACCATCTCCATTTCGACATCGCCCTTCAGGGGGAATTTGTGGATCCCCTAGAGTGGTGGGACGCTCACTGGCTCAAGGATCAGGTGGAGGCGGTGTGGGTCAAGGCCGGCTCCCCGGCCCCGGAGACGGCCCAGGCCGCGGCCCCACCCAAAGAGGGCAAAGGTAAGAAGAAGGCGGCTAAAGCCCAAAAGAGCAAGACTAAGAAAAAGAAACAACCTTGAGAGCCTTTTGCAAAAGTCATATTCAATGGCGAAATCGAGGGTATTGACCTTGTCCCCTCCCCCTTGAGGGGGGAGGGTTAGGGTGGGGGTGGTAAAAGTAGTTACGTATTATCCAATAGTTACCAACTACTGACGCCCCCCTCCCCCTAACCCCCTCCCCCCGCGGGGAGGGGGAAAAGACGCTTTGACTGGTTAGACCGGATTTTTGCAAGACCCTCTTGAGTCTTGAGAAAAACGGACTTTACTCAAAACTCGAAACTCGAAACTCGAAACTTAAAGGGATACCATGATCATCAAAGTCAATCCCCAGAACCCCCAGGAGCGCTTGCTGCGCCAGGCCGTGGAAGTACTCCTGGGCGGCGGCCTCATCGCCTATCCCACCGACACCACCTACGCCATCGGCTGCGACCTCTTCAATCTTAAGGGCATCGCCCGGATTTACCAGATTAAACGCCGGCCCACCAGCAAGCCCTTCAGCTTCATCTGCCATGACCTGAAGAACATCAGCGAATACGCCCAGGTGGGCAACTACGCCTATAAAGTGATGAAGCGCCTGCTGCCCGGGCCCTACACCTTTGTGCTGGAGGCCTCCCGCCAGGTTCCCAAGATTCTCCAGACCAGGCGGCGCACCGTGGGCATCCGGGTGCCGGACTATCCCATCGCCCTGCAACTGGTGGGCCTCCTGGGACACCCCATCATCAGCACCAGCGCCTCGCTCCCCGATTCCCCGGTGGAGAGCGACCCCTACGAGATCGAGGCCAGGTTCAAGCCGCACCTGGGCCTGGTCATCGACGCCGGGATCATCCTGCCGGCGCCCTCCAGCATCATCTCGCTGATCGACGACGTGCCGGAAGTCATCCGGGAAGGCAAGGGGCCGGTGGGTCTCTTCGCCTAAAAGATTTCACCACAGAGACACAGGAGGCACAGAGAAATTATAAAATGAAGCGATGGGATAGTTAAATTATGGGTAAGGAAGCCGTATCAAAACATTTTTTTCAGCCATAACCTGCTGAGTTATAGCAGTTATCGCCATCTCTGATCCAAACTGCCTAACCAATCTCGGTCAAAATGAGCTCTTACCATGCTTGGCGTGTTATGTGCATATCGCCTCAGCCTTTCCCCTGGCGCGCCATCATCATGCGGTGCTCGCTTCTAGGCCCTGGATCCTATAAGACAGGGAGTGAAAGAGGTCTTCGGCGCCTTCGCGCCCCAAGCCGCTCAGGGTTTGACCCTGCGGCATGACCATGGCAGCCTGTTTATGTCCCATGACTTCCAATCGAAAATCGCCTTCCTGGGGATTGTCAGTTCCCTTACTTTCGTGCGGGCCCCCGAAGACAATGGTAGTGCGCCGAGCGTTTTGTGAGCACCCTCAAAGATACCTGCCATGGATAGGGACTTTCCACAACGTAGAGGAACTTTGCCAATCCCATCTGGAGTTTAAGCGCAGTTAACACGAAGACTGGATCATCCAGCGCCTTGGTTACAAAACCCCGGCCCAAGCCCGCCGGGAACCATCTCAGGCGTTGCCCCTGGCTGCCTGTTTTAACCTTTATCTGTGTCCAAAAACCTGTGGACCTTCACAATGCGCTGTGAATGGTTTGGTTTTGTTCTGTTCACTGCGGCGCTGAGGTTGGCGCGGCGGACGGGCGAACTCGTTATCGCGCGACGGGGCCGCTTTTTGATAATCGAAACCGTTCAGGGTGCAACGCTTTACCTTGGCGCGGAGGACCCGCTCGATGCTGCGAACCATATCCTCATCTTCAGAGGTAATAAAAGTGAAGGCATCACCGGTCTTGGCATTTCGGCCAGTACGTCCGATCCTGTGCGTATAGGCATCAGCAGTATCCGGCATGTCGTAATTGATCACGTGGGAAATCTGGGTCACGTCGATCCCGCGTGCGGCAATGTCAGTCGCCACCAGTATCTGGAACGTGCCGTTGCGGAACCCGTTCATCACGGCCTGCCGCTGCGCCTGCGAGAGATTTCCCTGCAGTGATGCGGCCCGATAGGCGGCCTTCCCCAGTTGTTCCCCCAGACGCTTGGCCCGGTGTTTGGTGCGCGTAAAGATCAGAACCGACTCAGTATCGGTATGGCGCAACAGTTCGAGGAGTAACGGGGTTTTGAGGTGCTGCGCGACCGGATAGAGCAGATGAGAGACAGTACTTGGCGGTCCAGTGGCATCAACCTGCACCGTAACCGGTGCTTTCAGTACTTCGTGGGCCAGATGCAGAATATCATCAGGCATAGTTGCCGAGAATAAAAGCGTCTGGCGTTTTGTCGGTACGTGCTTGATGATCTTTCTGATATCGGGCAGAAATCCCAGGTCGAACATCCGGTCTGCCTCGTCCAGGACGAGCACTTCCAGATGCGACAGGTCGACTGTGCCCTGATTGAGGTGGTCAAGCAGGCGGCCGGGACAGGCAACGACAATCTCGGCGCCGCGTTTCAGCTTATCCATCTGAGGATTGAAACCGACTCCTCCATAAATAGTAACGCTCTTGAGCCCGGTCCGGCGTCCCAGGGTGCCAATGGCCTCGTGGATTTGCTCGGCCAGTTCGCGAGTGGGGGCAACAACCAGAGCCCTGACGCGCTTGCGCCCGCCTTGCATCAGGCGATGGAGGATTGGCAGCACAAAGGCCGCGGTCTTCCCGGTGCCGGTATGGGCAAGGCCCACGACGTCGTGCCCTTGCATGACAAGCGGGATTGCCTGTGCCTGTATCGGCGTTGGCGTGATATAGCGCGCCGCGGTAACGCCGGCAGCGACCAGGTGGTGAAAATCAAATGTGTTAAATTCCATAAACTCTTTTTTCTCTCCTTGCCTCTTTGTGGACTTCCTAGTCCTTCTTGCCGCGTTCGATCTCCTCGGGCGCGGCTTCCTCTGCAACCGGGGCCTCGGCGCTGATCTCCTCTTTCCTGGGGGCGGTCGCAATGGCAATGACCTCTTCCAGATCGGCCAGGATTTTCACCTTGTCTGAAAGGACGACATCGCGCACGCGGACGCTGTCGCCGAGTTCGGTCAGGCCGGAGATGTCGACCACGATCCGCTCCGGCAGGTCCTGCGGGATGCACTCGACCTCCATCGCGGTCAGGCCGGTGTGGATCTCGGCGTTGAAGTTCTTGACCGCCGGGGCCGTGCCGGTCAGCTTGATGCCGACCTTGGCGTGCATCTTCTCAGTGAGCGAAACGACCTGGAAGTCTACATGCAGCAGGCGGTTCTTGAGAAAATCGCGCTGCTTCTCTCGCACCTGAGCCAAGTACTGCTTCCCGTCCAGGTCGATCGTCACCAGACTGGACGAGGTCAGGTAGGACAGCGTCTGCGACCCCTCATAGGCATCCAGCAGGATTGGAGTCGTCTCGATACGGTGCCCGTACAGCACAGCCGGGAGTTTCCCTTGGCGGCGCAGGGCGCCCACCTTCGTGCCGACCACGTCTCGCTTGGTAGCTTTAAGAACAACTTTCTCCATCTTACTTAACTCCCCGAGCGCCTCTCACCCAACTGATCTCGACAGACTTAATTAGTCGGATTACCTTCGCTCTTTTCTAGGTTTGTTTGGCAGAGACACCCGCTTGGGGCTGCTCAGGACAGCCTGGCGGTATCCGGCCAAACAGGAAAATGGCCTTAGCTTTGGTTTTTTAATAGGAAAGGCGGCCCAGAAGCCGCCTCTTGACTACCGGGAAATCACGGGGCCAGAAGTGTTGGCTGCCCACCTGCGGCCGCCTGAGCCCCCTTAATGCCGGTAACCCCCACCGCCACCGCCAAATCCGCCTTTTTGTTGCGGCTTGGCTTCATTTACGGTCAGCGGGCGCCCGCCTAAATCCCGGCCGTTGAGCATGGAAATGGCCTTCTGGCCTTCCAGCTTGGTTTCCATTTCCACAAAGCCGAAGCCCCGGGCCTGACCGGTTTCGCGGTCGGTGATGATCTTGGCCGAGGTCACTTCACCGGCCTCGGAAAAAAGAGTCTGCAGCTGTGGTTCGGTCATCTCGTAGGACAGATTGCCCACGTACAATTTCATACTCATATCTTCTCCTTGGTGGTCTTGCCGGGATGGACTTGCCAGAGTCTTGCCGGCAGGTCTTCCCCATTCGTTGGGGCAAAAAATACCAGAACTCCGAGGGCCATGAGACCGTCGGAGTTCCGAGCATCAGGTGGTTCTGCCTAAAGCTTTACCACGTTTTGGGCCTGAGGCCCCTTGGGACCCTGGGTTACTTCAAATTCCACCGTATGTTCTTCCGCCAGGGAGTGAAAGCCGTCGCCCTGGATAGCGCTGTGATGCACAAACACATCCGGACCGCTTTCCCGAGTGATAAAGCCAAAACCCTTGGAGTCGTTAAACCATTTTACCGTACCAGTTTCCTTCATGGTGAAACATCCTTTCTTGATGCTGCAAAGATATACCCGCCAAAAAAGCAGGGCGCACAGCAGTCAGGCAAAAAAAAATCGGCGGGGAATTAGCATCCCTGTCCGATTCTTATCCAGGACTTGTGGCCCTGATTTCATTCTGACATGCTAAACTTTTTAAATTTTACAACAAAATCGCTCAATGTCAAGCTAATTAAAATAAAACTGGACCTTCTCATAAATTATAAAGATTCTATGTTAGGATATGACAGATAGAAACAAGGGAATGATAGCAGCAGATATTCCTGTATTTGAGGAAATAATAGCCAAGATCAGAAATAATCATTATTTTATGGGTAGCTAAAATAATTTGCCTTTTATTAAATGTCTAGTAATAACAGTTACCAGCTACTTGTAATTCCTTTTCTAATGACAAAACAATAATTTTGTGTTAAATTTAATGGCAGACCAGAACAGGGGAAATGGATTTTGCCCAGTCGATAAAGGTTGACTCCGAGCGTCAGCGGCGACTGACGCTAAGGTCACAGTCCTCCTAATTGCAGTGGCTTAATCGCAAAAACCTGCCCCCGGCACCCCACTGGACAGACATCCGGCAGAGTCTTAGGGATTTTATTAGCCGCCTTTCACATAAATCAACAGTCTTTCGTCAGATTTCGGTTTAGTCGGCCGAGTAGCCCAGATAAAAAGGAGACCTCAAGAATGGCGGTGAGCAGCAAGAGCATTCGTAAGCCCTTGCTTCGTCTGAGGTCCTACCTCCCGGGAGGCGGCTTGGGGCGAAGGTACACCGTTGACGAGCCCCCACTGCGATCGGAGTTGTTCAGCGCCGAGCGGATGGAGCAGCATGGCAAGACCCTGGCGGGCTCACACAAGTTGAGCCCGGGACGCCCTCGGGACCGGCTGCTGAAACGGCTGGCTGAGAATAAAGCCGTCCTCATTGGAGTCCGCATCTTGCTGACCGAGGCGGTCAAGGCAAACCGCCGGATTACCCCGGCCGGGGAATGGCTGCTCGACAACTTCTATCTGATCGAAGAGCAGATTCGCACCACCAAGAGGCATTTGCCCAAGGGTTACAGCCGAGAACTCCCGCGCTTGCTGAACGGCCCATCGGCCGGGCTCCCGCGGGTGTATGACCTGGCGCTGGAGACGATCTCCCACGGCGATGGACGGGTGGATCCGGAAGGTCTCAGCAGTTTCATTGCCGCCTACCAGACCGTCACAGCCCTGAAGTTGGGTGAATTGTGGGCAATCCCTATCATGCTGCGCATTGCCCTGATCGAGAATCTCCGACGCGTTGCCGCCCGGATCGCCACCGACAGAATCGACCGAAACCTCGCCGACTATTGGGCGGACCAGATGACGGAGATCGCCGAGAGGGACCCGAAGAGCCTGATTCTGGTGATCGCGGATATGGCCCGGTCGGATCCGCCGATGGTGAGCTCGTTTGTGGCGGAACTAACGCGCCGGTTGCAGGGACAAAGCTCCGCTTTGGCATTGCCGCTCACCTGGATCGAGCAGCGACTTGCCGAAAGTGGGTGGACGATCAAGGGGTTGGTACAGTCGGAAAACCAACAGCAAGCCGCCGATCAGGTCTCCATGAGCAACAGCATCGGCAGCCTCCGTTTCCTGGGGTCGATGGACTGGCGCGCCTTCGTCGAGACGATGAGCGTGGTCGAGCAGAACCTGCGTGAGGATACTGGCGGCGTCTACGGCAAGATGGATTTCCCCACCCGTGACCGCTACCGCCACGTTGTCGAGAAGATAGCAAAGAGCAGTCGGCACTCCGAAAGCGAGGTAGCGCGCCAAGCGGTCCAATTGGCCCGCGAGGGCGCGGCCAGGAAAGGCGGCGGCGACCGCACGGCGCATGTCGGCTTTTACCTGATCGATAAGGGATTGGCGCAGCTCGAGCAGACAGTGGACATGCGCCGCTCCATCTTTGAGGCTCTTCGCAGAGTGAGCTGCCGGTTTCCTTTGCTGCTGTATGTCGGCACGATCATGCTGGTTACGGCCATCACTACCGGTAGCTTCCTGGCGAAGGCGCAGGCCGGTGGGCTATCCGCTTGGATACTCGGGATGATAGGGATCCTCTCGCTCTTGGGCGCCAGTCATATGGCGATAGCCCTGGTAAACTGGCTGGCGACGTTGCTGGTGACGCCGCAGCCGCTGCCGCGCCTGGACTTCTCTGAAGGAATTCCGCCGGAATCGAGCACCCTCGCGGTGGTCCCGACTATGCTCACGAGCCCTCAGAACATCGAGGATCTGATCGAAGCGCTGGAAGTCCGGTTCCTGGCAAATCGGGACGAGAACCTGCACTTCGGCCTGCTCACTGATTTTCGGGATGCGCACGAAGAGACGCTGCCGGAGGACGAGCCGCTGGTGAATCTGGCCCGGCAGGGCATCGAAGAGTTGAATGAAAAGTACCGGGGCATCAAAGGCGATATTTTCTTCCTCTTTCATCGCCCGCGCCGATGGAATCCCATCGAGCGGATTTGGATGGGTTACGAGCGCAAGCGAGGCAAGCTCGCGGAACTGAATTCCTTTTTGCGCGGCGGCTCCAGGGATTGCTTCTCACTCGTCGTCGGTGCGATTGCAGTCTTATCGGGCGTGAAGTACGTGATCACCCTGGACACCGATACGCAACTGCCCCGCGACTCGGCGTGGCAGCTGGTGGGAGCCATGGCGCACCCCTTGAACCGGGCGCGGTTCGACGAGGACAAGCAGCGTGTCTGTGAGGGGTACGGCATCCTGCAGCCACGCGTGGCCGTGAGCCTACCCGGCACGAACCGGTCGCGGTATGCGCGACTCTGGGGGAGTGAGCCGGGTATCGATCCGTATACGCACGCCGTCTCCGATGTTTACCAGGATCTGTTCCATGAAGGCTCGTTCATCGGCAAGGGAATCTATGAGGTCGATGCGTTCGAGCGGGCGCTCAACGGGCGCTTCCCCGAAAACCGGATTCTCAGCCACGATCTCCTGGAAGGGTGCTACGCCCGGACAGGGCTGTTGAGTGATGTCCTGTTATACGAGGAATACCCCTCTCGCTATAGCGCCGACGTGAGCCGCCGATACCGTTGGATTCGCGGGGATTGGCACATTACCCGGTGGCTGCTGCCAGGTGTTCCCGGCCTTGGCCCAGACCTTCAGAAGAATCCGCTCTCGGGGCTATCCCGATGGAAGATCTTCGACAACTTGCGCCGTAGTCTCGTGTCCGCGGCGTTGACCCTCCTGTTGCTCCTGGGCTGGACGGTCTTGTCATCAGCCTGGTTTTGGACCTTGTCGGTGATCGGCATCATCCTTATTCCTCCTTTGTTTGCCTATCTGCTGGAAATGTTCCAGAAGCCGGGCGATGTGCTTCTGGGCCAGCACCTCACTGCCCTAAGGCGCTCGGCTGATCGACACTTCGCTCAGGCTGCATTTACGCTCGTGTGTCTCCCCTATGAGGCATTTTTCAGTCTGGATGCGATCATCCGCACGGGCGTCCGGATACTGATTACCCACAAGCGACTTCTCGAATGGAATCCGTCGGGCGATCGGGAGCGCCCTAGCCGCTCGGCCCTCGTCGCCTCCTTTCAGACGATGTGGATCGCCCCCATTATCGCTTTAGCCGCGGCGATCTACCTGGCGTTTTCGAAGCCAGCCGTGTTATCGGTGGCTGGCCCCATACTGGGCCTCTGGTTTACCTCCCCGGCTATCGCCTGGTGGATCAGTCGACCGCTCGTTCGCCGCGCCGCAAGATTGACGGCCGACCAGACCCTCTTCCTCCAGAAGATTTCCCGAAAGACCTGGGCGTTCTTCGAGACCTTCGTCGGCCCGGACGATTATTGGCTACCGCCGGATAACTATCAGGAGCATCCCGTGGCCGGGGTCGCCCATCGCACCTCGCCGACCAACATGGGACTGGCGCTCCTGGCGAATTTATCCGCCTACGACTTCGGCTACATTTCAGCCGGACGACTCGTCGAACGCACGGCGAATGCACTCCACACGATGGCAGCTTTGGAGCGACACCGAGGCCACTTCTACAACTGGTACGACACGCAGTCTCTGCAGCCAGTGTTGCCCACCTACATTTCGACCGTGGACAGTGGAAACCTGGCGGGCCATCTGCTGACCTTGCGGGCCGGTCTGCTCGCACTTCCCGATAACAAAATCCTGGGGGCGCGCTGGTTTGACGGACTGAGTCACACCCTAAGGATTGTCGTGGACGCGGCGGGAGGAGTCACTCCGGCCCCGTTGGCTCAACTTCAGAAGGATCTGGCGTCTGCATGTGATTCCCGGCCAACCACGCTGGCGGCGGCGCGGCTGTGTCTCGACCGGCTGGCGACGTCCGCCGAGTCCGCCGAGGATGTGGTCCGCAGCCTCGATCCCGACTCCGAGGGCCAGGTGAACTGGTGGGCACGCGCCCTCGCCCGGCAGTGCCGGGATGCCCTCGATGAGCTGACGTTTCTCGCTCCGTGGACATTATTGCGGGCTTCCCTGGATAAACTCAGCGAGTTCCCGGGTATCGGCGAAATCCCGACGCTGCGCCAATTGGCCAACCTTGAGGTGGATCTCCTGCCGGCAATCGAGGATCGGCTCGGGTTGGAGGTGACTCCCGAGGAAAGCGCGCGGCTTGATAAGCTGCGACGGCTCATCACGAAGGCAAGCCAGCGCGCCGGAACCAGGATTGCGGCTATCGAACGGCTGGCCCTGCAATCAAGCGAACTCGCCCGTATGGAGTATGATTTCCTGTACGACAAGGTGCGTCACCTATTGGCTATCGGCTACAACGTGGGCGAGCGTCGGCTGGACTCGAGTTACTACGATCTACTGGCTTCGGAATCGAGATTTTCCAGTTTCGTGGCGATTGCTCAAGGAAAGTTGCCGCAGGAGAGCTGGTTTGCCCTGGGACGTCTGCTCACTACCGTCGGTGGAGAGCCGGTTCTCCTTTCGTGGAGCGGGTCGATGTTCGAATACCTCATGCCGCTCCTGGTAATGCCGACCTACGAAAACACCTTGCTCGACCAGACTTGCAAGGCGGCGGTGGAGAGGCAGATCGAGTATGGCAAGAAGCGCGCCGTGCCGTGGGGCATTTCAGAATCCGGTTACAATGCCATCGATATTCTCCTCAACTACCAGTACCGGGCCTTCGGCGTGCCCGGCTTGGGACTCATGCGCGGACTGGCCGAGGACTTGGTCATTGCCCCATATGCCTCAGCGCTGGCGCTGATGGTGGCGCCCGAGAAGGCCTGCTTGAATCTCGAGCAACTGACCGCTGCAGGGTTTGAGGGAAAATTCGGCTTCTATGAAGCAATCGACTATACGCCTTCGCGCCTGTTACGCGGACAATCGAGCGCCGTGGTTCGGTCCTTCATGACCCATCACCAGGGCATGATCTTCCTCTCCCTGGCCCATCTGCTCCTGGACCGGCCGATGCAGAAGCGCTTCGAGTCGGACCCTTTGTTCCAGGCGACCATGTTGTTGCTTCAGGAGCGCATCCCCAAAGCCAGGACGTTCTATGTGCCCGCCGACGAGATCACCGGATCACAACCGACCTCCACCGTTCCGGAGACACCGGTGCGAGTTTTCAACAGCCCCGATACGCCGATACCAGAAGTGCAGTTGTTGTCGAACGGCAGATATCATGTGATGATCACCAACGCCGGCGGCGGTTACAGTCACTGGAAGGACCTCGCCGTCACCCGCTGGCGCGAAGATAGTACCTGCGACAACTGGGGCACCTTCTGCTACCTCCGCGACGTGGCGAGCGGGGAGTTCTGGTCCACCGCATATCAGCCAACCCTCAAGCGATCTGAGAATTTTGAGGCGGTTTTCTCGGAAGGGCGAGCCGAGTTTCGCTGCCGCCAACAAGACTTTGACGCATATACGGAGATCGCGGTTTCGCCCGAGGATGACATCGAGGTGCGCAGAATCACCATTACCAATCGCGCTCAGACACCGAGAGAGATCGACGTAACGAGTTACGCGGAAGTAGTCCTGGCACCGCCTGCCGCGGACGCCCTGCATCAGGCGTTCAGCAATCTCTTTGTTCAGACCGAGATCATCCGCCAGCGGCAGGCGATCCTCTGCACTCGCCGGCCCCGCTCGCCCGACGAGCAGGCGCCATGGATGTTTCACCTGATGGCGGTGCACGGGGCGGAGATTGGAGAGATTTCCTACGAGACTGACCGCATGCAGTTCATCGGCCGCGGCAGGACCGTCGCCGATCCACAAGCGCTGCGCGGTCCAGCGGCGCTCTCGGGCCGCGAGGGCTCAGTGCTGGATCCGATTGTCGCCATCCGGTATCGGCTAGTGCTCGATCCGGAAAAATCGGTAACGATCAATATTGTCTCCGGCATCGGCGAAACCCGCGATGCGTGCCTGGGCCTGGTGGAGAAATACCAGGATCGGCGTCTGGCGGACCGCGTCTTTGATCTGGCCTGGACGCATAGCCAGGTGGCCCTGCGGCAGGTCAATGCCACAGAATCCGACGCGCAGCTCTACTGTCGTCTGGCCAGCTCGGTAATCTACGCCAATGCTTCGCTGCGAGCCGACCCGAGCGTCCTCATCAAGAACCGCCGCGGGCAATCCGGTCTTTGGGGCTACTCCATCTCCGGCGATATACCCATTGTGCTGCTGCAGATTGAAGATCCGGCCAATATCGATCTGGTGCGCCAACTCATACAGGCCCATGCGTATTGGCGCTTAAGAGGACTGCCGGTGGATCTGATGATCTGGAACGAAGATCATGCCGGTTACCGGCAACTTCTCCATGACCAGATCATGGGACTCATTGCCGCAGGGGTCGAAGCCAGCGAGATAGATCGGCCAGGCGGCATTTTCGTAAGACCCGCGGACCAGATATCGGAGGAGGACCGCATTCTGTTCCAAACGGTGGCTCGCGCCATCATCACCGATAGCCGGGGGGCGCTGGAGGACCAGCTCAACCATCGGGGCCAGGTGAAAGTGACCGTACCGCTCCTGACGCCGACCCGAACCCACCGCGCCGAACCCCCGTTGACGGCCGAGTTGTCCCGCGGCGATCTGATGTTCTTCAACGGGCTGGGCGGATTCACCCCTGACGGACGCGAGTACGTCATTACGACCGCGCCCGGGCAGGTGACCCCGGCGCCGTGGGTGAATGTGCTGGCGAACCCGCACTTCGGAACCGTCATCTCAGAAAGCGGCCAGGCCTATACCTGGAGCGAGAATGCCCACGAGTTCCGCCTCACTCCCTGGGCGAACGATCCCGTGAGCGATTCGAGCGGAGAAGCCTTTTACCTCCGTGACGAAGAGACCGGCCACTTCTGGTCCCCCATGCCGCTGCCCAGCCGCGGCGCGACGCCTTACGCCAGCCGCCACGGATTCGGCTACAGCGTTTTCGAGCACACCGAGGACGGCATTAGCTCAGAGGTGTGGGTTTACGTGGCCCTGGATGCACCGATCAAGTTCACGGTGCTCAAAGTGCGGAACGTGTCAGGCCAGTGGCGCCGGCTCTCCGCCACGGGCTACTTAGAATGGGTTATGGGAGATCAGCGGTCGAAATCCGCCATGCACGTTTTCACTGAAGTTGACCCGAATAGCGGCGCGCTCTTGGCGCGCAACCCCTATAACACCGAGTTCACCGATCGGGTCGCCTTCTTCGAGGTAGATGCTGAGATTCGGACCATAAGCGGCGACCGGACTGAATTCCTTGGGCGTAACGGCACGCTTCGCAGTCCCGCCGCGATGACCCGGTCGCGGCTCTCCGGCAAGGTGGGGACCGCTTTGGACCCCTGTGCCGCGATTCAGGTTCCATTCGAGCTAGCCGACGGTCAAGAGCGTGAGATCGTCTTCACGCTCGGTGTAGGGCGAGACATCGATGACGCCAGAAACCTCGCGCGCCGCTTTCGGGGATCAACTGCCGCCCGCGAGGCTCGCGATGAGGTGTGGCATTATTGGAATCATACTCTCGGCGCTGTGCAGGTGGAAACACCCGACCAGTCCCTCAACATGCTCACCAACGGCTGGCTTTTGTACCAGACTCTGGGGTGCCGCCTTTGGGCGCGCAGCGGCTACTACCAGTCGGCGGGCGCCTTCGGTTTCCGCGATCAGTTGCAGGACGTGATGGCGCTTATCCACGCCGAGCCGCACCTGCTGCGCGAGCACCTGCTCCTTTGCGCCTCCCGTCAGTTTCCGGAAGGAGATGTCCAGCATTGGTGGCACCCCCCCTTGGGCCAGGGCGTGCGTACCCACTGCTCCGATGATTACCTCTGGCTGCCGTTGGCGACGTGCCGCTATGTCCTGAACACCGGGGACACCGGCGTGCTGGATGAGCCCGTCCACTTCATCCAGGGCCGCCCGGTAAACGCGGAGGAGGACTCGTATTACGATCTGCCCAATCGGTCTCAAAAAGCGGCCAGTTTGTATGACCACTGTGTGCGAGCCATCCTTAGGGGCCTCAGATTTGGTGAGCACGGCTTGCCGTTCATTGGCTCCGGCGACTGGAATGACGGCATGAACCTGGTGGGCGAACACGGCAAAGGGGAAAGCGTCTGGTTGGGCTTTTTCCTTTATGAAGTGCTCACGCGGTTCACCGAGGTGGCTCGTACGCATGGTGATGTGTCCTTCGCCGAGCGTTGCGCCAGGGAGGCGGCCAGGCTGCGCCGCAATATCGAGAAGCATGGCTGGGACGGCGAGTGGTATCGCCGCGCCTACTTCGACGACGGTTCACCGCTGGGGTCGGCGCTCAACCCCGAGTGCCGGATCGATTCGATTTCGCAGAGCTGGTCCGTTCTATCCGGTGCGGGAGATGCGGCGCGGGCGCGCCTGGCCCTGGAAGCAGTGGATCAGCGCCTCGTTCGCCGGGAGCAGGCGCTCATCCAGCTCCTGGATCCGCCGTTTGACAAGTCGGATTTGAATCCCGGCTACATCAAAGGGTACGTCCCCGGGGTGAGAGAGAACGGCGGGCAATACACTCACGCGGCGATCTGGGCGGCGATGGCCTTCGCGGCCTTGGGCGACAGGGAGCGCGCCTGGGAACTACTGGCAATGCTCAACCCGGTGAACCATGCCAGATCTCCCGAGGAGATCGCCATCTACAAAGTAGAACCCTACGTCGTTACGGCCGACGTCTATGCGCTCTCGCCTCATACTGGCCGTGGTGGCTGGACGTGGTACACGGGGTCTGCCGGCTGGATGTACCGGCTGATCGTGGAATCACTCCTGGGATTGAGGCTGGAGGTGGACAAGCTGCGATTCACGCCGTGCCTCCCGGCGGATTGGCCGGGCTTCACCATGCACTACCGGTATCGGGAGACGGTCTACCACATCGCTGTCCAGCGCACGCCTGCCGGGGAGGGCGAGACGATTGTGACCGTTGATGGCGTCGAGCAACCCGATATGACTATCCCCCTAATTGACGACCATCAGGAACACGCGGTAGAGGTGAGAATACCCGTGGCGCGCAGTCAAACGCAGAATTGACCACTGAAAGAAAATGGCCGCCCCGGTTTTTCCCGAATCGGCCATCTCCTGCCCCAGCAAGGTAGACACCTTGCCGTCTTAGTCTTGCGGTGCTTAGAGGGATTTCGTGCTATCCTTTCCTTAAAGGAGGGAAAGACCATGCGGCCCCTATGTTCTAATTGCAAGTTTTGGCATAAGATAGGAGAAATGCCGGGACGTCCGGGCAATGGGGACTTTGCCGCCGTCATGCCCCCCAAGCCCAGGTTACGCCAAAGGAAACGTTCCAACACACGGCATGGCCCCCCACGGCAGAAAATGAGTGGTGTGGTGAATATCAACAGGAGAAGTCGCCTCAGCCCGAACATTATAAGACTTTATGAGAAATAGCAGGGCCAGCCCTAACCCTGCCCGCCCTCAATGTGTGGCTTTTACGTTGAGTGAGAAATGAGGAGGTGCTCTATGCGCAAGCGCGTTATCGGTCATGGCCCTCGTGAGGTCTCAGCCGCCGAGCAGGGCTGGCTAGACCTTGAACGCCTGGCACAGGTCGAAATCACATCCGAAGATATCGACTACCCGATTGAATCGGCACTGATTCCGGGTTCGGGCTCGGGTTGGCGGGCGGCGCAGCCTGGGGAGCAGACGATCCGCCTCCTGTTTGATGAGCCGCTGAGACTCCAACGGCTCCGTCTAGTGTTCCATGAAGATGAGCAGGAGCGCACCCAAGAGTTCGTTTTACGGTGGTCACCAGACGGCGGTCAGTCGTACCGAGAGATTGTGCGCCAGCAGTATAACTTCAGTCCGCCGGAGGCCGTGCATGAGGTCGAAGACTACGACGTCGATCTCGAGGGGTAACGACACTCGAATTGAGGATCGTACCGGACATCAGCGGTGGCAGCACCCGGGCATCGCTGGCGCAACTGCGTGTGGCGTAATTATCTGACTGACTTCGGCCATTAGGGCAAGGGGGGGTAGCCTAACAGATCGCTGCAGTGCTTGGCTGCCGGGAAGGGTAGATAGGAGGAAGGCCATGAGTAAATGGGCCTTGATCTATTGGGATGAGAACACCCACCGCTGGATCTGGCGTACCTATGAGGACCATATTCCGCTTAAGGAAGGGCCTCTGGATGCTGCTCAAGATCGGGGGTTGCCAGAACCCACCCTGTGCACAGCTTTCCAACAACAGGTAAGTAACCACATCCCCACCAGTGACATCGTGGTGGATTATTTCTAATGCAGCACCATCCGGGGCTGCCCCCTCTTCTTGGGACCGGCTTCTTCTTTTGTCTTTGGTTCCCCTTCGTAGCGCCACGTGCCTTTCCGGATGATGGCCCTGCCTTTTTTGTGTCCCATATGACCGAACGAGAAGCCTCAGGATTTGTGATTCGATAAGCAAATAGTGTTGTTAACTTGCCAATATCGGCCCATTCGGACGATTGGCGATATCATCAAGATATCCGGTTAAGCTGGGAGGGGAGGGGCTTGCAACTCATGACCATCTAACCCAATAGAGCCGAGTTGCCCTAATAAAATAAAGCCTTGGCAGCTGACCGCCAAGGCTCAAGTTTTATTATCTCTGGGTTCTCTGGGTCTCGGTGGTGAAATCTTTTACTTAAACCACGTCGGCAAAAAGGCCGGTTCGGGGTAGGGGATAGCCAGGCGCAGGTTGGTCAGGGTGTCTTCGGTCTCCTCACCCAGGAGGAGGCGCAGCAGGGAGAAGCCTTCCTTCTGAGGATAGACGGCTTCCACCTTGCCCTTGATCCCGGCCAGCTTCCCGGCCCGGTCGATGGCGTCGGGGAGGTTCCCGAACTCATCCACCAGGCCCACCTGTTGGGCCTCCTCGCCGGTGTAGACCTTGCCTTCCGCCAGGCCCTTCAGCTTCTCCACCGGTATCTTGCGGTTGCGGGCCACGTCGCTTAAAAACTGCTGGTAGATGTTATCCAGCAGATGCTGCATGTATTCCCGCTCTTCCGGGGTCATGGACCGGAAGGGGGAGCCCACGTCCTTGTAGCGGCCGGACTTCAGGGTGAAGAAGTCGAGGCCGACCTTTTTGGTCAGGGCCTCGACGTTGGTGAACTGCATGATCACCCCGATGCTGCCGGTGGCGGTGCCTTTATTAGCCATGATGAGGTCGGCGCCGCAGGCAATGTAGTAGCCTCCCGAAGCGGCCACTGTACCGAGAGAGGCCACGACCTTTTTCTTCTTCTTGACCTTTTCGACTTCCCGCAGGATTTCCTGGGAGGGGCCCACCGCGCCCCCGGGGGAGTTGATCCGCAGCACCACGGCCTTAATGTCGGGGTCCTCCGAGAAGCGGTCCAGCTGTTTGAGGACGGCCTTGGAGTCGGCGATCAGGCCCTTGATTTCCACCACGCCTACTTTCTCCCCGGCCACCAACGCCATCTTGCCTTTGCCCAGAAATTTAAAGGCGATGACGCTCACGCCGACGCAGAAGAGGACCACCAGGACCGCGATCAGGCAACCGGTTATCAAGGGGTGTGATTTCATCGTCTTGGCTGTTACCCGTTATTATTCTTGGTCTGCTTCTCTTCCAGGGTCTCCCGGATCAGGTCCCCGATGTTAGTGGTCGCTTCGGTGCGGGAATGCATGTAATCCCGGTAATGGGACTGCTCCTCGTCGGTCTCCAGCTTGCGGACGGACAAGCCGATGCGGCGCTCGGTGGCCGAGGCGTGGATCACCTTGGCCCGGATTGCGTCCCCCACCTTGAGAGCGGCCATCTTCTGCTTGTCCCGCCCCAGCTCGGAGATGTGGATCAGGCCTTCGATGCCCTCTTCCACTTCCACGAAGAGGCCGAAGTCGGTGATATTGGTGATGGGCCCGGACACGGCGGAACCCACCGGGAAGCGCTGGTCGATGGTTTGCCAGGGGTTGGGGGTCAGGTCCTTGATGCTCAGGGAAAAGCGCTCGTTTTCTTTATCGATGTACAAGACCTTGGCTTGCACCACCTGGCCTTTCTTATAAAGCTCCGAGGGGTGTTTGAAGCGCTTGGTCCAGGAGATGTCGGAGATGTGCACCAGGCCGTCGATGCCTTCGTCGATGCCGATGAAGATGCCGAAGTCCGTGATGTTCTTGATCTTGCCTTCGATGACCGAACCCACCGGGTATTTCTCGCCGATGACTTCCCAGGGGTTGGGTTCCACCTGTTTCAGGCTCAGGGAGATGCGCTTGCGGGTCGGCTCCAGTTCCAGGACGGTGGCTTCCACCACGTCGCCCACGGTGAGCACCTGGGAAGGATGCCGGATCTTGCGGGTCCAGGACATCTCGGAGATATGGATCAGGCCTTCCACTCCGGGCTCCAGCTCTATGAAGGAGCCGTAGTCGGTGAGGCTCACCACCTTGCCGGTGACCCGGGTGCCCAGGGCATATCTTTCTTCCACCAGGGTCCAGGGGTCCGGGGTGAGCTGTTTCAGACCCAGGGAGATGCGCTCCTTGTCCCGGTCGAAGCTCAGAACCTTGACGGTGATGGTGTCCCCCACCTTGAAGAGATCGGCGGGGTGGCGCACCCGGCCATAGGAGAGGTCGGTGATGTGCAGCAGGCCGTCCAGGCCCCCCAGGTCCACGAAGACCCCATAATCGGTGATGTTCTTCACCACGCCTTCCAGGACCTTGTCCTCCTCCAGGGTGGCCAGCAGGGTGGCCTTGGCCTCGCCTTTGGCCCTCTCCAGCATGATGCGCCGGGAGAGCACCACATTGCGCCGTTTGCGGTTGAACTTCAAGACCCGGAAGGTGAACTTTTCACCGATGAGATGGTCGGTATGGCGCATGGGGGTCAGGTCCACCTGGGAGCCGGGCAGGAAGGCGATGATGCCCCCCAGGTCCACGGAAAGACCTCCCTTGACCTTGGCCACCACCGTGCCCATCACCTCGCTGTCGTGGTGGTAGGCGTAGCTGACCTCTTCCCATACCTTGATTTTCGAGGCCTTGTTTTTGGAAAGCATGAGCGCGCCTTCTTCATCTTCCCGGCTCTCCATCAAGGCTTCCACCTCTTCCCCGATCTGGGCGGTAACTTCGCCTTCCGGGGTGGTGAATTCGTGGATGGGAATCTGGCCTTCGGATTTGTAGCCGATGTCCACCATGACGAAATCTTTGGTGATGGAGACGATGCGGCCTTTGACCACTTCCCCTTCCTGAACTCGCCTGAGGCTCTCCTCGTAGAGCTCGCTCATGGATTCCATATCCGACATCTCCGGCATGGCCTCCGCCTGGGGAGCCTCCGCCTGGGGAGTTTCCTCCGGAGCCTCCTCCTGAGATTCCTCCGCCTGGGAAACCTCCGCCTGGGAAGCCTCCACCTGGGAAGCCTCCACCTGGGGAGTTTCCGCCTGGGGAGTTTCCTCCGGAGCTTCCTCCTGAGATTCCTCTGCCTGGGAAGCCTCCACCTGGGGAGTTTCCACCTGAGCCTCCGCCGGGGCTGCCGGCGCCGAAGCCTCGACTTCGGGTTGCGGCCGGTCCTCGATCTCTTCCGGCTGGGTGTGGTTAGTCAGTTCGTTTTTTTCCATACCGTCCATGTTAGGTTGACCCCCTGTTCCTTTAGTACCAGTTATTGGTTTATTTGTTCTCCAGCTCTAAGCTGGTTGATGTTCTTAAATGCGTCCCTGGGGGGAAAAGGTTAAAAGGATAAAGGGGTAAAAGGGAAATGCCCTGCCTGGTTCTTTCCTTTTCCCCTTTTACCCCTGGCCCTTAATCACCGCCAGGCATCGATTAACCACCTGCTCCACATCCAAATCGGTGGTATCAATCACCACCGCCCCAACGGGCACCGTCAGCGGCGCCTCGTCCCGGGTTTCGTCCTGGCGGTCCCGGGCCTCCAGGTCTCGCATGACCTCCCCCAGGTCGTGCGGATCATCGTCCCGCTGCCAGTCTGCCAGCCGCCGTAGGGCCCGGGTGCGTAAGGCCGCGTCCAAATAGAATTTAAACTGCGCTTCCGGGAAGACCGCGGTGCCTTGATCCCGGCCATCGGCCACCACGCCGCCGTTTCGGGCCAGCCAGCGCAGATGTTCCTTGACCCAGCGGCGCACCATGGGCAGCTTGGCCACTATCGAGGCCCCCCGGCTCACCTCGGGCGTGCGGATTTCCTCCCGCACTTCCCGGCCGTCGATGCACAGGTGAAAACCAACGTCGTCGGCCTTGATTTCCGGCTTAAAGCCAGACAAAAACTCACCCATCTGCCCAGGGTCGTTCAGGTCCAGACCCCGGCGACCGGCCTGCCAGGCCACGGCCCGATAGAGGGAGCCGCTATCCAGGTAGAGATAATGCAGGAATTGAGCCAGGCGCCGGCCCACCGTGCTCTTGCCGGCTCCGGCCGGACCATCGATGGTAATAATGGCCCGTTTCCCCACTCAGCCGTTCATCCCCAGTACCTGTTGTAATGCCTTGAGGAAGCGGCGGTTCTCCTGCGGCAACCCCACGTTGACCCGGATGTAATCCGGCAAGCCGTAAGCGTCCATGGCCCGGATGATGACCCCCTGGCGCAGCATGGCCTGGAAGACTTCCCGCCCCGGCCTGGGCGTCCGGATCAAGATAAAGTTGGCCTGGCTGGCGACATATTCCAGACCCAGGCGCCCCAGTTCCCGGCAGATCTCTGCTTTGCCATTGAGAACCAGCTCCAGGGTGCGGGCCAAGAAATCGGTATCGGTCAGGGCGGCCCGGGCGGCCACCTGGGCCAGCCGGTTGACGTTGAAGGGCATCCGCAGGCGGTTCAGGCAGTCGATGAGCGGGCTGGGGCCGTAGCCGTAGCCGATGCGCAGACCGGCCAGGCCGTAGGCTTTGGAAAAGGTGCGCAACCCCACCAGGGCCCGGTCCTCACGCAGGTAGGCCAGGCCGGAGGGCACCCGGGGGTCGTCGGCGAAATCGAGGTAGGCTTCATCCAGGACCACGGTGATGTTGGCCGGGAGGACGGCCAGAAACTCTTCCCACTCCTCCCGGTAAAAGACGGTGCCGGTGGGGTTGTTGGGATTGTTCAGGATGACGAGCCGGGTTTGGGCGGTAACGGCCTGGGCCACGGCTTTCAGGTCCACCCGCAATTTCTTCAGGGGCACCGGGCGGAAGACGCCACCGACGGCCTTGGTTATGAGGCCGTACATCAGGAAGGTGTGGGTGGTGCTGAGGACTTCGCCACCGGTGGGCACCAGGGCCCGGACCAGCAGGTCCAGAATCTCGTCGGAGCCGTTGCCGAAAATGAGCTGCTGGGGGAAGACCCCCAGATAGGCGGCCAGGTCCTCTTTCAGGTAATAGGCGTGGCTGTCGGGGTAACGGTGAATACTGGAGAGATTGGCTTGAATGGCGGCCAGGGCCTTGGGGGAGGGCCCCAAGGGGTTTTCGTTGGAGGCCAGCTTGATGGCGTCGGTTAATCCCAATTCTCGTTCAAGTTCTTCCAGGGGCTTGCCAGCCTGGTAGGGCGTCAGTTGGGTAATGTGGGGCAGAATTTGGGAGAGCGGGTTGCTGGCTGCCATGGGGTTAAATCCAAGGGCTTCCGGGGCCTGGGAGGCTGGGTAAAGGGGAGAGACGGGGGTGAGCGGTGGAGGTTGGTCTAAATACCGATAATTTGAGTCAAACCCGCCCCCCCGAAGCCACGTCGGCCTCGGGCGGGAACTACTCCTTTACCCTGTTTTGTCTGGAAATTAAGCCGGTTACTCTTGAGAAGGACTCCTTTATTACCAGGTCGCGCCTGGGATGCATGTTAACTTGATGATTTTTACAGCAAAATGGTAAAAAAAGCAAGCATTCTCTTTGTCCCGGAGCAGGGGCACGAAAATTATTGCGGCCAGGAGCAGGCAATTTCGCACCGGCCCATATCAATAACGGCTCGCGGCCCACTGCCGGGTTGACCCGGCGCGGCAATCCTGTTAGGGTGGAGGGGAATCAACTCCCCGGAGCTCCTATGCTTTATGCCAATCTCTACGTGGACAAGATCGACCTTGCCCCCTATCTCTCCCCGGAAGACTGCCGGGGCGCCGGGGTGACCGGCGGCGCCCGGCTGGCGGCCAGGCTCAAGGAGGGGGCGCTGCGCCCGCAAGACTGCCCCAATCTTAGCCCCATTAAGCGCTACGCCTTGTCTCTCGCCTTGCGGGCCGCTGAGATCCTGCCGCCCATCCAGTCCCTGGAATTCCCCCGGCCGGTGGAGCCTTCGCTTTTCGAGATCAACGATCCGGGCCCCGAGGCCCCGGTGCTGGTCACCGGCAACAGCGAATTCACCCTGACGGTGCTCACCGGCCTGCTGGCCCTGACGGTCAGCCCCTTTTTCCTGCTCCAGGCGGACACCCGGGGCGACACCGCCGACATGGCCATGATCTACCGCAGCTTCACGCCGCAGCGCCTGGACCAGGCCCTCGAGGCCCATAAGCTGGCCGACCGGGTCGGTCACCGCGACCTCATCATCCCCGGGGTCCTGACCCCCATGCGGGAAGAATTGGCCGGCTATCTCACCGGCTGGACCATCCGGCCGGGTCCCATCTGCGCCGCGGAATTGCCTCTGTTCCTGGGGGATAAGTGGCAACCGCTGCCGGGGGAGTAGGGGCGAACCTTGTGTTCGCCCACAATTTAGGGCGAATACAAGATTCGCCCCTACAGCTCACTGCTCACTTTTTTTATCCCCTGAGCTTGCCCCCGGCCCCGGGAGGGCATATATATAAGACCATCAGCAAATCTGTAATATCCTGGAGCAGTTGCCGATGAAAACTATCCTGGTGGTCGATGACGACGATGCCATCCGCACCCTGCTAAAAGACGAGTTGTTCGACGAAGGTTATCAGGTGCTGACCGCCACCAACGCCCGGGAGGCCTTGAAGATGGTGGAGCAGGAGGCCCTGGACCTGGTCATCCTGGATATCCGCATGCCCGGCATGGACGGCCTGGAGGCCCTGCCCCGCATCCTCGGGCTGAAAGAGGGTCTGCCGGTGATTCTGAACACCGCCTACACCCAGTACCAGGAAAGCTTCATGAGTTGGGCCGCCGACGCCTACGTGGTGAAATCCTCCGATCTCACCGAACTCAAAGCCAAAGTCAAAGAATTGATCAGCAAATGATAGACGCCCTGAAAAAGCTCACCACCATCATCATGGCCGGCGGCAAGGGCGAGCGCCTCTTTCCCCTGACCCGGGACAAGGCCAAGCCGGCCATCACCTTCGGCGGCCTCTACAAGATCATCGATTTCACCCTGTCCAACTGCCTCAACTCCGGCATCCGCCGCATCTACGTCCTCACGCAGTACGGCAGCTTCTCCCTGGACCAGCACCTGCGGGCGGGCTGGGACATCATGCACCCCGACCTGGGGGAGTTCATCTACTCCATGCCGCCCCAGCAGATCATGGTGAGCCGCTGGTACCGGGGCACCGCCGACTCCATCTACCAGAACCTCACGCTGTTGCAGAGTGAGCGCCCCGAACAGGTCCTGATCCTCTCCGGCGACCACGTCTATAAGATGAATTACCGGGAGATGCTGGACTTCCATCTGTCCAGGAACGCCGACATGACCGTGGCCGCGGTGCCGGTGCCCCGGCCCGAGGCCGGCTCCTTCGGGGTCCTCAAGGTGGACGCCAATGGTGCGGTGGAAAATTTCCTGGAGAAACCCGCCGAACCCCCGGGCATGCCCGGCTCGCCGGACTATTCGCTCGCCTCCATGGGGGTCTATATCTTCCGGGCCAAGACCCTGGTGGAGGAGGTCATCAAGGACGCCAAAAAGCGGGCCAGCAAGCACGATTTCGGGGCGGACATCATCCCCCAGATGGTGGGGCGTAAAAAGGTCTTTGCCTTCAACTTCGCCGACCCCGACGGCTCTCCCCGCTACTGGCGAGACATCGGCCTGCTGGACGCCTACTACCGCGCCCATCTGGACCTGCTGGGCCGCACCCCCATCTTTGACCTTTTCGATGCCGAGTGGCCCATGCGCGGCCGGCCGCAGCTCGACCCCCCCAGCCGCTATATATCCTCTCCCGGCCAGTGCCTGGCCGTGGGCGACTCCCTCATCGCCTCGGGCTGCATCATCGAGGGCACGGTGAACCAGGCGGTGCTCTCCCCCGGGGTCAGGGTGGGCCGCGACGCCACAGTGGCAGGCGCCATCCTCTGGCACGGGGTGGACATCGGCGCCGGGGCCGTGGTGAAGAAGGCCATCATCGAAGACGGCGTCAAGATCCCCCCCAACTTCCACATCGGCGCCGACCTCGAACAAGACGCCAAACGCTTCCACGTCACCGAAGACGGCATCGTCGTGGTCCCCAACAACGTCATCCTGGAAGAGTAGCAACCCCGCCAAGCCCAGCATATTCCTTGATTTTTTATCCTTTTTGTGCTTGAATTGGATAAAATAAAGCATTTTGTCTAATATTTCTTTTTTGTAAGGATTCTCGCTGAGGAAAAAGTAAAATATAATGTTAGGTGCTACCATTTTAAGTTATTAATAAGGAGGCAACAATATGCCTGATCTATCTTCTCTCGATTCAAAGTACTTTATAGATAAGTATGTGTTTAACTGTCCATTCTGCAATCGTAGAAATGTCTCTTACACTTTAAAATATCTGGTTGAATTCGATTGGACAGAGGAGAAAAAGTGTTATATCTACCGTGCTTATTGCCAATCCTGTGGGAACGTTTCGATGCATCTTAGTTTCGAAAAAATCTCAATGCATAACTTTTCCGGTTCGGATTATCGCTTTAACATTGAAGAGGATGAGAATTTAGATGAGAAATTCTTTTACTCGGTGCCCACATCGTTTTTCTCCTTGGATGAGCGGATTCCGAAAGTGCTTCGTGAACTGATGACCGAAGCAGAAGGCTGCCTAAAGAGCAACTTTCTTACTGGGGCTTCGGCATGCGCCAGAAAGTTGATTTACGAGCTGGCGGTACTTGAGGGTGCGGAGGGGACTAACTATGAATCCAGGTTGAAATCTCTTAAAGGAAAGCGGCCTGACGTCGAGCCCGAGTATTTCGATACACTCCTGACAATCCAGCAGGTCACGAGCGATAAAGTTCACGAGCTGTCTTACGACGGTTGGCATTCACGCCAGCTGCGAGTTATTCTCGCGACGCTCACCGAAATTTTTAATACCATGTACGTTATTCCAAAGCTTCGCGCCGAGAAGAGGCAGTCAATCATCGAGCTGAAAGAAGAAGTATTGGGTAAAAAGAAACCCAAGCAACAAAAGGGTGAGGAGTGATGCGCCTCCACGCCCAACGCGCCCAAGGCTCCCTGACCGCCACCCGGCTTTATCTGGTGCGCCACGGCCCGTTTTTTTTCCCTCCCCCTGAGAGGGGGGAGGGTTAGGGTGGGGGTGGCTTTGTAGGGGCGGCTCGCGAGCCGCCCCTACACTCTTTTTTTTTCGTTCCCAAGCTCCTGCTTGGGAACGCAGATTTTTCCCCAAGCTCTGCTTGGGGGATTCTGTAGCTGATGGTCACCTGCATCTGGCCGCTGCCCTGGCAAAGCTGGAGCTTTGCAAAAAAAGGGGTTCCCAAGCTGGAGCTTGGGAACCAGATTAAATTCGCCCGTGGGCTTTAAGTCCCCCTCTTCTAAAGGGGGATTTAGGGGGATTATCAGGCGGTTATTTAATCCCCCCCCAGCCCCCCTTAGAAAAGGGGGGAGTAATTACCTGGTTTTTCAGTCTTTTCCTCTCGTTCCCAAGCTGAGCTTGGTAATGGCCTTTTACCTGCCAAGCTAAGCTTGGCAACCATTTTCGTTCCCAAGTACAACTTGGGAACGAGAGGAAGGGCGATTCTTTTATTGTAGGGGCGGGGTTTCCCCGCCCCAAAATCATTTTTCATCCAAGGGCGGGGAGACCCCGCCCCTACAAAGGCAAGGCGCCGAGCACTGATCACTAACCACCGGCTACTGACCACTGGCCCCTGGTTTCAGTTGCAAGGTTATCCGGCAAGATGTATTAATTTGGCATTATGCGCCTCCATGCCCAACGCGCCAAAGGTTCCCTGACCGCCACCCGGCTTTATCTGGTGCGCCACGGCCGGGTGGCCGAAGGCCACACCGACCGCTACCACGGCCACAACGACATCGGCCTGTCGCCCCAGGGCGTCCAGCAATTCGAGGCCCTGGCGGCCCAACTGGCGGCCACGCCCCTTAAAGGGGTCTATTCCTCGGACCTCACCCGCGCCATCAAGGGCGCCGCGATCATCAGCCGGGGCCGGGACCTTAAACCCCAGGCCATCCCGGAGTTCCGGGAGGTCAACTTCGGCTCCTGGGAGGGCCTGACCTTCGCCGAAATCATGGCGCAGTCCCCCGCCGAACTGGAGGAGCGCTTCCGGGACCTGGCCAACTTCCGCATCCCCGGCGGCGAGAGCCTGAAAGACGTCAAGGCCCGGGCCCTGCCGAAGCTCCAGGAGTTGCTGGCCCGCCACGCCAACGAGGCCTTTCTCTTAGTAGCCCATGCCGGCATCAACCGGGTCATCCTCAGCGAGGCCATGGGCCTGCCCTTGGACCGCCTCTTCCGGCTGGACCAGAACTACGGCTGCCTCAATATTATCGATTATTTCCCGGACCTGGCGGTGGTGCGGCTGCTGAACGGCGGGGTGAACGGGGCGGCGGCAGAGTAAATGTAGGGTGCGCACTGCGCACCATTAAAGGCACAGGCGAGACGCCTGTGCTACCAATACAAAAAGGGCGACCCAGCGGGTCGCCCCTACTTATGCGGGTTGGGTGGGGGGTG
>Ga0315282_10003206_pt1 | contig 29440 bp, 28 predicted proteins | sample YL17G07_20_MG_FD_203693 | JGI IMG/M metagenome (GOLD analysis project Ga0315282, IMG submission 203693) | Sediment microbial communities from Yellowstone Lake, YNP, Wyoming, USA - YL17G07_20 | ecosystem: Environmental > Aquatic > Freshwater > Lake > Sediment | place: USA: Wyoming | collected... | reverse complement strand
ACCCGGAAAATGCATTTACATAATGCAGATGTTGTGAAAAAATTTATTTTTCGATACCTTAATGTACCTTTAACTGATGGTTTACGGAATATTTTTATGAATATAACCAATAAAGATATTCCCAATAAATCATCGAGTTAAATAAATTTTTGAGCAATGTCTGCATTATTTGGGTTGAGCAATTTCTGAGCTTCTTCCCTAAGAGGTTCAATGTTTTTGATGATGCAACGGAGCTCCACAGCCATCGACATTACCGAACGCAAAAAAACAGAGAAAGAACTAAGAGCTAATCAGGAGAAGCTCAGGTTGCTTGCATCTCAAATGTCATTGATTGAAGAAAAGGAACGACGGAGAATTGCGATTGAATTGCATGATTCAATCGGTCAAAGCCTTGCTTTAGCCAAATTAAAATTTACTATTGAAGATGACGGGATAGGATTCGATACTTCACGGATAGTCGGTACTGAAAGTTTTGGTATCTTTAGGTAGTGTCTGAGACACTACCACACTTTTTCCCACATGCTTCATTTCTTTAAGAACGATGGGTTCAAAATATCTCTTGATGACCTCGGTAGTGGGTATGCCAGCCTCAATTCGATAGTAGAGATTAGGCCAGACTTTATAAAGATTGATATGCATCTTATCCGAAATATGCACATTGACTCTGTGAGGCAGAATTTAATTAAAGCCATAGTTACATTTTGTAAACAAAGTAAAATTATTTCTATTGCTGAGGGGATAGAGACCCCAGAGGAGTTAGCTGCATTAATTGACTGCGGTGTAGATGCGGGACAAGGTTATTTGTTGGGAAGGCCTGTTTCTGATCCGCAAGCATTATTGTTGAAAATTAAAGAATTCCTGTTAGGAATTTTTGAAAAGTGAACTCTTTAACGGTTCAAAAGTGAACTCTGGGGAATTCCTTTAATGGGAAAACGATAGAGTATACCATGTGGTTATTACACCATATTCTAACCTCCAAAGCCTGTCTCTTTGTATCAGGAAATAAATGAACCTCAACCTCCTCTCGGAGAGAACGTAAAATGGTCCTATTTGAAGACTGCCCGAAACTCCATTTAACAACCGGGTTTGCGACGCTCCAATATACAATATCCGATGTTGGCAGAAGAGGGTGGATTAGTAATAATGAAAAAGAATTATTTGTTGAGTTTGCAAACGCAAATCAATATATTGCCCCTTTGTTTATTTGCATGTAATATTTGCATGTAATTGCAATACCAGCTGAGCTGTGTTACATTTATGGCAGAAATATGGTAGACAGGCGCTGGCATAAGCGAGTTTCAATAACAGGGATTGCCATACTTAAATTTGAAAAAAGGGGCGATATCCAATCACTTCAGGCCGTACCAGGTAATATATCTTTAGGAGGAATCGGATTATATGCTGATGTCCCAATAGAAATCGACACGAACATATCAATCACCATTGATTTTATATCTGCAGATGGCTTAAAAGCTGATTCTATTGAAGGACATGTTGTACATTACAACGACATAGGGAATATTTATTTTATAGGTATCCAATTTAATGAAGAAATAAATCCTGGAAATCACCCCTCATTATATGAACACATCCAGAGAATCCTTACACGGGATTAATACAAACGTAATAAATAGCGTGTCATTGCGAGGAGCGGAGCGACAAAGCAATCCAGTTTTTATGAGATTGCTTCACTGTCGCTCGCAATGACAATGTAACAACATTTAGTGCGTTTACTATAGTAATAGCTTTCACAAGATTTAAACTCTTCCGCTATATATCATTAATGTTCTTCTCAAATAGATTCGAGGATTTGTGCTGTCCAAGCTTCCTAAGACTGTCAGCTAAAGTAGCGGCAACAAAACCTCAAGTCCAACAAGACTCAGGCGTATAATAAAAACTTGTTGCCATGAAAATTACTCTCGGTAACCCTAAATATTTTAAATTACTCAAAGGTACATACTTATAGGTAGAGTAGACAACCTGACATGGAAAGCCTTTTCGCCTCTTACTTCCTGAAAGCCGCAAACCTGATATGCTCTCTAAAACCATTGACTTTACCCAAACGTTGCATTAACAAGGAGGCAGACATGCTGAAAACCCCTGCAAATCGACAAGATTTTATTCTGATACACGTGACCGTAGATTCCACCTTTTGTGTATTTCTGAAAAGGCTGGCAGACCACATGGGAGGGCTATAAGGTGTCGATGGCAGGGCTTTTCATCACATCTGCCTCCTCAAGCGAAGAAAATTTATGCAACTGGTGGGTTTAATTGATAATTATCATCGACCGAGACATTTCGAGAACAGACAATTGAAAAAAAGACTGATACGGTGTATCATAAGTGTAGTACTAAGGAGGTGAATCTCTATGCCAACAAAAAATCCCAGAATTAACGTGGTCCTTGAAAAGCCCTTATATAACAATGTCGAGCGTCTTGCCGAGCGAGACGGGGTTTCCTTATCTTTGAAGGTACGTGACCTCGTAAAGGAAGCACTGGAAATAGAGGAGGATATTAGTCTTGCTCAACTGGGCGAAATCAGAGAAAAAACTTTCAACAGGAAGAAATCACTTAAACATGATGAGGTCTGGTAGAGTTGACCTTTGAGCTGAGATATCATCCAGACGTTCGAGATATCGACATTCCCAAACTCAATGAAACTCTGAAAAAACGTATCAAGAAGGCAATAGAAGAACGCCTTTCAATATCCCCCCATCAATATGGAGAACCGCTCAGAAAAACTCTCAAGGGATACTGGAAACTAAGAGTCGGTAATTACAGAGTAGTCTACAAAGTTGAGGGAAATGAAGTGTGGATATTCGCAATTATCAACCGAAAAGACGTATACACAAAGGTTATCAAAAGAATTTGACGGTGAGCAGCAATAAAAAACCTTCTTCCTTGTAGTCATTAATAATTAATATATGAGAAGTTCGTATGTAAGGCTGTATTATTCGTCATTATCTCGAAACCACCCCTTACCCTTTTATAATTTACAATAAATAAATCTAATATTTTCTAATTGACAAATAGAGCATTTTGTGATTTCCTATGTTACAGGTGGGAAAGGGGATCATTACTTAATAGATTATATTCATAACTCTTAGATCATTGCATCCCCAATAAAGCCAAACCCTCCGTGAGGAGGGGAGGAAGCGGTGAGTCTTAAGGAGAAGATGGCCGAGTTGCCGAAGGAATATAAATGGCTCAGAATTTGCCCATCCACTCATCCACATATAGTACTGCCTTATAAGTTTTCATTTATTGTCCCCGTCTCCCAAACAGAGTAGACTTTCTTTAACTATTTATAACGGTCCTGGGCAGACCAATTATGAAAAAGGGAACCCTGATCATCAAGAAAATTCCCTGGCAATTTGTTATTACATACCTTGTTTTATCTATAGGTATCTGCGTGGCAGGGTACCTTCATTTCGTATCCCATAAGAAAGAGCACAAAGTCGAAAAAGAGAATGAGCTTTCTGCAATTGCCGACCTGAAGGTCAGTCAGATTGTAAGTTGGCGAAAAGAACGAATAGGAGATGCAGAGGTAGTCTTTTATAACCCCTTAATCAGACCTTATATTCAACAGTGGCTGGAAAAGAAGACACCTGAGCTAAAACAGAAAATTAAAATCTATATGGAGTCATTGCAGAAATACCATCAGTACAAAAGTGTAATCCTCCTCAACACAAGAGGGGATGTGCAGTTAGCGGTTCCTGATGAAAAAGAGGTTATTGAACCTGAGGCACAAAGATTAGTTGTAGCAGCAATTCACACAAAGAAAACGGTCTTTTCCGACCTTTATCAGAACACGACTACCAATACTATTTGTCTTTCCCTTGTTGTCCCGCTCCTCGTCCAACAGAGTCATGAAACTTTCCCTATAGGTGCCATATTATTCCGTATTGATCCTTATACATTTCTCTATCCCCTTATCCAGTCACGGCTCACACCCAGTATGACTTCCGAGACTTTATTGGTTCGTCAAGAAGGCGATAAAGTGGTGTTTCTGAATGAACTCCGTCACAGGAGCGGCACTGCCCTGACTTTAAAATTTCCAATAAACGATACACAATTACCTGCAGCACTGGCAGTAGGGGGAAGCCAGAGAGTTATTGAGGGTCGCGATTATCGAGGCGTTCCGGTGCTTGCAGCAACAAGAGCAATCCCGGATTCGCCATGGTTTATCGTAAGTAAGGTTGATAAAGAGGAGATATATGCGCCTATCCATCGGAATTTCTGGGTTGTATCAATTGTAGTAGGTTTGTTGATCATTGGTTCAGGCTTGATTATCGGCCTATTCTGGCGCCACCAGCGTGTCCAATTTTACCGCAGGCAATATGAAATAGAACTTCAACAAAGGACACTTTTACAAAAGTATGAATACCTGACAAGATATGCCAATGATATTATCCTCCTTCTGGATCAGATGGGTAAAATTACGGAGGCAAACGAACGCGCAACAAAAACCTACGGATATACTTCGGAAGAGATTTTCCAGTTAAACATAAAGGATTTACGAGTTCCGGAAGCCCTGCCGCTCTTAGAGAAGCAGATGCAAGAGGTAGAAAGTCACCGCAGTCTTGTTTATGAAACCTTGCATCAGCGGAAAGACAAAACAACATTCCCGGTAGAGGTCAAATTGAGATTGAGGGGAGTAAGTATTTCTTAAGCATCATCCGGGATATCACCGAGCGCAAGCGTGTAGCGGAGGCGCTTCAAGAGAGACTGATGCTGATTGACCGAGCAAAGCTGGAGTGGGAGTCCACGGTTGATTCAATAGCACAGCTCATTTGCCTGATTGACAAGCAGGGTTATACCCTCCGTACAAATCGAACAGTTGAGCAATGGAACCTTGGGAAGGTCGTAAGCGTCAAAGGGAAGACTTTACATAAACTTTTACATCCAGGCTGCACTGATTCATCCTGTTATCTGGAGACCTTTTGGTCAAAGGCGTGGGAGGAACTGACCCATGGCCGATCTACCGAATGTGAGGTCAATGACAGGCTAATAGGACGTCACCTTCATGTCCAGGTACGACCGATTTTGCCTGAAATGTATAGAAAAGTTGAAAAAATAGATAGCTATGCAGCTATTGTTATATATGACATCACCGAGCGCAAGCGGACAGAGGAGGCGATTATGGCCTCGGAAGAAAAATTCAGGATGATTTTTGATAACGCTAATGACGGCTTACTACTCGCGGATGCAGAAAGCAAAAAATTCCATTTTGCTAACGTAATGATTTGCCGCATGTTAGGCTATAGCCAGGAAGAAATCAAGAATGTGGGAGTCATGGATATCCATCCCGAGAAAGATATTCCCTATGTTATTGAGCAGTTTGAAGAGCAGGCCAGAAAAGAAATCAAAGTTGCACAGGATTTGCCCGTGAAAAGAAAAGACGGCAGCGTTTTTTACGCTGATGTCAATGCGGCACCGGTTGAAATATCAGGCAAGCGTTATTTATTGGGTATTTTCAGGGACGTCACAGAGCGCAAGCAGGCCGAAGAAACGCTGCGGAAAAGCGAAGAGCGTTATCGTTCCCTATTCGAGAACATGATCGAGGGATATGCGTATTGCAGGATGCTTTTTGAAAATGACAGGCCTTATGACTTCATCTATCTTGACGTCAACACCGCATTCGGGGAATTGACAGGATTGAAGAATGTTGTCGGAAGCAAAGTTACCGAGGTGATCCCCGGCATTCGAGAGTCTAATCCGGAATTGTTGGAGATTTACGGCAGGGTCGCTTTGTCCGGCGAGCCGGAGAGATTTGAGACCTATTTAGCTACCTTGGGGCTTTGGTTTTCCATCTCCGTCTATAGTCCTGGAAAAAGGTACTTTGTTGCCGTCTTCGACAACATTACCGAACGCAAGCAGTCGGAAGAGTCACTCAGGGAAACACGGGACTACCTGGAAAAACTGGTGAACTATGCAAATGCTCCTATCGTCGTCTGGAACCCAAAGTTTACGCTCACGGGTTTCAACCATGCCTTTGAGCGTCTTACAGGGTATACAAATAAGGAGGTAATTGGCAAGACGCTTCATATACTTTTCCCTGAAGCAAGTAAGGAGGAATCGCTGAAAAAGATTGAACACACCTTGAGTGGTGAATACTGGGAGTCTGTGGAAATCCCGGTTATTTGCAAAGACGGAAGCATCAGGATAGCACTCTGGAATTCGGCGAATATCTATGCTAAGGACGCTGTGACCCTTATAGCCACCATAGCACAAGGTCAGGACATCACTGAGCGCAAGCGGGCGGAGGAAGAAATCCGTAAACTCAATGAAGAACTTGAACAGCGTGTTATTCAACGTACTGCAGAACTCGAAGCTGCTAATAGAGAGCTTGAATCCTTCAGCTATTCTGTCTCGCATGACCTGCGCGCACCTGTAAGGGCGCTTGGTGGCTTCTCCAGTATGCTGTTGGAAGATTATGCAGATAAACTTGATGATGAAGGTAAACGCCTGCTGAATACTATCCGAAGCAGTGCTGAGAAAATGAGTGGACTTATTGATAGCCTTCTTGACCTCTCCCGAATAGGTCGCAAAGGTATTGAGCTATCGGACATAGATATGGATAAACTGGCAAAGGCTGTGTTTGATGAAATCAAAGCTACTACCCCTGAGAGAAAGCTGCAATTTAACATTAAACCACTCCCCCCTGCCCACGGCGATAATGGAATGATTCGCCAGGTCTTTTTTAATCTCCTGTACAATGCCATCAAGTTCACAAAACCCAAAGAGACTGCAATTATTGAAATTGGCGGATGTGTTGAAGGGTCTGAAAATATTTACTACGCCAAAGACAATGGTGTGGGGTTTGACATGCAGTACGCTGATAAATTGTTTGGGGCTTTTCAACGACTGCACAGCGAAAAGGAATTTGAGGGGACGGGTATTGGGCTCGCTATTGTGCAGCGCATAATTAACCGCCACGGTGGACGGGTATGGGCTGAAGGGAAAGTAAATGAAGGAGCAACGTTTTATTTCACAATACCAAAGGCGGGAGGTTGAGCGGCTTCATAGACTGAGAGCGTCTGCACAAGTTTTAGCCCAGATTATTCACCACTCGTGAAGAATCAGAGCAGATGCAGTATCATCGCTCATTCTCGGTCCCGATAGCCATCGGGACCTCCGAGGTATCCCGAAAGCATTCGGGATAAAGCCGCTCCGATACCGCATCTGCTCTGATTGATCAAGAAATTTATGAATATAATGGGTTAGTGAAGGCACATCATTCATTTGATATTTGGGGAAGAAGGCAAGGATGGTAAAGGAAGTATTGACAATGGTATAACTTTTTGTTAGCCTTATAGTATGAAAACTGCGATATCTATACCGGATGAGATATTCAGAGAAGTAGAGAAGTTTGCCAAAGAACACCATTACTCCAGAAGTGAAGTATTTGTTATTGCTCTCAAAGATTTTCTCAAAAAACTGGAATCTAAAAAGCTTTTGGATGCCCTTAACGATGTATACGCAGAAGCAGAGTCTACAGAAGAAATAACTCTTAGAGAGAAGAGCAAGAAATACTATGCACGTAAAGTTTCAAAGGAGCAGTATTGACAATAAAACAGGGCGATATTTTCTGGGTTGATTTGGGTATTCCGAAAGGCTCAGCACCTGGATATAAGCACCCTCATGTTGTTATTCAAAACAATGTTTTTAATGCGAGTAAAATTAATACAGTAGTTGTTTGTGCTTTAACATCCAATCTGAAAAGGGCAAAAGCACCCGGTAATGTTTTGCTCAGAATAGGAGAGGGAAATCTCAAAAAAGAAAGTATAGTGAACATATCACAGATAGTAACAGTAGACAAAACAGATCTTATTGAAAAAATTGGTTCTTTGTCTCAATCAAGAATTAAAGAAATAATAGAGGGTGTTAAGCTTTTAGTAGAACCGAGGGAACTTTAAAAAGGTAGAGAACCCTAACCCAGATTATTCACAACTTGTGAAGGAGCAGAGCAGATGCAGTATCATCGCTCATTCTCGGTCCGCTTCTGCGGACCTCCGAGGTACAGAGTGTCATCCGCCTCAGGGCGGTGAACACTCTGTAAAGCCGCTCCGATACCGCATCTGCCCTGCTTGATCCAAAAATTTATGAATAGAATGGGGGGCTAAGTATTACCTTTTCTCTGTCTTAGAATAACGAGCCCGGCTATTGCGATCAGAAACATCAGGATACTGATTCCCTGGGAAAAGGAAAGTTGAGATGTAATGAACCCTCTACCAACATCACCCCTGAAGAATTCGACTATAAATCTCAGGACGGAATAAAGGATAATATATGTCAGAAAAAGTTGACCATTAAATGATTTATATCTCCGCAGGATTATGAGTATAAAGAAATTTATAAACTCTCCTAATGACTCATAGAGTTGTGTTGGATGGAGTGGTACCCCAATTATGGCAAGGGATTCGGGGTCAGTAAACGTAACTGCCCATGGAAGCCCTTCAGCAGGTTTTCCATAGCAGCAGCCTGAAAAAAAACACCCGAGCCTTCCGATAGCATGGCCTATCGCTAATGAAGGAGCAAACAAATCAGCTGTATTCCAAACATTGAGGTTGTTTTTCTTTACATACCAGAGAACCGTTGGAACAGCTAATAAAAGGCCTCCATAAAAGACAAGACCGCCTTCCCATATCTTGAATATATCTAAGGGATTTTTAAGATAGTGGCTGGCATTTATCAAAATATAAAATAGCCTTGAGCCGATGAGGGCTGATAGGAGGATATAGAAGCCGAGATCCACGATTTTATCTGGTGGGATGCCCTCCTTCTTTGCCTGCCTGACAGCAAGGCCGAGGCCGAGAAGGAATCCAGCAGCCACAAGGACTCCGTACGTGTGTATTGTCAAGGGGCCAAGCTTGAATAATTCAGGATGCATATTTTTATATTAGCATGAATAAACTGAGAAATAATTAAGAAAGGGTGACAGAGGGACACGGAGCTTGTCTAAAAAGTCGTTAGTTGTCACCCTGAATTTATTTCAGGGTCTCATAATACTATTTTATTAGATGCTGAAACAAGTTCAGCATGACATATTGCACTGTATTATCAGTTTTTAGACAAGCTCCACATCCCATATTTTCTATGTCGGTTTTACTGTCAGCGTACGAAAGCGCATCGGGCTGGTCGGCAGGGACGGCCACGATAGGGTCTCTCATCTGTAATTAATAAATTCGATATGAAAATCGAAATCTTTTTCCTTCAGTATCTTTATGACTGACTGGAGATCGTCTATCTTTTTCGCCCTGACACGTATCTGGTCTTTCTGGATTTCAGACTGGACCTTGAGTTTCATATCCTTGATAAGCTTCACAATATCCTTGGCCTTTTCAGCAGGTATGCCCTGTTGGAGGACTACAACCTGCCTTACCGTATCGCCTGCGGCTTTTTCTATCTTCCCAAAGTTTAAAGATTTCAAAGAGACATTTCTCTTCACGAGCTTACCCTTGAGGATATCCGTCAGACTGTTCAGTTTGTAATTATCGTCCGAGATGAGCGTGAGCTCCGCCTTGTCTTTATCAAGATCAATACTGCTCTTGCTTCCCTTGAAGTCAAACCGCTGACTTATTTCTTTCACAGCCTGCTGCACAGCATTCGATACTTCCTGTATATCGACTCTGCTGGCAATATCGAATGAATGCTCGTCCGCCATAGGAATCTTTCCCTCACGATGAGATGATATTATGAATTATCACCATTTTATCTTTTCAGGTCAAGTATCTTCGCTTGAAATAGGTTTACTGAATCCCCCCTCGCCCCCTCGGTTGCGAGTCGTACCGACCTTTTCCAAAGTGGGGGAAGGCCGATTGTTAATCAGACAACAGTTAGTTTTGCTTTGCAGAACGTTTCATTTTTATCGTCTTTAAAAGATGGGTTAAGAGAATTAACGCGACACCGATTGTAAGAGAGGAGTCAGCCACATTGAAAGCAGGCCAGTGGTATTTGCCTATCGATAGATCAATGAAATCCACAACCCTGCCATAAAGTAATCTATCTATGAGGTTTCCTATTGCACCACCGAGTATTAGAGAGAGGCCGAAATAATTCTCCTTACCCTTGATCAGAAGAAATATCACAGAGAGTATGGCTCCTATGGATGCAGCAATAAAGAAACCGCTTCCAATACTTTTAAACATCCCAAAAGCAGCCCCTTTGTTTGTGACCATTACTAAATGCAAGAATGGGAAGATCTTTATAAAATCATAGGGATTTATATAATAGAGGGCGAGATATTTTGTTATCTGGTCTAATACAATGACAATTAACGAGATAAGGAGTGCATTTTTAAACCGTCTCATTATCCAAAAATGACCTTATAACACCTATCGCAGATCTCTGGTGCATCCTTTGATTGTCCAACAGTCTCTCTCCAATTCCAGCACCTCTGACATTTCGCACCTGGTGCCCTCTCTACCTTAACCTCGAGGCCCTCTATATTCTCGCTTTTGTATGAGCCATCGAGGCCTTTATCCATGATCTCAACTGATGAGACGATAAAAAAGGTTGGTAAAAAGTCCTTGTATTGAGTAATAAGTGTTTTATATCTTTGCTCTATGCTCTGTGCTCCGCCTAAGGCGGATAGCTCTTTTCTTTCAGAAAGATAGAGTATAACCTTTGCCTCGAGAGAATTCCCTATGAACCTCTCTGCCCTTTTCATCTCTAATGCTTTATTTACCTCATCCCTTAGGAGGAATAGATCACCCCACTTTTTTTCAATCTCAGCATCATAATGCTTTTTATCAACCTCGGGAAATGAGGTAAGCAATATAGACTCCTCTGTATTCTGTATCCCGTGTTTTTGGCTCACTGCTTTCTGCTCCCTGCTCTCCGCTCTTTTCCCCATGCTCTGCCAGAGTTCCTCGGCTGTAAAAGAAAGAACTGGTGCCATAAGCCTCGTCATGGTGGAAAGTATCTGATAGAGAACCCATTGGGCAGCACGCCTCTCTACAGATTCTGATTTGGACGTATAAAGCCTGTCTTTCAGGACATCAAGATAAAAAGAGCTCATGTCAACAACACAGAAGTTGTAAAGGGCATGGAAGACCTCGTGAAAGTTAAAGCTCTCATATGCTGATATAACTATTTCTATGAGAGTCTGAAGTCTGCTCATTGCCCATCTGTCTATCTCTGAAAGGGCATGGCTATAATCCCTGTTGTCGAAATCGTAAAGGTTACCGAGGAGAAACCTGCAGGTATTCCTTATCTTCCTGTATGCCTCTGTGAGCCTGTTGAGGATCTCCTTTGATATCCTTACGTCTTCCCTGTAATCTTCTGCTGAAACCCATAATCTCAATATCTCTGCACCATTAGCCTTTATGACTTCCTGCGGCGCGACAACATTTCCAAGAGATTTGGACATCTTTTTCCCCTGGCCATCAACGACGAAGCCATGTGTAAGTACCGTCCTGTAAGGAGCCCTCCCTCTTGTTCCCACAGAAGCAAGGAGGGAGCTCTGGAACCATCCCCTGTGCTGATCACTCCCTTCCAGGCACATGTCAGCAGGCCAGTTCAGCCTTTCATCCATCTCCATGACGGCAGCATGGCTTACCCCGGAGTCGAACCATACATCAAGAATATCCGTCTCCTTCTTGAATGATGTGCCTCCACATTCTTTGCAGGCATATCCCGATGGCAAAAATTCATTTACTTCCTTTACAAACCATATATCAGCACCCTTTTCTTCAAAAGATATTACAATCCCTTCGAAGACTTTCTCATCTTTAATAAATCCGCCACACTTACCGCATCTTATCAGTGTTATTGGGACTCCCCATGCCCTCTGTCTCGATATGCACCAGTCAGGTCTGTTTAAGACCATACCGTAAATCCTGTCCTTCCCCCAGTTGGGAATCCAATTGACTTTTTCAATCTCTCCGAGACAACGACCCCGCAGGCCATTATGTTCAACTGAGATGAACCACTGTTCTGTTGCGCGAAAGATAACAGGCTTCTTGCACCTCCAGCAATGGGGATAAGAATGGACAACCCTCTCTTCCCTTACCAAAGAATTCTTTGTTTTCATAATCTCTATTATTCTCTCATTTGCCTTGAAGACGAATTGCCCCTCAAGCTCTCCTGCCTGTTTTGTGAATCTTCCTCTATCATCAACGGGTGCATAAATATCAAGTCCATATTTAGATCCGATCTCATAGTCCTCTTCTCCATGGCCAGGTGCAATGTGCACAATACCTGTTCCCTCACCGGTGTTGACAAAATCTCCGAGAAGCACCTTTGATTGCCTTTCAACAAAGGGGTGTTCAGTAATTAAACCTTCGAGGTTTTTGCCCTGAACCTTTAAAAGAATCTCACCCTTTAGTATCTGCTTTTCTCCGAGAGGATTGAGAAGCCCTTCAGCAACAATATAAACCTCATCCCCGCTTTCAACAGCAACATATTCAACCTCAGGATGGACTGCAAGGGCAAGATTCGCAGGCAACGTCCAGGGAGTCGTTGTCCATATTAGTATGAAGACATTTCTACCAGTCAGGGCAGGTAATCTCTCTTTTATATCTCTATCTTGAACCCTGAACTTTACATAGATGGAGGGCGATTCCTTATCAGCATACTCTACCTCTGCCTCTGCAAGGGCTGTGATACAGGATGGACACCAGTGCACAGGCTTCCTCCCTCTATAAACATACCCATCTTTCACAAAATTAGCAAACTCCCTGACTATGGATGCCTCATAGCTGTAAGACATTGTTAGATAAGGAGATGACCAGTCACCCAAAACCCCAAGTCTTTTGAAATCATCTCTCTGGATGTCAACGAATTGGGCAGCATACTCTCTACAGAGCCTCCTTTTTTCAAGGATATCAACCTCCTCTTTTCTCACGCCGAGATTCTTGTCAACCTGTAATTCTATCGGCAGGCCATGGCAATCCCAGCCAGGCACATATGGGGAATAGAAACCTTTCATGGATTCATATTTTATAATTACGTCTTTAAGGATTTTATTGAGGGCATGGCCGATATGGATGGGGCCATTCGCATAGGGTGGACCATCATGAAGGATATAATGTTTATTTTTTCTGTTCTTCTCCTGGATCTTTTCATATATCTTCCCATCTTCCCAGAACCTTATTATTGTTGGCTCTCTCTCAGTGAGGTTTGCCTTCATCGGGAAGTCAGTCTGGGGAAGATTGAGGGTGTTCTTGTAATCCTTTGGAAGGATTTTCACTTCTCTTCTGCCTTCTCCTTTTTCTTGGCCTCTCGCTCTGCAATTAATTTCTGGGCGATATAGCTGGGCACTTCTTCATAAAGGGAGAATTCCATTGAATAAAGCCCTCTGCCCGAGGTGAGGCTATGGAGCTGGTTTGCATAGGTTAGCATTTCTGCCATAGGCACGAGGGCAACGATCTTCTGGTTTCCACCTGCCTGTGGTTCTACACCCTGAACTTTGCCCCTTTTTGAATTCAGATCCCCTATTACTGCACCGAGGGTATCATCAGGAGTTATCACCTCAACCTTCATGATTGGCTCAAGTAACACAGGTTTGGCATCCAGGAAGGCCTTTTTCAAAGCCATTGAGCCTGCGATCTTAAATGCCATTTCAGATGAATCTACTGTGTGATAGGAACCATCATAGAGGGTCACCTTTAAATCAACGACGGGATATCCTGTAATGATACCTTCATGCATTGTTTCCGCTACTCCTTTCTCAACAGCTGGCCTGTATTGTTGAGGGATTACACCCCCGACAATCTTATCGTTGAATTCGTATCCGCCTCCCCTTGGGAGCGGCTCTATCGCTAACCAGCAATCACCATACTGGCCTCTGCCACCTGACTGTTTTTTATATCTGCCCTGTGCCTTTGTTGATGCCTTAATTGTCTCCCTGTAAGGGACCTTGGGAGTTTTCATTAAGACCTCCGTACCAAACTTCCTTTTTAGTCTCTCGATTGTCACTTCGAGATGGACCTGCCCCATTCCTGAAAGGAGCATCTCTTTTGTCTCTTCATCCCTCTGAAACTTGAGAGCCGGATCCTCTTCGAGTATCCTCTGAAGGCCGACGCCTACTTTTTCTTCATCACCCTTGCTCTTCGGTGCAATTGCATAAGATATTATGGGTTCAGCGAATTTCATCTTTTCAAAGATAATCTGACGGGCATCATCAGAAAGGGTATCTCCTGTAAATGTTTCCTTGAGTTTTGCTACTGCACCTATCTCACCCGGCCCTATAGTCTGTGCAGATATCTGTTTTTTGCCCATGAGATAAAAGACCTGGCCGATTCTCTCCTTTGCACCTGTTGATGTGTTCAGGACAGTAGAGTCAGCCCTGAGCACCCCAGAATACACCCTGAAGACAGAGAGCCTCCCAGCATAAGGGTCTGCAATCGTTTTGAATACATAAGCAGAAAGGGGTTCCGTCTTCACGGGTTTCCTTTCAACCTCTTTCCCGTCCTTCGGATTTTTGCCTTTAATAGGTGATAGGTGTGCCATGTCTACTGGTGAAGGGAGGCACAAGAGGACCGTATCAAGGAGCTGAGGAATTGCTATATTCTTTAATGCAGAACCACAGGTGACAGGTATAAACCTCTTTGTTAAAGAGCCTTCCCGTATGCCACTGGTGAGCTCATCTTCAGAGAGTCCGCCACCCTCAAGGTATCTCTCAAGCAAGGTGTCATCAGACTCTGCAATCTTTTCTACAAGTTTTTTCCTGTATTCTTCAGCTTCAGACATCATCTCAGAAGGTATATCAGATTCCTCTGCCTTTCCATTATGGAAAGTGTAGGCCCTCATCTTCACCAGGTCAACGACGCCAGAGAGATTTTCCCCTGAGCCAATAGGGATACAAAGGGGTACAACCTCTTTCTCAAAAGATTTTTCAAGCTCTCCAATAGCCATCGAGAAGTTTGCAATATCCCTGTCCATTTTATTGATAAAGACAACCCTCGGTACCTCAAATTCATCTGCATATCTCCATATCTTCACGGTTTCTGGTTTAACACCCGAGATTGCACTGATTATGACGATTGCTCCATCAACAGCCCTGAGGCAGCCTCTCGCATCCTCGAGAAAGTTGATAAATCCTGGTGTGTCTATGATGTTAGTCCTGCAATCTTTCCAGTTACAGAATGCGAGGGAAGAAGAGATAGTAATCTTTCTTGCTACCTCCTCAGGCTCATAATCTGTTGTTGTCGTTCCATCCTGGACATTACCGAGTCTGTCGATAGAACCTGCATTAAAAAGCATAGCCTCTACCAGCGAGGTCTTACCAGCTCCTCCATGCGCAATAACTGCTACATTTCGTATTTTGTCCACCTCTAAGTCTGCCATAATACCCCCTCTATTTATAGAATTTAAAAATCTAAATGAAAAATGCATCATTGCAATTTAAAATTAAAAATTGCAGGTATCCAGTTTTGAATTTGTTATTCCATAGGGTCTTGCAGTAGGGTCTCCTAATATCATTCTCCCGAAAATACCCCTCGTTGGCAAAGAGGGGTTAGGGGAGATTTATAAATCATAAATGGTAGCATTTTTTCTTAAAATCCCCCTTCCTCCCCTCGGTTGCGAGTCGTACCGACCTTTTCCTAAGGGGGAAGCAAAGGATATTTTCATACTCCTTATGAGCCAATGGTTCGTGTGGTTTCCCACGGAAGTAGAGAGCCAGAAATAAAACATCGGATTCCGGCTTCCGCAGGAAGGACAACAAACGTAAAGGCACAAAAATATTTTTATACCATAACGTCTTTCATTTTACCATAACAGATTTTGAAAGTCTTAGTCTTCCTTTAACGCCTGATTTCTGGACTATAAGATCACTCGATTCATGAATTTTAGATACAGGGGGGAGATGGTATTTTCTGCAAAAATACCTTTTTAAATCCCACCTCACCCCCCTTTTCTAACCCATTATATTCATAAATTTCTTGATCAATCAGGGCAGGTGCGGTATCGGAGCGGCTTTACAGAGTGTCCACCGCCCCAAGGCGGATGACACTCTGTACCTCGGAGGCCCGCATAAGCGGACCGAGAATGAGCGATGATACTGCATCTGCTCTGATTCTTCACGAGTGGTGAATAATCTCGGCTAAAGGGGGGATGGGGGGATTACTTATTTCATGGTCATTGTGAGCCAAGGCTCATGACGGTTTGAGCGGATTGTCAAAGCGACCCTCGTTCTACGACACGTAGAGAGTCAAGGCAACCGAGGCAGCCTTAGGCGGAGAGCGAAAATACTATATCTCCCTGGTTTTATGAACAGATGGGTTATATTTGTGCCTTTTATCGTGGTTGGCGTTATTTAGTGGCTGGTGCCATCTTTGAGCAGCTTGTACTCGATACTATCCACAAGTGCCTGATAGGAGGCCTCGATGATATTCTCTGAGACTCCAACAGTACCCCACCTCTTTTCCTCGTCTCCTGACTCGATAAGGACCCTAACCTTTGCAGCAGTCCCCTTTCCTGTTGTGAGGACGCGAACTTTATAGTCATGAAGTTTTACATATTTCAATTCCGGATAGAATTTATCGAGTGCCTTTCTCAGGGCATTGTCAATGGCATTGACTGGGCCATTGCCTGTTGCTGCCGTGTGTTCAATACGACCACCAACTTTTACCATCATGGTTGCTTCACTAATTGGGTCTTCTCCTTCCTTACGCTTCTCTACGATAATTCTAAAGCCTATAAGATCAAAGAATCTCCTGTGGAGGCCTAAGGATTTTTTCATCAGGAGTTCGAAAGATGCCTCAGCACCTTCAAACTGGAACCCCTCATTTTCAAGATTCTTGAGGGTAGTGACCATATCCTGTAACTGAGGAGAATCAGGGTCAAGATTAATCCCGAATTCCTCTGCCTTTCTTAAGATGTTACTCCTACCAGCAAGGTCTGATATCAAAATCCTCTGTGAATTACCAACGAGCTCAGGGCTGATATGTTCATACGTCTCCGGCCTCTTCCGTACTGCGCTCACGTGAATTCCTGCCTTATGAGCAAAGGCGCTGTCGCCAACAAAGGGTTGCCTCTTAAAATGCCTCAGGTTTGCTATCTCGTTCACAAACCTCGATACATCCCTGAGCCTCTTGAGCTGTTCATCCCGAATACAGCTTATTCCGAGTTTAACCTGGAGATCTGGAATGAGAGAACATAGGTTTGCGTTGCCGCATCTCTCTCCAAGGCCATTGATTGTGCCCTGCACCTGTGATGCACCGCTTTCTATGGCTACTATTGAATTCGCAACAGCACATTCCGAGTCATTGTGTGCATGGATTCCAACAGGTATGCGGACACTCTTCATAACGGAGTCTATAATACTTCTCACATTATTCGGGAGGCTCCCGCCATTTGTATCGCATAACACAAGGCAGTCTGCCCCTGCATCCTGTGCTGTAGAAAGGCATTTCATTGCATACTCTGGGTTACCTTTGTATCCATCAAAGAAGTGTTCTGCATCAAAGAAGACCTTCTCGACATATTTTTTCAGGTAGACAATGGAATTGTTAATAATATCAAGGTTCTCTTCGAGGGGTATCCTCAGAGCTTCTGTGACATGAAAATCCCAGGTCTTTCCGAAGATCGTTATAATTTTAGCCTTTGAATCAAGGAGGGCCTTTATCGTTGTGTCTTCATCAACCCTGTGCCTTGGCCTATGTGTACTCCCAAAGGCAACGACCTGAGAATTTTCGAGGCTCAGTTTTTTTACCTTTTTAAAATACTCAATATCTTTTGGATTAGAGCCAGGCCATCCTCCCTCTATATAGTGAACGCCGAGCTCATCAAGTTTTTCGGTGATCCTGAGCTTATCCTCTACAGAGAAAGCTATATCTTCTGTCTGCGACCCATCTCGTAATGTGGTATCGTAAATCTCAACCTGGCGCATGGTTCATTTCTCTCCAAGGCCAAAGGCATCGTGAAGTACCCTGACAGCAAGCTCTGTATACTTTGCTTCAATAACGCAGGAGACCTTTATTTCAGACGTACTGATCATCATGATATTTATACCGTGTTTTGCAAGGGTCTCGAACATCTTTGCTGCTACTCCGGAATGGGTTCTCATACCAACACCGACAATAGAGACCTTTGCTATGTCTTCCCTGAGGTTGACACCTTTTGCGCCGAGTTCAGCAACAATCCCCTCGGTAAGGGCAAGAGCCTTTTTGCTGCCTGTCTTGGGAACGGTGAAGGATATATCTGTTGCCTTTCCATCACTGCTAACATTCTGAACTATCATATCAACAACGATATCCGCGTGTGCAATTGCCTGAAAGAGTTTTGCTGCAATCCCTGGCCTATCATGGACTGCTGTCACTGTTATCTTTGCCTGATTTTTGTCATAGGCAACGCCTGACACCACAACCTTTTCCATCTCCTTGTCCTCCTTAACCACGAAAGTACCGGGATTATCACTGAAACTTGACCTGACCACCAACGGGACATCATATTTCTTTGCAAATTCGACAGACCTTGTCTGGAGAACCTTTGCGCCGAGGCTTGCGAGCTCAAGCATTTCGTCATAAGAAATCTTATCGAGTTTTTTTGCTTCAGGAACGATATTGGGATCTGTTGTATAAACACCATCAACATCTGTATAAATTTCGCAGAGGTCTGCCTTGAGTGCTGCAGCAACGGCCACTGCAGAGAGGTCAGAGCCACCCCTTCCAAGGGTTGTAACATCAGAGGTCTCTGTTATCCCCTGAAATCCAGCGATAACAGGTATGATGCCTTCATCTATCGCATGCTTTGCTCTTTCTCCCGTGATCTTTTCTATCTTAGCCTTTGTATGAACGTCATCTGTTATAATCCCCACCTGCCTTCCTGTAAAAGACAGGGAATTGCAGCCGAGTTCTCTTATCGCAATGGCTGTAAGGGCAGCACTTATCCTTTCCCCTGATGAGAGCAAAAGATCCATCTCACGCTCATCAGGATTTGGAGATATCTGATTTGCAAGGCCGATGAGCTTATCTGTTTCTCCTGACATTGCGGAGACGACGACCACAACATGATTGCCCTGTTTCTGGGTTCTCACAACCCGTTCTGCAACAGCCCTTATCCTCTCCAGGCTTCCAACAGAGGTGCCTCCGTATTTCTGAACAATAAGCATTAGTCTAAGACCCCCTCTGACATCTTGTAATATAACACGTAAAAAATATCAATCTCAAACCTTTTGCTCTCAGTATAGATCCCAAATTTGCCGATAGAGATTCTGAACTAAGTTCAGAATGACAGTTTTTTTAATACCTTATTTACAATCATGTCATGCTGAATTTATTTCAGCATCTCTTTTATTATCAATGGGTTTCAAAGTCTATCGGCATTCTTGGAATATAGAGAAATCCTTGACAACGCAAGGGTTTTAATCCAATAATTAGACCACTAAACCGTCTCTAATAAATTTTCCCCTCCCTCGACGGGAGGGGTAGAGGGAGGGTGGCTATTTTTGGGGTAGTAATAGTCATTAAGGACGCATCAAGTAGAATTACCATTTCCTTTCCCCACACCCTCAGCTTGTCCAAAAGGTCAAAACCATTGACGGTCGAAAATGGCATCTCGCTCCACCTCATGTCATTGCGAGGCACGAAGCGCCGAAGCAATAATTTAATGTGACGGTTCTATTTAAAATGCCCTTTAAGTAATGTCTGCAATGGGAGGCTAAAGCGTCTTTCATTAAGAACTTTTGTGAGGAGAAAAATAAAGGGCAATGAGAGTCGAACCTTCAAATTTCATTTAAAAAAGGAATACCCGCACCAGCAGATAATAGAGTTCTTGATTACTACCCAAAAGCTTAGCCTTTCTTGGAACGCTCTTGACAAGAGTTAACATGCAGGTTAACATAATTTGTGAGTAGAATCGTCACCTTTTACAGAACTTCTGGTGGTAAATGCCCGATACAAGAATTTCTTGATTTTTTGCCTGGAAAGGTTGCACAAAAGGTAACATGGGTGCTTAGTCTATTAGAAGATTTAGAGGTAGTTCCATCATCATATTTTAAAAAGCTTGTCGGGACAGAAGAAATATGGGAATGTAGGGTCCAGTTTGGGTCGAATGCCTATCGCATATTTTGTTTCTTCGTAGACAATTCTGTAGTTATGCTAACCCATGGATTTGTAAAAAAGAGCCAGAAGACGCCTAAATCTGAGATAGAAAAGGCAGAAGCTTATAGAAGAGACTTTCTAAAAAGGAGGACAAAACATGAGTGATCTGAAAAAGTATATAAGTGAAAGAAAAAAGAGGGATAAAAAATTTGCTGAAGGGTTTGATGAGGGATACGAACAGTTTAAAGTTGGCGTTATGCTTCGTCAGGCACGCGAAGCAGCAGGATTAACTCAAGAAGAACTCGCTCGCAGACTTAAAACTAAGAAAACAGCAATTTCAAGAATTGAGAATCATGCAGAAGACATCAAGCTATCAACATTAGAGCGAGTTGCTGCGGCACTGGGGAGACGACTACAAATTAGCATTGCTTGATATAGACTCATGCCCGCAACGGTCGGATAGAGCGTCTTCCATTAAGAACTTTTGTGAGGAGAAAAATAAACACAGTTGATATAATTAAAAAAGGACGCTAATGGCAATAGAGATTATAGAGATTATAGATAGGCAATCTCATAAAAATGGCGAGGTCTATGTAATAAAAGTCCCAAAGGGAACCATAAAAATTCTTTTCCTTTTTCATGCAATAGAAAGAATCAGAAAATGGGGGCTTAAAGAAGAAATGGTAGCCGAGACTCTTGTTCTACCCGAGGAAGTGATAATTGGTCATAGAAACAGGTATATTGCTCACAGAAGATACGGCAATCATTTGGTCAGAGCTGTCTATGAATATAAAGGATATTTGCCTGTATTACTAACTGTGTATTCCCCTTATGCAGATCGTTACTTTAAAGGAGGTGGTGCTTATGAAGATAAAATATTCAAAGGAAGCTGATATTCTTTTAATAGAGCTTAGAGACGGAACTCCTGCAGATTCAATAGATTTAAAAGAAGGAGTTATTCTTCATCTTGATAAGGACGGTTTGCCACTTGAAATTGAAATACTTGATGCTTCCAAGATAGCAATGCTTAAAGAGATAAGCGTGATGACTCCTATAGAGGCTGCGGGATAGAAGAAAAGGCTAATTTGTATGATTGCCTGCAACGGCGCCTAAGACAATATCTACATTGACTCCTTAGCCGTAGCCTGTATAACCTCTTTTATATTCCTGTCGATAACCTGCGGAAGGAAAGGTATGTCCAAGTTTAAAAATCCAGATGTTATCACAGAAATGGCATCCTCACGCGAAACACCTCTTGACATGAGGTATTCAACCTGCTCTTCAGAGATAGGGCCTATTGAAGCCTCGTGAGAGAGTTCAGCCTTTAATGCGCCCTCAGATATCAGCTGCGGGATTGCATAAATCTTTCCCTTATTCGAGAAGACTATTCCGCGACAGTCAAGATGGGCTAAGCAATAACCCTTGGTCTTCGCTACGAGATCTCCTCTTGCATAGATCACGCTTTCATCAGCAGCAATTGTCCTTGCAATAGATTCACCTCTTGTCTCTTCTCCTTCAAGGATTATTCTTGTACCGAGATCGATGTAAGAGTCTTTGAGTCCATACACAACGGTGTTAAATTTGGCAGAAGCTCTGTCACCCTTGAGATAAGCAACGGGAAAGGCCTGAATTGACTTCACTGGTTTTAAGAGGACATAGTTGCTGACAAAAACCCCATCTTCTTCAACAATAGCCCACGTCCTTGGCCTTACATGGAACTTATCAGCCCAATTATGGATCATTGTGAAGAAGAGTTTGCCGCCCTTTTTGATAAAGAACTCAGAAATACCAAGATGTATTCCCTCAGCATCTCCTTTCGATAGAGTACATCCCGTTATTACCTGGAGCTCTGCGCCTTCTTCTACAATTATAATATTGTGAACATTTTGACTCACATAGTTTTCGGCAACCAGAAGACATGCCTGAACAGGATATTCGAGTTTCTGGTATGGTAAGACCCTGATGAAGTATCCGTGCGTCATGTTAAGTTCCGCCTGAGCGGTATACTTATCCTGATCTACAGGAACAGCTCTCCAGTAATAATCTTCCAGCCAGTCATATTTTTTTAAAGCCTCTGCTGTACTCATTATCTCGAGCTTGCCCTCATAGAGCTTGTTTAATCTCTCATAGACCACAGAGTGGTCAACTTGAACATATGATCCTGATCTTACCTCTTCCTTCACGTTGATACCGGCCATAACGGCAGCTTCTCGTTCTTGCTGGGGTAAGCTCTCAAGGCTCTCTATTCTTCCTCTTTCGATATGCTGGTTGTACCGTAAAAGATCTATATCAGGGCCAAGAGCCGCTTTCTTTTCTTTCGCCTTTTCCGCCCTTTCCCTTATATCAGAAAGGTATGTCTTGCTTATCGACATACAGCACACCTCCTGTACCCGTGCTTTTTTATTTCAGCAAGGATATCTCGGGGATTACCTCCGCAGATTAACTTCCCATCAAAGATGATATAGCCTTTATCAGCATTTACAAAATCAAGGATATGGCCAGTATGCGTTATTATTAAAGCACTTCTTTTTTGCTCCTTTAGTCTATCTTCTTTTCCCAGAAGAGTGTTTATTGCTTCCCCTACGAGAGCGATATTCTCAAGATCAACTCCAGATTCTGGCTCGTCTATGAAGACTAAATCTGGCCTTTGTACCATGAGCTGTAAAAGCTCTGATCGCTTCATCTCTCCACCAGAAAAACCTTCATTCAGTCCTCTATCTAAATGATTGAGAAGGTTGAGCTTTTCTGCAATCTTCAGAGTATCTTCTTTGTGTGTCCCATCTGAGATTATTTCTATGAATTTCCGCAATGAAACACCCCTGACCGTCGGGGGTCTCTGGAAAGAGATACCGAGACCAAGCCTTGATCTCTCGGAGATATCCCTTTCAGTTATATCTTCTCCCTTAAAATATATCCTTCCCTGCACCACTTTATACTTAGGGAATCCCATCAGAGCCATGATAAAAGAAGTTTTTCCGGCACCATTAGGACCAAAAAGCATATGGACATCGCCATAATTCATGGAGAAATTTACACCTTGTAAAACCTGTCTATCTCCTATAGATAAACTAAGGTTTTCTGCTCTTAACATCTCCTGCATTATTTCTTTCCCCTCCAATTCTAAAAGCTACAATATATGTTTATTATCTTATTTTCTTATGAGGAGAAGCAAGCCAATTTCGCAATAAGATAAATAAAATAATATCGTATGCGACGTATTACGATATGGTGTGTTCGTTTATAAAGAAATATAAAAAGGTGAAATGTATAGATAACATTTTTTATCTTGACATTGAAAATTAGGATATAGTATAAATTGTCATCGTGTCTATGAATTTAAATCATGACACTTTCAAATCCATTTTTTATCCTGCCAATTTTGTTTTTCGTAGTAATAATAATTTAGAGAAAGGAGGGTGAAGCTTATGAAGGTTACAAGAAGGGATTTTATGAAAATTTCCGGAGTAACCGTAGCGGGGGCAGCTTTAAGCACCTTGGGTTTTGATCTCACTCCTGTGCAGGCTTATGCTGCTGAGCTTCGGATAAAAGGGGCGAAAGAGACTCCCACCATTTGCTGTTACTGTTCTGTAAGTTGCGGTATTCTTGTGCATACTGACACCAAGGGGAAGGTAATTAATGCTGAGGGAGACCCTGATCACCCCATTAGCGAAGGGGCGCTTTGTGCTAAGGGCGCTGCCTCGTATCAAATTGCTGTTAATCCTAACCGTCTTTCAAAGGTTCGATATCGTGCTCCCAATAGTGACAAATGGAAAGAAGTAAGCTGGGATTGGGCATTGGATAAGATTGCAGCAAATATTAAGAAGAGCCGTGATAAGAGCTTCACGGCAAAGAATGCCGATGGGAAGGTTGTAAACAGAACTAATGGAATAGCTTCAGTGGGAAGTGCAGCAATGGATAACGAAGAATGCTGGCTGTACTCAAAGTTCCTGAGATCACTGGGCTTAGTTTATATTGAACATCAGGCCCGTATATGACACTCTGCTACTGTAGCGGCTCTGGCAGAGTCGTTTGGCAGAGGGGCAATGACAAACCATTATATTGATTTCAGAAATGCTGATGTTATTCTGAACATGGGTAGCAATTTAGCCGAAAATCATCCAGTTTCCTTTAAATGGGCACAGAATGCGAGAGATAGGGGGGCCATCTTTATTCATGTGGATCCGCGTTTCACCCGCACATCGGCAAAAGCTGATATTTTTGTGCGGCTCCGTCCTGGGACAGACATCGCTTTTTTAGGTGGCATGATCAAGTATATACTTGACAAAGACCTTTACGATGAGTTTTATGTCAAGAATTACACCAATGCCTCCTTTATCGTAAACCCGAAGTATGGTTTTGATGATGGACTTTTCTCAGGATATGATCCAGCCAAGAGGGCTTATGACAAATCTTTCTGGGCATTAGAAAAGGATGAAAATGGGATTCCAAAAAGAGACATGACCCTGCAACATGAAAGATGTGTCTTCCAGCTTCTGAAAAAACATTATTCAAGATATACAATGGAGAAGGTCACAGCAATTACAGGAACTCCTCAGGAGGATTTAGAAAAGGTTTATAAAATCTACGCCTCAACAGGTACTCCAGACAAGGCCGGCACCGAACTGTACGCCATGGGCTGGACACAACATACTGTAGGAACTCAGAATATTCGCGCCATGTGCATAATACAGGAACTTCTTGGTAACATGGGTATTGCAGGTGGTGGCATAAATGCCCTGAGAGGCGAATCCAACGTACAAGGTTCAACAGACCAGGGTTTGCTATTCCACATTATTCCGGGCTACTTGCCTACTCCGCGGGCACAGTGGCAGACACTTGAAGACTACAATAAGACTACGCCTTCTTCCAAAGATCCCAGAAGTGTTAACTGGTGGAAGAATCGGCCAAAGTACTTAGCCAGTCTTTTGAAGTCTTTCTACGGTGAAAAGGCAACCAAAGAGAATGATTTTGGTTATGCATGGATGCCAAAACTGGAGCCCACCCAGAATGCTTCCTGGCTGATTCTCTTTGATGAGATGTATAAAGGAATCTTTACTGGTTTCCTTGCCTGGGGCATGAACCCTGCTTGCTCAGGCGCCAATGCAGGGAAGGTTCGACAGGCATTAGCAAAACTTGACTGGCTGGTCAATGTCAATGTATTCGATAATGAAACTGGTTCATTCTGGAAAGGACCCGGTATGGACCCCAAGAAGATTAAGACTGAGGTCTTTCAGTTGCCATGCGCAGCTTTTATGGAAAAAGAAGGGAGTATATCTAACAGTGGCCGCTGGATGCAGTGGAGATGGAAGGCGACTAATCCACCCGGGGATGCCATGCCAGATGGTGAGATTATGTATGACCTTTTCAAGAAAGTGCGCAGCCTCTATGCCAAAGATAAGGGCGTATCCCCTGAACCAATTCTAAATCTCAAGTGGGATTATGAAACAAACGGGAAATTTGATATTCATAAGGTAGCCAAGGAGATAAATGGTTACTTCCTTGAGGATATCCCTGAGCATCCATTTGATAAAAAGGCATATAAGAAAGGGACATTGGTTCCGAGCTTTGTATTCCTCCTCGATGATGGTCGAACATCCAGTGGTAACTGGATTTACTCTGCCAGCTATACAGAAGCAGGAAACATGGCTGCTCGCAGGAAAAAAACAGACCCGACCGGTCTGGGACTCTATCCTGAGTGGGCTTGGGCATGGCCGGTCAACCGAAGGATTATTTACAACCGTGCCTCGGTTGATCTGGAAGGTAATCCACGTAATCCAAAGAGGGCTCTGCTCAAGTGGGACGCAGAAAATAAGAAATGGATAGGTGATGTCCCTGACGGTCCTGCACCTCCCATGGGTACTCAAGGTGTCTATCCATTTATCATGAAGCCAGATGGGGTTTCATCAATCTTTGGACCGGGGTTAGAAGATGGGCCATTCCCGGAACATTATGAACCATTAGAATGCCCGATAGAGAAAAATCTGATGTCCGGCCAAAGAATTAACCCTGCTATAAAGATATTTAAGGGAGGGCCTGATACATTTGCAACATGCGACCCAAGATATCCTTTTGTATGTACAACCTATAGGGTTACGGAGCATTGGCAGACAGGTGTTCTCTCACGATGGCTCCCATGGCTCATCGAGGCAGAACCTCAACTCTTCTGTGAAATGAGCAAAGAACTTGCTGAAGTGAGAGGTATTAAAAATGGGGATAAGGTGGTCGTGCAAACCGAGAGGGGAAAGGTTGAGGCCGTAGCTATTGTTACACTCCGGTTGAAACCCTTTATCATCGCAGGCCAAACGGTCCATATGATAGGACTTCCCTATCATTATGGCTGGCTCCATCCCAAGGATGGCGGTGATAGTGCCAACTTACTGACGCCAACGATCGGAGACGCAAATACCATGATACCGGAATCAAAGGCATTTATGGCGAATGTAACAAAATTGGCAGAAAAAACGACTGAGAAAGTAAAAAAAGTCTAAGGAGGTGATATAGAATGTCAGGGAAATCTTTTTTCATAGATACATCAAAATGTACTGCCTGCCGTGGTTGTCAGATTGCAGACAAGCAGTGGAATCAACTAAAAGGCACAAAGACAGTTCAACGCGGAAGCCATCAAAACCCGGAAGATTTATCCTCTTCCACGTGGAAATTAGTAAGATTTAACGAGGTGGAAGAAAACGGAAAGCCTAAGTGGTATTTCTTTACAGACCAATGCAGGCACTGCCTTGAACCACCATGCATGTACACTGCCCAGTCTTTAGGTTCTAAAGCTATTATCAGAGATGAGGAAACAGGCGCAGTGATTTATGATCCCAAGGTCAAGGTTAAGGCAGAAGATTTCAAGAAGATAAGGGAATCATGTCCCTGGGATATCCCTCGATGCAATGAGAAGACCCAGATAATGTCCAAGTGCAACATGTGCATTACCCGGATTAAAGAAGGGCTATTACCAGCCTGTGTTAAGACATGTCCTACAGGGACGATGAACTTTGGTGACAGGGATAAGATGCTTGATATGGCCCAGAAGAGGCTAAAGGAGCTCAAAGCGGTTTATCCAAAAGCCCAACTTCTCAATGCGGAATCTGTGCGGACTGTCTTCCTCGTTATTGATGATCCGAAAAACTACTGGAAACATGCAGCGGAAAATGATGTTGGCATAACAAGGATTGCAGTCATAAAGAAATTGCTCCGGCCTTTGGCGAACTTCTCACACTTCATAGGTTGAGAATTTAAGCAGAGACCTATCAGAAGGCTTGCTTCGAGAATTCTCGAAGCAAGCCTCTTTTGTTAAAAGAACCATTATTTTCAGAGCATGATGATTTAATGACTAACTTCCGTGCTATGTTTCCCGGATACATCTTTGGGTCTTTTCATGAGGAAAACAAGTGGAAGAATGGAAATCATTAACAGGCAGGTGAGATAGAAGGCGTCATTAAATGACATCATGGAGGCTTGCCGGAGAAGTTCCTTGTAAATAACACCGAGCCCTCCGTACTGTGATAAGGAACTTTCGAACCCCCCGTAATCCAATATCTGTGCACTCTGTTGTGAGGTTATTTGGTAAGGGGTATCAAAGGGCGTCAAATGCTCAATAAGATGAGATTGATGAAACTGTGCGCGCCTTGACAGGATTGTCGTTACAAAGGCGACACCAAAACTGCCGCCAAGGTTCCTCAGGAGGTTAAAGATGGCAGTGGCATTCCCCATAGCCTCCTTCCTTATCGTTGCGAAAGTTAAGGTTGTAAGAGGTATGAAAAGGAATCCCATGCCAATACCTAAAACAAGTCTCGGCCAGATAACGGTAGCAAAGCCAGCCTCAAGAGTGAATTTTGACATGAGGTATGTTGCATATGCACAAATGATGATTCCAAATGCTAAAAGTCCCTTTGGGTTTACCCGGGTGACCAATCTTCCGGCAATGAGAAGGGAAAACATTGTCGAAATACCCCCGGGACCGAGAACCAAACCCGCAAGAAATGCAGTATAGCCCATTAATGTCTGAAGATATATGGGCAGCAGAACAATACTGGCAAAGAGATTAAAGAAAGCAAAAAACATGACTAAATTTCCTGTGCTGAAAGAGATGTTCTTGAACGTCTTTAGATTAACCACCGGATTCTCTGCAAAGAGTTCCAGTATCACGAACAATATGAGTGATGTTGCCGATATGATACTCATCCACAGGATAAAACTTGATGAAAACCAGTCTTCTCTCTGCCCTTTGTCAAGAACTATCTGAAGGCATCCGAGGCCTAAGGCAAGAAAGGCAAGTCCCCAGTAATCTATTTTCATTTTGATCCTCTTCATATAGGGCGGGTCTGTTATAAAGGATAGAGTCATGAGTATAGAGATTAGACCAATGGGGACATTGATAAAGAATATCCAGTGCCATGACCAGTTGTCTGTAATCCAGCCGCCGAGGAGGGGGCCAATGATAGGCCCGAACATTATGCCAACACCAAATATAGCCATTGCCATGCCATGTTGCCGTTGAGGGAAGGTTTCAAGGAGTATTGATTGAGAAATGGGCTGAAGTGCTCCGCCTCCTATGCCTTGCAGGATTCTGAAAAACACGAGGCTCTGGAGATTCCATGCTGAGCCGCAGAGAAAAGAACTCGTCGTGAAAAGTGCTATTGAAGAAATTAAATACCTCTTTCTTCCGAAGATCCTGCTCAACCAGCCTGTAATGGGAATGATGATTGCATTTGATACGAGGTACGATGTTATGGTCCAGGTAGATTCATCTATGCCTGCTGAAAGGCTTCCCCGGATATGATCGAGAGATACATTTACAACAGAGGTATCTATTATCTCTATAAGAGTAGGAAGCATTACTGTGATTGAAATAATCCATTTATTCATAGCGAACTCTGTCCCAATGGTCCTCTGTCAGTCCTCCGCCAGAGGCGGATTGGGATTTTTTTTAAAGAAGGATGTCAAATTCATCCGCCTCAGGCGGACAAGCCGGCATGACAAAATACAACCAAGGCAATATCCCCGCGGCTTTTAAAGTGGGGTCTTACTGCTCTTATCTCTGAATTCTCAATCATATATCTGACTGATATCGTTCTTATTTAAAAAGAGGTGTATCCCTTTGTCCCGAACGTATTTTATGTTTTATTTTTTGATGTGAGGTATTTGATTTGCTCTTCCCTCATAATTTTAAAATGGGTGTCAGCAACATAGCAGAGGCCACTCAATGCATAAAAATCCTTTTTAAGATGCCCAAGAATACCATATTCTTTTTTATAATCTAAATGGTGGGATACTGAATCCCATGCATCTTGAAATATTGTTTGCACTTGTATTTCAAATCACTACTGTCCCAACGTTAAGTGAATAAATTCAACTGTCTACGAAAATCGCTATTTAATTCTACATCATCAACTTCTGCAAATGCCTGTAGCAAGGGGATTTTCTCAAAAAGTGTCACACTCAAA
>Ga0315282_10003205_pt1 | contig 29443 bp, 29 predicted proteins | sample YL17G07_20_MG_FD_203693 | JGI IMG/M metagenome (GOLD analysis project Ga0315282, IMG submission 203693) | Sediment microbial communities from Yellowstone Lake, YNP, Wyoming, USA - YL17G07_20 | ecosystem: Environmental > Aquatic > Freshwater > Lake > Sediment | place: USA: Wyoming | collected... | reverse complement strand
TCGACGAACAGCGTATTGCCGGCGATCACATCCAACTGGATGCACAGCCTCGCACAGTGCTTGAGCACGTCCTTGAGGGTCCCCAGATTGTTCTGTCGAAACAGCGAAATGGTCTTGAAGTCCGGCTGGAGCCCCCCGGCGATCCAGAGGAACGACAGATTGTGGTGCAACGCCCGTTCCAGCTTGCGAGAACTGCGAATCCCATAGGAGTAGCCATAGACCAGGATCTTGAGCATCGTCTTGGGATGATAGGCCGGACAGCCCGCCTGGTGCTCCTCGGCCACGATGCCCAAGACCCGCCAATCCAGCGTGTCCACGAACGCATCATAGGCTCGCACGGGATCATCCTGGGGGACATACTCCTCAATACTTCGGGGCAAAAACATCTGTTGGGAACGCTCGGATTGCCGAAATGCCATCGCAGGACTCCTTTCCAAAATCCTACGGCCCATCATAAATCCCTCTGGCAAAAAGGAAAGAACCTGCTTGTCGGAATTGTGACACAGCCTGGCCAGCTTGGCGATGGCGACCTTGGCGTGCCCAGGACCATCGCCAAGGCCTTCGGCCTTGACGATGCCACCCGTGCATACCTTGGAATACGAAAGACTCAGCCGTAGTCAGTGTGAGAACGAAAGAACCTGTGCTACGCATGAAAAAACTCCTTTTCGAGATGTATGAATCGGGGGCCCCGCAATCAGACGGCGGAATAATGTGGCGGCTCGACGATTCCCGGTGCCGCGGCCTGAGCCTGCGCCGGAGTCGGCGCCGTGTTCTCGGCGGTGCGAAGCTGGATCGGGATGTCGAGCCAGAACGTGGAGCCTTTACCAGGCGTGCTATCCAGCCCGATGGAGCCGGCCAGCATGCCCGACAACTCCTTGCAGATCGCCAGGCCCAGTCCGCTGCCGGTCGATTCCCGTGTCAGGGAGCCATCCACTTGCCGGAATTTGTCGAAGATCATCGCCCGGTCGGCCTCGGCGACGCCGCAGCCGGTGTCGCTGACGGCCAGACGCACCGTCTTGTCGTCCAGCATGGACGCGCGAAGATCGATCCGTCCGCGAAGAGGCGTGAACTTGATCGCGTTGTCCAGGAAATTGTACAGCACCTGATGCACCTTTCCCGCGTCCGTCACCAGGAGCGGCACGCTCGGGTCCACCTCCATGTGAAGCTTCAATCTCTTCTTCCGCGCCAGCAGCGAGAACGACGCCACCAGCGACTCGCACAGGTGCGACACCGAGGTCTGCTCGACGTGCAGCTCCATCTTGCCGGCTTGCGTCTTGGCCAGGTCCAGAAGGTCGTTGATCATGTTCAGCAGCCGGTTACCGCTGGTGATGATGTTCTCCGCGTATCGCTGGCCCTTCTCCCGCTTGAGCTGCGTCGGCTTTTCCCGCAACACCTGGGCGAAACCGAGAATGGCATTGAGGGGCGTCCGGAACTCGTGCGAGATATTCGCCAGGAACTCGCTCTTGAGCTTGTTGGCCTTGAACAGCTCGACGTTTCTCTCGGACAGCTCGGCGATTTTCGCATCGAGCCGGCGGTTCGCCTGGCGCAGTTTTTCCTGGGCCGCCTGAAGATTATCGAGCATGTGGTTGAAGGCGGCCGACAGCTCCTCGTACTCGTCGCCGGTGGCGATGGCGCTTCGGTTGTCCAGGTTGCCCTCGGCCACGTTGTTGGCCAAGGCCCGCAACTGGCGGATCGGGCTGAGGATCACGCGCTGGGTGATCCAGTAGAACGCCACGATAGCGCCGGTGCCGCCGATGACGCCGGCGACGATGATCCAGAGGCGATTCATGAGGGCCATCCATCGCACTTCGCGTCCGATGCCCCGCGTCTGGATAGCCGCCGCCCCGACGGGCTCGTGCAGGGTGAAGGCCGGGGCGGTGCCCTGCGAGTTGTGGCAGCTAATGCAGCTTTCCGTCGCGCGGAACAGCCGCACGTAATCACTCTGCAGGGAGCCCTCCACCTTGCTCATGGAGATTGTGTCGTCGCGGCCCGGATGCGCCGCAAGCCAGTCGAGCATCCGCTTCTGCCGTTCGCTCAGCTTCGACAGGTCGGTCTTGTCCTGCTCTTTTTGAAAGCGCACCCACGCGATTTCGGGGCCGTTCGGATCGCGGGCGGCGCCGGCGTCGGTCAACTGCGGACGCGTCATCTGGCCCGGGGGCTTCAGTTGAAAATGCGTGTGCAGCAGAACCGTGACCTTGGCCTTGTTGGCCTCCAAGAGGACCATTCTGCTTTGCTGCCGCATCCAGATGTAGGGGATGAGCAGGGCGATGATCAGGCTGAACAGCACGGCCGCACCGAACATGATCCGGCACTTCGCCGCCAGCGAAAGAGGCGTCAAATGCAGCCGCCGAAGAATTCTCTGCAGGATCTCGCCGAAATTGACGCGCATAATCCCAACTGATTACTGATGACTGACAACCGGGTCCTGGCAACGCTCTGCCACGCGAGCTATCGTAGTTTCCCCGCGCCGGAAACGCAAACAATCAATCATCAACGATCCCTGCTCGATTCGGCTCCCCTACGCCTGCTCGGGATTCTCGCCGACAGCATGCAAATGCTTCTGCGTCCGCAGGTTCAACTCATCGAGCTGCTTCTGATCGACCTCGCTGGGCGCGCCGGTCATCAGGCACTGGCCTTTCTGCGTTTTGGGGAAGGCGATCACGTCGCGGATATTATCCGTCCCGGTCAGCATCATGATGAGCCTGTCGAGCCCGAAGGCGATTCCGCCGTGAGGAGGAGCCCCGTAATCCAGCGCCTTGAGGAAGAATCCGAACCGCAGCTCCGCCTGCTCCCGCGTGATGTTGAGCAGGTCGAAGACCTTCTGTTGGATCTCGGGCCTGTGAATACGAACGCTGCCGCCGCCGACCTCGCTGCCGTTGACGACGATGTCGTACGCCTGCGAACGGATGTGGGTCGGATCGGTCTCCAGCTTGAGCAAATCCTCGGGCACCGGTGCCGTGAACGGATGGTGGACCGAGTCGTACCGCTTCTCGTCCTCATTCCACTCGAAGAGGGGAAAATCCACGACCCACACGAATTCGAACCTACCCGGATCGTACATCTTCAAGTCCTTCGCGATCCGGCATCGAAGCGGCGCGAGGGCCTTATTGGCGATCGCCTCCTTGTCCGCCACAACCATGATCACGTCGCCGTCTCTGGCTTCAAAGCGCGCGACCAACTCTTTTTGCTGCTCGGGGGTGAAGAATTTGCCCAGGCCGCCGATGAACGTGGGCGTCTGGCCCTCCATTTTGATCTTGGCCCAGGACAGGCCCTTGGCGCCGTAATCGATGACAAGCGAGGTCAGCGTCTTGTCGATATCGCTCCTAGAGTACTTGTCGCCGGCCGGGGCGCACAGGCCCTTGACGATCCCGCCCTTTTCGATGGTCGATGTGAACACCTTGAAGGTGCTCTGTTTGGCGAGGTCGGAGATGTCCTTGAGCTTCATGCCGAATCGCAGGTCCGGCCGGTCGATCCCGTAATCCGCCATCGCCTCCGAATACGGCATCCTGCGGATCGGCTGCGGCACGTCGATGCCGAGAATCTCCTTCCAGATGTGGACCACCAGCGGCTCATTCATCCGGATGACGTCATCACTATCGACAAAGCTCATCTCCACATCGATCTGAGTGAACTCCGCCTGCCGGTCGGCCCGCGGGTCCTCATCGCGGAAGCAGCGGACGATCTGGTAGTACTTGTCCATGCCGCTCATCATCAGGATCTGCTTGAACAACTGGGGCGATTGCGGCAGCGCGTAGAAGGCATTGCGGACAAGGCGGCTGGGCACGAGGAAATCCCTCGCTCCTTCCGGCGTGCTCTTGGCCAACATGGGGGTCTCGATCTCCCAGAAACCCCGGTCGTTAAAGTACTTGCGCACGAGCATCGCGACGCGGTGGCGGGTCTGAAACCGCCGCTGCATCTCCGGCCGGCGAAGATCGATGTAGCGGTACTCCAGCCGGGTCTCCTCGTTGGTGCGCGTGGCATCTTCAATCTCAAATGGCGGGGTCCGGGCCATATTGAGAATTTCGAGCTGATCGACGATCACCTCGATCTGCCCGCTGGGCAGTTTCGGGTTCTCCAGCCCCTCGCCCCGAGGCCGGACCGTCCCGCTGGCGGCGATGACCCACTCGCATCGCACCGTCCGGGCAAGCCGGTGTGCCTCCGCCTGCACCTCCGGATCGAAGACCAGTTGCGTCAGGCCTTCCCGGTCCCGCACATCGAAGAACACCAGATTCCCGTGGTCCCGATACGACTGGACCCAGCCGGCCAATACGACCTTCGTGCCGGTGTTTTCCAGCCGAAGCTCCCCGCAGCTATGTGTTCGCTTTAACATTCTGCTATCGCTCCTGACAAAACATATATCGCGGAGAATGACGCGGCGACCTCCAACTGCTGGGATTGGCAGGACTTAGGCACACACGCCCCACAACAGCCATTCTCTTTCTTGCACCCGCCGCGCAGCGGGCCAGCCGCCCGACCGCACGCAGCCAGACTCATCAGAGCACGACAGACTCAAAAGGTGTCAAGATAGCGAAAGAATACCGCCCCGTCAATACCGCCGGCCATGCGACGCAGGGCGAACGCATCTAAATCACAGCCTGCCTTCTTGCCCTCGAAAACGCTGCTCAGAAGGTGCTTGATCCGAACGACGGTTGTCCACAACTCGGATCAACCTGCGTTTCTGAGCACAGAATGGCGGTCGGCCAATTTAGATGCAATTGCCCTGCCATGCGACGCCGATCCGGGCCATATTTTTTGCGAATTGCGCTTGACACTGGTCAAGCACAAGAGATATCATAGTATTATGATGGATATACTGTGATACCAGCGGTGGCCCTGCCCGGTGCCGGGGGCCAAGACTTGCACTGGACATGAGACCCCTTGAGGGCAGTACGGATGAAGAGTGCATGGGAATCCACAGAGGTGTTGACCGACAGCGTGCTGGAGGAACTTGTGAAGGCAATCAGGCGACTGACGTACGGGACCATCACCATCAAAGTACACAATGCGAAAATCACGCAGTTGGAGATTACAGAGAAGAAGCGGTTCGATGAGCAACCGGGATTTGAGAAAGGAGACGGCATTTAGCGACGAGAAACCGAACACCCGTGACCAGACCGGCTGGACGGTGCGCTAACAAGCGATGAGTTCAAGGGTTCAACCAGTCAACTGGAAGGCCCGGACGACGAAAGACAAGGGCATTTCCTATGAGCAATAAGTTGTGGACTATAGTATTGGCAGGCTGGATTCTGTTGGTGACCGGCTCGGTCTTGATGGCGGGTGTTCCGCTGAACAATCTTGAGGGGGTCGGCGGCGTCGCGTTCAACCCTCTGGCATATCCGGGCGGCAACGGGGCAACGAAGGCGAAGGAGCAGGATGCAGCAGGGAAAGACAGCCTGTTCGGCCTGCCGCAGGTCGGAGGCTGGTATGTGCATCTCGGTGATGTCTCCGTCGATTGGACGACCTTCGGTGTCGCGGAAACATTGTTCAAACGCGTGGAGCTCTCTTTCGGGCACGAAATTGTCGCGATGTCCGGGGCCGAAACCATGTACAAAGACGACGCAGGGGTCAAAGTGCTTCTGCTGCCGGAGGGCGACGTCGTGCCTGCTGTCTCTGTCGGAGCAATCTGGAAGCATACGACCTTCGACGTAGCGGACGGCGTGGAGGACTCGGGAACTGACGTCTATCTGGTTGCCACGAAGCTCGTCAAAGCGCTGCCAAAGCCGGTTCTGCTGTCCGGCGGCGTCATTTCCACGCAAGGCCGAACCCTCGGAGTTCTTGGATTCGATGACCAACGGGACGAGGCGTTCTTCGGCAACATTGACGTGCTCCCTCTGGAAAACGTTGCGGTTGGCTTCGAATACAGACAGGGTGCGACATTCGACGACTTCAAAAATGCGGATTACTGGAATGCTCACGCGGCGTGGTTCGTCAACAAGAGCCTGACGCTGGTGGGTGCTTATGTCAACGCCGGCAACCACGAATCATCGTCCGCAGTCGGACTCGGCGACGGCTTTGTCCTAAGCGTCCAGTATGCATTCTGATGTCGAAGAGACATCGTAGCCGTAATTCGATGAAGCGAAGGGAATTTTCCATGACCAGGATCTTCAACAATATCATCGAGACGATCGGCAATACGCCCCTGGTAAGGCTCAACAGAATTGCCGAGGGCTTCCCCGCCACGGTGCTGGCCAAACTCGAATCGTTCAATCCTCTTTCGAGCGTGAAGGACCGCATCGGCGCGGCGATGATCGAGGATGCCGAAACGCGCGGCGTCCTGCAGAACGACTCTGTGCTGATCGAGCCGACCAGCGGCAACACGGGGATCGCTCTTGCGTTCGTGGCCGCCACGAAGGGGTATCGGCTCATCCTGACAATGCCTGAGACGATGAGCATGGAACGAAGGCAACTGCTGTCGATTCTCGGCGCCGAGATCGTGCTGACCCCTGGCTCGGCAGGCATGAAAGGAGCCCTAGCTAAGGCGGAAGAGCTCGTCCGGACAGTACCCAAGGCGGTCATGTTGCAGCAGTTCACCAACCCCGCCAACCCCGACATCCACCGCCGCACCACGGCGCAGGAGATCTGGCGCGATACGGACGGCAAAGTGGATCTGCTCGTCAGCGGCGTGGGCACAGGCGGAACTATTACCGGGGTCGCTGAGGTCATCAAGACCAGGAAAAAGGACTTCAAAGCCATCGCCGTCGAGCCCGATGCCTCGCCCGTCCTTTCGGGAGGGCAGCCCGGACCGCACAAAATCCAGGGAATTGGCGCGGGTTTCGTTCCAGGGGTCCTCAACCGGGGGGTTATCGACGAGGTCATTCGCGTCAAAGACCAGGAGGCCGGCGCGACGGCCCGAAAGCTGGCAAGGCTGGAGGGGATTCTGGCCGGGATCTCAGGTGGAGCGGCTGTCTGGGCGGCCCTGGAAGTCGCACGGCGACCGGAGAACACCGGCAAGATCATTGTGGTGATTGTGCCCGACACCGGGGAACGCTATCTCTCCACCTGGCTGTTCCAGGAGACGATCCATTGAGTCCCGGAGATCGAAACGGGCCACTGTTGCAGTGCCCTCAGGTTAAGGAAATTCCTTGGAAGCTGAAGCGATTGTGTCGCGACGATTGCAGCCTCATTGCCGCGACCTCGGGAGCAATAACGATAAAAGGCCGCGAGCGTGTGTAGCTCGCGGCCTTTTGGTTGGAGGCCCTGTGGATGGCTTAATCTTGCTGCCGAGCTTGTCACAGCCGCAGCAGCACATCTCAGAAGGAGAGTGTTACTTCGGAATGCAAGCCGGATCCAAGGGTAGGGTTTGACAGCCTGTTCGCCAGTTCAATGCCACTTTCACAAAATCCGATAAATCCGCGTTACCATCGTATTTCGCGACACGAAGGGGTGCTGTAGAAGGCCTTCGAGGCTGGTGGAAGCTGTGCGGGAGTGAATTGTTCCGTCCCGCTGTCCCCCGCGACGATCCTGCATTGGCGCCGTAATCGTCGTCGCGCCGCTGCCCGGAACGTCCCGTAGCGCCATCTCTCACCCCTTTTCCTTTTCAAGCGGGCTGCTTCAGGACATCCTTGCTCTGACGGCCCGAAAATCACGTACTGGTACGCGGCTTGACAGGGGGGGTTCAACAAATCCGATTTTCTGCAAATTTTTTTTCTGCTCCTGCGAGCGCGCATGGCGATTGCGGGAATCGCAAACCTTGGGACAATCCGAATCCTGAGAAGACGGTCGGCAGAACAATTACGTGACGCCCTCAGCATCGCGCTGCATCATTCGCCGCCGAGCCGGCGAATTGCGAAGCTGGCGGGTGAAATGGAGGGTCTTGAGTTCTGAGTGTTGAGTTTTTTGCTGCCTTCCGGCCCGGCTCAACACTCAAAACTCGTCAAAGTCCATCGGCAAGCGAGACTACTCACTGGCCTGTGGAGTCTCGGCCTCCGCCTCGACCTTCTCGGCCACCACGACCACTCGAACCGTCGCGGTCACGTCGTCGGCGAACTTCAACGTCACGTCGTGCGTGCCCACCTGCTTGATGTGCTCGGGCAATTTCACGATCTCGTCGGCCACTTCGAAGCCCTGCTCGCGCAGATTGGCGGCGATCATGAGCTCGGTGACCGAGCCGAACAGAATGCCCTGCTCGTTGGCCTTGGCGCTGACCACGGCCTCGGCCCCATTGACGGCCTGGGCCGCTTTCTCCAGACGGCGCCGCTCCTGCAGGCGCTGCTCGGCCCGCTTGGCCTTCTCCTTGGCGATGGATCGGACATTGCCTTCCGTGGCGACCTTCGCCAGTCCCTGCGGCAGCAGGTAATTCCTGGCATAGCCATCGTTCACCTCCACGATGTCGCCGAGCCAGCCCAGTTTCTTGATATCCTCACAAAGCAGTACCTTCATAACGTCTACCCCTTGGAATTGATGATTGACGATTTATGATTTACGATTTGGCGCTGGAGTTGGCGCCCCGGAATCGGCGAAAGCAAAAATCGTAAATCGAAAATCGTAAATGAAAGATCCTCTTTACGTGGCATACGGCAGCAGGGCCATGAACCGGGCCCGCTTGATCGCCGCCTTGGCCTTCCTCTGGCAGCCGGCGCAGTTGCCGCTGCGCTTGCGGGAGTAGATCTTGCCCCGGTTGGTCAGCAGCTTCTGCAGAGTGTCGATGTCCTTGTAATCGATGTATTTGATGCCGCCTCGGCAGAACCGGCACTGCGTTTGATCGCGAGGGCCGGTAAAGCCTGTTCTTCGTCTCGGTGTCTTGGTTCTCGGTTCTCGCATTGCCATGTATCACCTCATAACTAAAATGGGATATCCGAATCGGGTACCGGGCCGCCGGGACGCCCCTGCGGGGCCTCGGCCTCCGGACCTGCATCCTGCTCGGGCTGGCTCGGTCCGCCGCCGCCTGTGCCCGGCAGGAACTGGAAATTCTCGACCGTCACCCGGAGCCGGCTCTTCTTGGAGCCATCCTGGGCCGTCCAGGACTCGAAGGTCAGGCGGCCTTCGATGAAGATCGGCTTGCCCTTCGTGAAGAACTTGTTGATGTTCTCCGCGGTGCGGCCGAATGCCCGGCAATCCACGAAACACGTCTCATCGCGCTGACTTCCGTCCTGGCCGGTCCACCGCCGATTCGTCGCCATGCCGAAATCGACGACCGCCGTCTGGTTCGGCGTGTACGACAACTGCGGGTCGCGCGTCAAATTGCCCATCAGCAGAACCTTGTTAAAGCCAGCCATAATTGCACAACTCCATACAAATTCCTCGTGCTGCCTTCCGCCTGAAGCCATCGGTGCCCGGGTGCCGCCAGGAACTCAAGAGGCGCTGCACGTGCCGGCCTCTAGGCCTCTTGGGAATCGCCCTCTGAGACCGGCTCCGGCTCGGGCTCGCCCATGTCGGCTACCCCCACCGGGCCGCCGATCGCGGGCTCGGGCCGCCTCGGACCTTCGCCCTCCGCCTGCGGCTCAGGCACCGCCTGCCGCGGAAGACCGGCGATGTCCCGATCGATCATGTCCTGCGGCCGCCCTTCTGTCGTCAGGATCAGAACACGCATGATCTTCTCGGAAAGCTGCACATCCTTCTCGATGCCGCCGATCCGCTGCGTGTCCGCCTTGAAGTACGACAGAATGTATGTCCCGCGCGACTTGTGCTCGATGTCGTAGGCGAGCTTGCGCTCATCCCACTTGCGCAGCGAGACAACTTCGGCATCCGCCCGTTTGAGGATATTCTCGACCGAGGCGAGGGTCCCTTCCCAATCCGCCGTCGCCAGGGCCGAATCCACCAGAAACATTCCTTCGTATAATCGCTTTACGGCCATTTCCACCTTTCTCTAACTCAAAACGAACCCGAGATTCTCGTCACTCCTGTGTCCGATTGAACTCATTCATTGTCTTTTCGATGCCGAACCGGGCCCAGCAGAGCACGGCGTCCCGTGCCCTGAGAATGGCCTCGTTCAGCAGTTGCCTGTCCTGCACCGGCGGCCGGCCGAGCACGTGGCCCACGGCTTCGGCGTCCGGCGACGGGCCGATCCCGACCCGGCAGCGGGCAAACTCGTCGCTGCCAAGCTGCTCGATGATGTCGGCCAAGCCGTGATGGCCGCCGGCCGAGCCCTTCGCACGGACCCGCATCCGGCCGACCTCCAGGGCCATGTCGTCCGCAATCACCATCAAGTCACGCAAGTCCAGCTTGTAGAACCCGACGGCCGTGGCCACCGGCCCGCCGCTGCGATTCATGAACTTCCACGGCTTCATCAGGATCAGCCGCCGGCCCGCGTACGGCCCTTCGCCGATCCGGGCGCTGAACTTGCGCTTCTTCACTTCAATGCCAAGAGCGATTTCCAGGGCCTCGATCACCTTGAAGCCGAGATTATGCCGCGTCTCGGCGTACTCGGGCCCCGGGTTTCCCAGACCGACAACAAGTTTGACATCAGCCATCTGTTCCGGTCGTGCTCATCGCGCCGCGATCACTTCTTCTCTTCTTCTTCCGCGGCCTCCTCAGGCTCCTTCTCGGCGCCGATGACCTCCGGCACCACCGGGGTCTCCGCCTCGACCTGCTCGGTCGTCTTGACCTCGGCGACGACGCGGCAGGCCGCCACGATCAGGTCCGCCGGGCTCGCCAGCGTGACCCCCTCGGGCAACTGGACTTCGCCGGCGTGGATCGCCTGGCCGACTTCCAGGTCCTTGACGGAAATCACGATCACCTCGGGGATGTTGACGGCCAAACACTGCACTTCCAGCCGGCCCATGTGCGCCTCGAGAACGCCGCCTTCCTTCGCCCCTTTGGGCACCCCCTTGAGCTCCAGGGGCACCGTCACCTTGATCACCTCGGTGACATCGACGCGCATCAGATCCGCGTGAATCACGTCGCGGCCCAGGTGATCGTACTGCAGGGCCTTGATCAGCGCCGTCTGCGTCTTGCCGTCGACGTTGATGTCCATGAGCCGATGGCCGTGATGAAGGCCCTCGACGAAATCATGGGCATCGAGCGAGATGGCGACGGGCTCCTGCTGGTGGCCGTACAGCACCGCCGGGATCCGGCCGCCCTTGCGGACCGCCGTCGCCGACCTGGAACCGGTGCGATCTCTGATCTGTGCGTCTAACAATAGCGTCTTACTCATAATCTCTCACCTGATCAACTTGTCTATGTGAATTAAAACCAATCTCTGTCCATTACCAATACGTCTGTGCCCCGTCAGATCGCGGCAAAGAGGCTGCTCACGGATTCGTCCCTGTGAATCCGCTTGATCGCTTCCCCGAGCATGGCCGCCACGGAGAGGACCTTGATCTTCTTGATCTTGCTGGCCTCCTCGCTCGGCGGGATCGTGTTGGTCACCACGACTTCATCGATCGGGGCCTTCTCGAGCCGTTCCAGCGCCGGCCCGGCGAACACGCCGTGCGTGACCCCGACGAACACCTGTTTCGCCCCGCGCTGCTTGACCAGCTCGGCCGCACTGCAGATCGTCCCGGCCGTGGCGATGATGTCGTCGCACATGAGCACGTTGCAGCCCTCCACCGAGCCGATCAGCTCCGCCGCCTGGACCTGCGAGCCGCTGATCCGCCGCTTGTGGACGATGGCCAGATCCCCGTTGAGGTGGGTCACGTAGCGCGACGCCGTCTTGATGTTGCCTACGTCCGGCGACACCACGCTCAGGTCCGGAATCTTCTTGTCCTTGAAGTACCGGCTCAGCACGAGCTCGCCCGTCAGATGATCCACGGGAATATCGAAGAACCCCTGCAACTGGTGGGCGTGGAGATCGATCGCCAGGACGCGGTCGGCGCCGGCGGTCGTGATGATGTTCGCCACCAGCTTGGCCGTGATCGGCACGCGGCCCTCGTCCTTGCGGTCCTGCCGGGCGTATCCGAAGTACGGAATCACCGCCGTGATCCGCCGGGCGCTGGCCCGACGCAGGCAGTCGAGGTAGATCAGCAACTCCATCAGGTGCTCGTCCACGGGCCGGCACGTCGACTGCACGACGAAGCAGTCGCGGCCACGAACGTCGTCCTCGATCCGGATCAGCTTCTCCCCGTCCGGGAACGTGCTGATCTTGGACCCGCCGATCGGAAGGCCCAGGTACTTGCATACCTCGGCCGCCAACGCCGGATTGCTCGTCCCGGAGAAGATCTTCAAGTTGTCATTCAGAAACATCTGCATCGGTCTCATGTCCCCTACCCTGCCACGACTATCCTTTTTCGCCGAGCCTGTCGGCGCTCTCCTGCGAAACGACCATGCCGGCGCCCACCTGCGCCCCGGGCTTGAGCGTCAGTGGAGCGATCAGCACGGCGCCCGAGCCGATGTAGCAGTCGTCGCCGACGGTGGTCCGATTCACTTTCTCGCCGTCGAAGTTGGCCGTGATGGAGCCGGCCCCGACGTTCACGTTCCGCCCGATGGCCGCATCCCCGAGGTAGCTGTGATGCCGGGCCCGGACCCCGTCGGCCAGCGTGGCGTTCTTGATCTCGGTGAACACGCCCAGCACGACGTCATCTCCGAGCACGCTTCCGTGGCGCAGATACGCGAACGGTCCGACGCGGCAGCCCCGGCCGATTCTCACCTCGCCGTGGATATATACGAACGGCTCAATCACCGTGTCCTGGCCGATCTTCGCCCGGGCGTCGATCCACGTGTTGTCCGGGTCCACGATGGTCACCCCGTTTTCCATCAGCTCCTGCTGAATCCGGTGCTGCATGATCTTGCTGGCGACGGACAGTTGCGCCCGGCTGTTCACGCCGACCGCCTCTTCCGGGCGGACCGCCGTCACCGCCACCACCTTACGCCCCGTGCCGATAATGACCGACACCGCATCCGTCAGATAGTATTCCTGCTTGACGTTGTTCGGCTGAACCTTCTCCAGAGCCCGGAACAGAATCCGGTTGTTGAACAGGTAATAACTCGGGTTCACTTCCTTGACCGCCTTTTGAGCGGGCGTGCAATCGGCATCCTCGACAATGCCCTGGATGTTCCCGTAGGCATCGCGGATGATCCGGCCGTACCCGGTTGGGTCATCGAGGACCGCGGTCGCCAACGTCGCCGCCGACTGCTCAGCCTCATGCTTCTCGATCAGGGTCTGGAGGGTCTTGGCCCGGATCAGCGGGCCGTCGCCGCACAGAACGAGCGTCTGGCCGCTGAAATCTTTCAGGTGCTCCCGGCAGCAACGGACGGCATGGGCGGTGCCCAACTGCTGCGGCTGCTGCACCCAGACGATATCCGCGGCCTCCTCGGCAAACCGCTCTTTCACCTGCTCGGCCCCGAAGCCGACGACGACGTAAATCCTGGATGCGCCGACGCTTCGGCAGGCATCCAGCACGTAGGCAAGCATGGGCCGGCCGCTCACCTCGTGCAGCACCTTCGGCAGTTGGGTGTTCATCCGGCTGCTCATCCCGGCAGCCAGCAATATCGCAACTCGTTCAGCCATAAAGCATCCTGGCAATTATGATTTGCGATTTTTGATTGTCGATTTGAAGGCAGAACACAGGGCTTCAGTCTATTGCGCTACATGAAGCCAAATCACAAATCAAAAATCGTAAATCATAAATCGTAAATTCCAACAGCTACCCGGCCAGGACTCGAACCTGGAATGGGAGGACCAAAACCTCCTGTGTTACCATTACACCACCGGGTAACGCTGAGGATTTACGATTTTCGATTTGAAGGTGGAACGCCCAGAGGGTATCCCGGTGCATGGGCACGCCAAATCGTAAATCGAAAATCGTAATTCGTAAATCCAAACGCTTGTCACGGAAACCACTTTGGAGCGGTCCGGCAAGGCCCTGTCGGAGGCTTGAGTCAACCATGCCGTGATTCTGTTGACCCCTGCGGCCGCACTCCGGCCGCCATCGACCCCGTGCGACAAGGTACTCATAACCGCAAAACTATATCCTATTCTATGCAGCCGGTCAACAGGTTTCTCGCACAGAAAAATATTTCATGCAGAGAAACCGTGCGGATAAGGAAGGCGGACCTTTCAGGGCGCGCTACTTGGGGCCATCCTTCCACATCTGCTCGCCTGCCTCGGTCGCGATCTGGGTCTCAATGCTCATAGGCACGACCATCGCGGGCTGGTCCTGGCCAGGGGCGAGCATCGCGAGTTGCCCCTTGATCTGCGACCGCTCCTGGCTCGACGACAGACCCGTCGCCTCCACGACCCGGATCGCGCCTTCCTGGGTGCCGGACATTTGCGATTTCATCTTCATCCCGCTGACCTCCATCGGCGGGGCATTCGGATCGGTCCGTACAGTAGCCGTCAGGCCAATCGTGGCGACGCCCGCCTCCTCCTTTTGCAGGGCCCACTTCGAGTCGACGACTATCGTGAATCCCACGGCCATCGTCACGTGTTTGCTCCAGGAATCGCCCGGGCTCACGGGGCGGTCCGGATAGATCGCCATGGCCGCTTCGATCATGTCCTTCACACTCCGCTTGTCGAGATAGGGCGACAGAACGCTCATCGCCGGCGTCCCCTCCATACCGGCGGGCAATTTCTTGCGGACCGCCTCCGAGAGTTGCTCGACGCCGTTGACGTCGAGGACCTTGCCCTGCGGCGAGAGTCTGGCGGTGTAGCTCTGGCCCAGCAGGGCGGCGAATCCCTCCGCTCCGCTCGGCGCCTCCTTCTGCCTGGCCGAATCGTAATCGACCGGAGCCATGAGCCCGCTCTGCTTGAGACGCAGCCATAGATACGTGTACTGAATCCGCATGTTCTTCTGGGCATCAACGTCGAGCACCTGGAGCTTCAGCCCCATCCCCACGGCCTGGCTGCTCTTTTGCTCCTGGCCCATGATGGTCTGCGCGATTTGCTGGTCGGTGGTCGTCTTCTGATAGTATGTCTTGCCCTTGGCGAGCTTCAACTCCAGCTTCACGGCCGCCGCCGCCGGACTGCACAAGGCCAGGAATTCCACGCAGGCGATGCCCGCAACGATCAGTTTGAACTGTACTCGCGTCATGCTCTCAAATCCTCCCGAATGATGCTCACCTCGATTTCCTTGTCTGCCTGCGGCCAACGCCTCGTCTCCGTCCAGCCCCAGGCACGAGCGGCGGCGACCTTCAGGCCTGTCGCCAGCGCTGCGCGCGGATCGCGCGTGCTGTCAAAGCCGGCAAGAAAGCCTGCCAGAAGGTAGTCGCCGCAGCCGACCGTGGACAACGCCTTTCGCCGAGTTTGCGACCGGCCCGCCCACACGCCGTTTCCCGTCACAAGCACCGCGCCCTCGGCGCCCCGGCTGACCAGGACCATCTCCACCCTGTCCAGCAGTGTGCCAGCCGCCGCCGCCAATCGCACGGGCGCGTTCTGTACTCTGCGCCCGAGCAGCTCACGCAACTCCTCAATATTGGGCGAGATCAGCCAGGGCTGGCCTGCCTGTACGATGCCCGCCAGCGCCGGGCCGTAGGTATCGACCAGAATCCGCGCCCCTGCGCGCCGGCAGGTGCGGACCAGATCGACGACGGGCTCCAGGAGGTCGCCACCCGGCATCGCACCGGCGAAAATGCACGTGTCGCCCTTGTGCACGAGCCGTGTCAGACTCACGTTCAGCTTTCGCAGGCTCTGCTTTGAGGTCAGGCCGCTCGCGCAGCGAAGGTGCATCTCGCGATGGCGACGCGCGTCAACGACCGTAACGTTCTGGCGAGTTCGGCCCTCCACCGGCGTCATCCGGGGCTCGACCAATCGGCCGAGCCGGTGAACGGCGCTCCGCATCTGGTCGTAATCCTCAAGGCCCCACAGTCCCGCCGCGATACTGGGCCGGCCCATCCACGCCAAGGCATAGGAAACATTCATCGCCTTACCGGCTGGCCGGATCACCTGCTCGTCGATAGCCACGTGGCGACCCCAGTCGAGGCCGGCGCCGCGACAATGGATATCCCACGCCGGCGATAAGCCGATCGTGATGACCCTGCCGCCGTGCAACTTGGACTCCCTTCGCGTGACCATGTCCTCCACGCGGGCCGAGCCGCTCCACTCACAACGAATCCACGTGCCGAACATTTATCCCAAAACGGGACTATGAATCAATACAGCCGGCCCGCGCCAAAAGCAAATATTTTCTATGGAAGTCGGCGCGGCACGCCGATATACTATGAAGGTTTGTTCTCCGCGCGAAGGAAAGGGTGCAGCCATCGTAACTGAGAGTAGAGCAGTTTTTGTCGTTAGTGATTTGCACATGGGGGACCGGTCCCCCAAGGACAACTTGTGCCAGGCCGGCCGCGAGGCGATGTTCGACCGCTTCCTCGACTATGTCGAGCTGCACGACGGACAACTGGTGATCCTCGGCGACTTCTTCGAGCTGCTGCGCTATCCGCTCGACGGGATCATCGAGCAGCGCTGCGACTTGTTGGACCGCCTGGCGGCGATGGAAACCGTGTACGTGCCGGGTAATCACGACGGGGACGTGTTCTCGCTGATCGACCCGCTGTTCCCGCCGCACCCGTTCTTCGCCGGGGTCTCGGACGCCTTCACGCAGGTCATCGGCGACCGGCGGTTCCGTTTCATGCACGGGCACGAGATTGATCCGTTCGTCAACGTGGGCTGGAAGAACATCGGCCGGATGATCGGGGCCATGGCGTACCACTTCGAGCTGCGCCGCAGGAACTACCCCGGCCTGAACGATTATCGCCTCGATGCGTCATTGCGGGCGGGCTACCCGGTCCTGCGGCTTCGCAGCCGGCTCAAGCGCGGCGTGAACAAGACCCTGCGCGAGTGCCGCTGCCGCACCTCGGTCCAGAAGGTGAAGCTGCTGACGCGCCAGATCCGCACCCAGCACATGATCACTCGCTACTTCGAGGACAAGGCCGAGGACGTATACGACGTGGCGATTTCCGGCCATACGCACTACGCCGCCGCCTTCGGCGACTGGTTCTTCAACAGCGGCTCCTGGACCGGGCCGACCAACGACTTCCTGGCCATCTCCCCGCACGGCGAAGTCGAAGTCCTCGACTGGACCACCTGCGGCCCCCGTGTCAAAGAGGGAATCCTCGCCGCCTGAGCGTCCGTCGTCCCGGCTCTGGTCTCGTGCGCGCTCGCCGATCCCGTCATCACGTTCGTACTGACGCCGTAAGGCGATTTGGGAAGTTTGAAGTGTGATGGTTGATCGTTGATTTGGAAATCAAGAATCACAAATCAACAATCTCACTTCTCCATTCGGCGGCGACGAATGCCGCCTACTGATGGGGAGTCTGCTTGGCTGGGCTGTAGCCAGCCTGGAGCTGGCCGCAGGCGGCCTTGATCCCCCGGCCCATGCGAAAGCGGATCGTCGTCTCGACGCCAGCGTCCTTGAGCACCGAGGCGAACCGCTGAATCCGCTGCCGGCTGCTGGCAGCGTACTCGAAGCCCGCGTACGGATTGTGCTCGATCAGGTTCACGTTGTACATCAGGCCGCGAAGCAGCTTGACCAGCATGCGGGCGTGCAGCACGGAGTCGTTCACCTTGTCCATCAACACGTACTCGAATGTCACGCGCTGGCCGGTCTTGGCCTGGTAGTCCCGTACGGCGTCGAGCAGCTCGGCCAGCGGATACTTGTTATTGATGGGCATCAGTTTGCTTCGCAGCGAGTCCGTCGGCGCGTTGAGCGAGATGGCGAGGCGCGGGTGAATGCCCTCATCCGCGAGCTGCCGAATCCCCGGCGCGATGCCGCACGTGCTGATCGTGATATGCCGGATGCCGATGTTCCTGCCGGCCGGATCGTTCAGGATGCGGATGCTCTTGAGCACCGCGTCATAATTCTGCAACGGCTCGCCCATCCCCATGTAGACAACGCCCGTGACCGCGTTCGTAGCACCGCCGTCAGGCGCTTCCGTAGCATGGGCGTCCCGCCCATGAGTAGCACGGGCATCTTGCCCGTGGATGTTTCCGATGTTCCTGGGCGGGACGCCCATGCTACTCACGGGCAAGATGCCCGTGCCACGTGATGCCCTTGCGGGCACATAACTAATGATATTGACCTGATCGACGATCTCGGCGGCCGTCAGGCTCCGCCGCAGCCGAATCTTCGCCGTCGCGCAGAACCCGCAGCCCATCGCGCAGCCGACCTGCGTCGAGACGCACAGCGTCTTTCGCTTGTCCTCCGGCAGCAGCACCGACTCGATCCGCTCGCCGTCGGAAAGCTCGAACAGGAACTTCGCCGAGCTGTCCGGGTCGCTCAGGCTCTCGACGATCTTGAGTTGCGAGATGAAGTACCCCTGCTCGACGAGCTGCGCCCGGAACGCCTTGCTCAGTGTGCTCAGCGAAGAGATGTCGCGCCCATTCTGCAAATGGATGAACTTGAAGATGTAGCCCGCCAAGTACTTCTTCTGCCCCAGCGAGGCCACGATCCCCTCAAGCTCCCGCAGCGTCTTATCCTTGAGATCCTTGCTCATGGCCTCATTTTACCAGATACTGAGAGCCTCGTGTTCATCCCGCCCCCGCAAATCGGCGTTATTTCACAGGATCGGTCCGTGACTCCTGGCTTGACAGATGCCTGCACCACAGAGAGAATGGGGCAGGATGAAGATACGAGGAACCATCTGGCTCGATTCGGTCGTCGAGAAGATTGAGCGTAAGCACGGAGTCTCCCGCGAGGAAGTTCGCCAGGTTATCCAAAGCGAGGCCATGTTCCGTTTTGTCGAGAACGGGCATCGCCGTGGCGAGCACGTGTACGCCGCCCTTGGCCGAACCGAGGCAGGCAGGTATCTCGTCGTATTCTTCATTCATAAGCCGGACCATCGTATCTTGATATTGACTGCCCGCGACATGACCGGTGCTGAAAGAAAGCGATATGAAAAAAGGCGATAAGAGAAAAGCAAATCTTCGAAGGCAGAGCAGCATCTCCAAAGCTGGGACCTACGCCGCGATGGGCGAGTTCTGGGATGAGCACGATCTATCGGACTACTGGGGAAAGACCCGGCCTGCCCGTGCCGATGTGGACCTGGAATCGGAAGAGTCGCTCTATGCTGTTGAGAAAGGACTGTCCGAGACCATTCGCCGCGAGGCCAGGGAGCGAGGCATCTCTCCCCATACTCTGGTGAATCTGTGGCTCCAGGAGAAGATTCAGAAGCTAAAGCCGCAGTCCCGGCGGGGTTGACAAGAGATGATACACGAACCGACGGAGCCTCGCCTGACTATCCAATAGCGAGCAGTGAAGACACACCTCCTCACGGCCGAGTCCAGGCCGGAGCCCGAGCTACTCGGAATTCAGCGCGTTGCTCCAGTTTCATTCGCGGACAAACGTAGCAAGCAGAACTTGCGTCTGTTTATAACTGTTCAGATTATCCCATTCAAAGGACACCAAAAGATGACTCGATGGTCGGCTCATAGGCAAAACCCGCTCTTGTTTTGAGGCGGGGGCGGGCCTATCATTTCGCCAGTATGCAGACAGAAAAGACGGCAGAGGCGTCGGGGGCCGGGCAGGCGGCCGCGATGCCGACGGTGCTTTCGATCAGAGACCTGCGTAAGGTCTACGGCCGGACCGTGGCCGTGGACGGCGTCTCGTTCCACGTCGGACGCAACGAGATCGTCGGACTGCTCGGGCCCAACGGGGCGGGCAAGACCACCATCATCAACATCGTCCTGGGCATCCTCGAGGCAAACGGCGGAACGATCCACGTCGAGGACCTCGACATCGCGGCGCACCGCCGCCACGCGCTGGAGCGGACGAACTTCGCCGCCGTATACGCCCCGCTGCCGGGCAACCTGACGGTGTATCAGAACCTGCGATTCTTCGGCCTGCTGTACGGCGTGACGGGTATCGCCGAGCGGATCACCGAAGTGCTCAAGGAGTTCGAGCTCGAACAGTTCCGCAACACCAAGTGCGGCGTCCTGTCCTCCGGCGAGCAGACCCGCGTCGGCTTGGCCAAGGCCATGCTCAACCAGCCCCACCTGCTGCTGCTCGACGAGCCGACCGCCTCGCTCGACCCCGCCAGCGCCCGCGACATTCGCGCCAAGATCTGCGAGTTCGCCGGCAAAGAAGGCGTCGGCGTGCTGTGGACCTCGCACAACATGGTCGAGGTCGAGAAGGTGTGCGACCGCGTCCTGTTCCTCTCGCACGGCAAGATCCTGCTCGAAGGCAACCCGAAGACCCTGCCGCGCGACCACGGAAAGGAGACACTGGAAGACCTGTTTATCACGGTGGCGCGAGAGCCGCTGAGCCTGGAGGGCAACGGGCCATGATTCACCTTCGCCGCATCGCCGCCATCCTGCTCCGCCAGTTCTACCTCATGCGCGGCAGTCCCGCGCGTCTGCTGCCGGTGTTCGCGTGGTCGGCCATCGACATCGTGCTGTGGGGGTTCATCACGAGGTACCTCAACGCGATCACGTCGGCCGGACCGAACTTCGTGCCGGTGCTGCTCGGGGCGGTGCTGTTCTGGGACTTCTTCACCCGCGTGATGTACGGCGTGACAACGACGTTCCTCGAAGACGTCTGGTCGCGCAACTTCCTGAACCTGTTCGCGACGCCGCTGTCGATCTCGGAATACCTTGGCGGCCTGGTGCTATCGAGCGTCGCGACAAGTGCGATCGGGCTTTTCGTCATGCTCGTCCTGGCGACCGCGGCGTTCGGCCTGTCGTTCTTCGGTTACGGCCTGATGCTCATCCCCTACCTGCTCGTGCTGTTTCTGTTCGGCATCTCGCTGGGCATCCTGGCCAACGCCCTTGTGCTGCGGTACGGGCCGGCCGCCGAGTGGTTCGTCTGGCCCATCCCGGCGCTGCTGTCGCCGTTCGCCGCCGTCTTCTATCCCGTCTCCGCCCTGCCCCACTGGATGCAGTACGTCTCGCACCTTCTGCCGCCGATGTACGTGTTCGAGAGCATGCGGACGATCCTCGCCGGCGAGCCCGCGCGACCCGCCCTGCTGCTCTGGGCCGTCTCGCTGGCCCTGCTCTACATCCTGCTGACCGGCTGGTTCTTCACCCGCATCCACCGCTACGCCATCCGCACCGGCCTGATCGCCCGCTACAGCGCCGAAACCGCCTCGTAGCACGGGCGTCCCGCCCGTGACGCAGTTTGGAGTTCCGCCTTCAGGCGGCTTTGGACCGTGTGAACGCGGAACTCCGAGCACGCCATACCCCGGACACGCGGTTATCAGACTTGATCGGGCGAGTAGTAGCTGACAAGCCCCCCAACAAGCAGGGGCGCTGCCCCTGGACCCCGGGCATTTTGCGCTTTGGGCCAATAGCATGGAAATGTCCCAAACACGCCCACTGCGGGCGGACCTGAAGTACACAAGAACCGGATGAGCCGGTTTTTCTCGACTACACCATTGACCTGTCCGACAGACGGTAGTATCATCTCCAGCGTATGTAAGGGAGGCTCGAATGTCGCGAATGTGGGAGATGCAACGTCCCAGCCGAGTGCCTGTGGTGCATGCGCGAGATCTACACCTATGTCTTGAACAGAGACGCAGCCCGGTGGATGGGTTGCAGGGCGGCTTATACAGTCTGTATAAGCCGGAGGTGAGCGGCCCAGGAGAGGTCCGTAACCGGTTGGCAGGAAAGATGTTATGCAGGAATGAGAGAAAAGGCGGGGATTTCTTATACAGAAAGACGCTGCCTGTGTTTCCCGTCTTATACAGACTGTATAATCATTGTTAGGCCCTGGAAGTACAGAGAGGAGAGCACGATGAGCAACGAACAGGTGGCACCCGAGACGAAAGGTGTTACGGTGAAGTTACTTGCAACAGTTGACCTTGGCCCTGAGATCGAGGGCATGGCAGGGCGCCAACTTCGAACGCGTATGGTGACTATCGAGCCTGGAGGCGTCTTCGGCCCGATTCACGACCATAAAGACAGACCAGGCACGGTCTATGTACTGCAAGGAACGATCACTGACCATCGAAATGGAGTCGCTACGGACTATGGGCCGGGAGTGGGCTGGCCCGAGGATAGGAACACCACACACTGGCTTGAGAACAGAGGAACGATTCCGGCGGTGGAGATCTCGGTCGATATAGTCAGGCAAGAGTAAGCTCAGGCCCGACATCTAACACGGTCGGGCCTAACACGCGGCTCAACCGGACGCGCTTCAGTCGGCTTCGCCTCCTTTCGCGCGCCGGTTAGCCACAACATTGGCTGCACACGAAATGAAACGAGATCGGAATTCCTCAGGCACATTCGCGCTTATGCCGATACTGAGCGACTATGCTGCGGCCGAGGGTCTGTCGTTGATCGACGGGATATCACTACCGATTTTAATAGAGCGCTTGAGGCGTGACGTCCAAAGTCACGTGGACAACCCGGCACGCTTGTTCGGGCTACGCACTGAGATGATGTTTGCCTACGTCGCAGCAGCCCTATCGAACTGCCGCCTGATTACCCAAGTGGACTCGGGCCTTTTCTTCTCACGGAATCGCGGTGTTCGTCGTCCCGACTTTCGCGTAGTCACAGAGAACGATCAATTCCTTGTTGAAGTGAAGAACTTCCACCAGTCCGACCCTCTGGCTGCTTTCACGATCACGCCGGAATACGCTGCATCTTTGCGCGAGTACGCTGACATGGTGAATTGCCGTCTCATGCTGGCTGTATTTTGGTCCAGATGGAAGATCTGGACGCTAGTCGATGCCGGGCACATCCCTTCCAATGGCACTCTCGACATGGGCGATGCGTTGAAAAGGAGCCAGATGGGACTTCTTGGCGACTGCATGATATCGACGGTTCCCCCTCTTTCCATTCGCTTCGCGGCTGACCCGGCGAAGCCGCGTACCCTCGACAAGAACGGGCGGGTGAACTTCACAATCGGAGGAGTTGATATCTGTGCCAATGGCACGATCATCAGTGATCCTCTTGAGCGGAAACTAGCCTGGTTCTTCATGCTCTATGGGCAATGGTCTGAGGTCGACCAGCCTGCTGAGATTGCTGACGGGAAACTCGAGTACTTCGAAATCACGATGAACCCGCCTGAGCCACCCAGTGAGCAGCCTTTCAGTTCTCTTGGTTTTCTCAGCCAGATGGTTTCTCGTCAGTACATCGACCTGACAAGCGAAGGCCGAAACGTCAAGCTTCTGGCGCCTGATCGTGATCCGAACGATCTCGGCGTCCTCATTCCCCAAGACTTCAAAGGGGAGACCTTGAAGCTGTGGCGGTTCCAGATGCAACCGAATCTAGATGATCTGAATAGAATAGAGAGCAGCCAACAAGACGCATGGACGGCTACAAATCGACCGCGCGGACGCGGTTGACTTCTGGCGAGCTGCGCGAGCTGCTTGTCGTTGCCGTTGAGAACCGTGAATTGATTCGGAGGTACTGGAATGAACACTTTGGTGTCTGATGCTCTGGCAAGACAGGTGAGGTTCGATGAAGACACCATGTGGGTCGATTTGGCAGATGGGCGTACGCTCGGCGTTCCGCTGGCGTATTTCCCCCGTCTTCTCAACGCCTCCCCTTCGGAACGGGCCAAGTATGTGATAAGCGCCGGGGGAACAGGCCTGCATTGGGATGATCTCGACGAGGATATCTCCGTTCCTGGCTTGCTCCTTGGCGTGGGCGACAGAACCCGCAAGTCAGCGCCATAGAGTGTGGCCGAGATGCATTGACCTGTCCGAAGGAGGGTAGTACCATCTCCGGCGTATGTAACGGAGGCCCGAATGGTGCGAGTGTGTGAGGCAGAATGTCCGAGCCAAGCGCCTACGGCGCACGCGCGAGATCTACACCCACACCTTGAACGAAAGAGGCCACGCCATACGCTGCGCGGTGGATGGGTTGTAGGTAAGCCTATACAGACTGTATAATCATTGTTGGCACGAGAGGAGACTAATGGCAGAGTCGCATAAGGACCGGAGAGAACGTATCAAACAAGAGCTAATCCGCAGACGCGGCGGAAAGTGCCTCTCTTGCGGATACTCAAGGAGTCCCTCTGCTCTCTGCTTTCATCATAGAGATCCCAAGGCAAAGGCATTCAATATAAGCGGAACACGCCTCACTGCCATTCCCAGGAGCAGACTAGAGGCGGAGGTCGATAAGTGCGATGTTTACTGCTTAAATTGTCATGCGGAGTTACACGATAAGGAAGGGTGGGTTCATGAAGGCGGAAAACGAACTCCAAAATGAGGAATGTGCCAACACGCTGTTCCACGCGACGCCGCTAGCGCGTCGCGCGTGAACGGCAACGTTGTGCCACAGAAGATCGAAGATGAACTGGCAGCCAAAGACTATCTGCCGTCGCCTTGACGCTCTGGATGTTCAGGTCGCCAACTACGCCGTTGACCTCGGACTGCGGAAGGCCCGCCAAACACCCCCTTTCCCGCAGCATTACCCTCCCTTGGCAGGCATGCACGACGTCACGATTACGAACTCTGCTCAAACAGATATGCTTGTCGCGTTCTCCGAGCACGGGCTAACCGGCCGTTGGTGTTGGCTCGCAGATGTTGTGGTGCCTCGCCTCCCGCCTGGTGAATCCGTAGCGGTACGGTGTCCGAAGCCTCTCGAAGACACCGCCTTGAGATTCCGTTGTGACCCCGCTCGACCAAACGATAGCAGACTCTTGCCGTTCACAGGGAAAGATGCGGTGCAGGTCGTCACGGTTCTGTCCGAGGGGTACCTTTGCTACAATACTGCGGACGGACGGTATTCATATCACGCAGACGCCTCAATGTGGCGGGAGATACACGATCGGCTTCCCCAATTCAGTGAGTGGCCAATTGAGTTGAATCACGCAAACAGCAACACTATCGATTTTGCCCGACGTCACGAATTGGCCGATGCTGTCCCCTTTGAGGCCGCGCTTGATATCATCGGCTCTCAACTCACACGCGAGCTGCGCGCTAAACCAGATGTCCTGAAGGACGTTTCACCAGAAGCGTTTGAATCGCTCATGGGTTGCGTGCTGCATGACATGGGAATGACGCTCCAGTTGACTACCCGAGGTGCTGATGGGGGGATTGACTTGATCGCGGTGGCGGGACCTTCAATCAGTCCTACGACTCACCTCGTACAATGCAAGCAGTATACGAACAAGAAGGTGGGCGTCCGGTGGGTTCGAGAATTGCTGGGCGTGAAACATGCCCATCGCGCAAGCAAGGCTCTCCTCATGACGACTTCTTCGTTCACCCGGACGGCGTATGCGTTTGCTGCAGATCGTCCGGCTGAAATCTCGTTGATCGACTGGGACCGACTGACGACACTCCTGGAGTGTGAGGAATGAAGAGGCACAACGCGGGTGCTTGTCCTTCTGGAGTTCGACCGGTATTCAGCGAGATGTTTTTGGAATTGCCCTGATCTTGGCCTTTGTATTGATGGTTCAGGGATCCAGGGCGGCCTCCGGCCGGAGCCAAAATTATCTCACGCTGAGACGCAGAGAAGAGCCAGCGGTAAAATGATGCCCGATTCGGAGCGTTGCGGCTTTGTGTGAAGTGAGGTACTTGTGCTCTGACAGTTTGATAGGGGAAAAGCATGACCAATCGTGCGGCGTTTTATGTGGATTGTACGCCGATCATTCCGGCGTGTGGGTTCACGTGCGACAAGTGCATCAAGGAGATGACGACCGTCTTCGGCGGGATGCGCGGGGTCAGGCGGTTCTACCGGGAAGGGGACGGGGTCGTCGTGGAGCACGATGCAAGCGTGGTCACGGCGGAGCAGTTGATGGACATCTTTCGGGGGCTGCCGTCGTTCTATCAGAGCCACTTCGTTCCATCGGTGATGGCGAATCCAGGGAGGTCGGACTGATGGGCGTATCGGAGGAATTCGTGGACTATGTCGTCGAGCAGCTCTCGGGCTGGGGCGAGGTGTCGGTGCGGCGGATGTTCGGCGGAGCAGGACTCTATCGTGAGGGGACGATGTTTGCCGCCCTCGCCGAGGATGTGGCTTATCTGAAGGTCGATGACTCCAACCGAGGCGACTTCCTGCGGGCAGGCTCGGCTCCCTTCGAGCCCTATCCGGAGAAGATCAAGACCACGATCAGGACCTATTTCGAGATCCCCGCGGACGTCCTGGAGAACCCCGACGAGCTGGCCCGCTGGGCCCAGCGCTCCTGGCTCGTCGCCCGAAAGAGGAAATCATGAGCCGCACGGGCTAACGCCCACCCCGCGCGACCGCGCACGTCACACCCCCTGTGATGAAATCGGTATGCACGGCACACCCGGGGAATCCGTGTCAATCCGCGTTCATCCGTGTCTGAGAGACGGGGTTACTCGTCCTGTTCCTCATCGGCTTCGGTGGACATGTAGCCTTGCTGGCCCTCGGTGGCGTAGGCTTTTTCCGCCGGCGCGGCGGGGGCAGACTCGGGCTCTTCGGCCAGGTCGGCGAAGCCTGCTTCGGCGTCGCCGTTCATCTGGTCGCGGACCTTCTCGTATTCCTCCAGCGTCATGAGGACCTCGCGGGCCTGGCTGCCCTTGTACTCGCCGAGAATGCCGGCGGCGGCCATCATCTCGATGATCCGCGACGCGCGGGCGTACCCGACGCTCAGGCGGCGCTGGAGCAGGGAGACGCTGCCGCGCTTGGTTTCCAGGACGACGCGGACCGCCTCGTCGAACAGCTCGTCACGCGGCATGTCGGCGGCGTCCACCTTGCGAAGTTGCGTCAGCTCGGGATGGAATTGCGGCTCGGCCACCTCTTTCAGGTGTTTTACGATCCTCTTCATCTCCGCTTCATCGAGGAAGGTGCCCTGAGCGCGGATGAGATCACTGGTGCCGGGCTTGAGGAACAGCATGTCGCCCTCGCCGAGCAGGGTTTCGGCGCCGTTCTGGTCGAGGATGATGCGGCTGTCCATGCGGGCGGCGACGCGGAACCCGATGCGGCACGGCATGTTCGACTTGATCAGGCCGGTGACGACGGTCGCCTGCGGGCGCTGCGTCGCCAGCACGATGTGGATGCCGACGGCCCGGCTCTTCTGGGCGAGGCGCACAATGTACGCCTCGATCTCCTTGCTGGCTGTCATCATGAGGTCGGCCAGCTCGTCGATCACGATCACGATGTACGGCAGCTTCTTCGGGATCTTCGCCTCCTCATCGGGCGTGCTCGGATTGAACCGCGCGATGATCTCCTCGGTCCCCAGCTTGTTGAATTCGCTGACGTTCTTCACTCGCGCCTCGGCCAGCAGGGCGTAGCGCTCGTCCATCTTCACCGTGGCCCATTCGAGAATCTGCACCGCCATCTGCGTCTCCGTCACGATCGGGCACATCAGGTGCGGCACGGTGTTGAAGGCCGTCATCTCCACCATCTTCGGGTCGATCAGGATCAGCTTGACCTCGTCGGGGCGCTTCGTCATCAGGATGCCGACAATGATCGTGTTGATGCACACGCTTTTGCCAGAGCCGGTCGTGCCGGCGATCAGCAGGTGCGGCATCTTCGTCAAGTCCGAAACCAGCGCCTCGCCCGCGGAGTCCTTGCCCAGGAACAGGGGGATCTCCATCTTGGCCGGCTTGTCGCCCGCCAGTTGCATCATGCTCTTCATCCGCACTTTTTCCTTCTCGCTGTTGGGCACTTCGATGCCGATCGTGTGCTTGCCGGGAATCGGGGCGACGACGCGGACCGCGCCGGCGCCGAGCGCCCGGGCGATGTCGTTGGCCAGGTTGGAGATCTGGCTGACCTTGACGCCCGCCGCCAGCTCCAGCTCGAACATGGTGACCACGGGTCCCGTCTCGCTCGCCACCACGCGGGCATTGATATTGAATTCGCTGAGCAGCTTCTCCAGGTCGGCGGCCTTGGACTTAACTACCTTCTCTTGAAGTGCCGCGTACCCGAACTCGCCCTCGGCCAGGAGTTCCAGCGGCGGCAGCGTGTAGTCATCGTACGAAGGCTGGACGAAGGCGGGCTGCTCGTGCTTCTCCGGCGGGTGTTTCACGTCCGCGGCCGCCGTTCGCTGAGACAAAGCCGGCTCCCCCTCGGCGACTTGGGGCTCCTGCTCGACAGATTCATCGGCCGGCTCTTCCTCATCGAGCGCCGGCGTTGCAGGCTCGACCGTCTTCTCCACCGCCGGCCGCCGGATTGTGTCGCGGCTGCCGAGCGTCAGATGCTTCTGCCTGGCGCTGAGTCTCTGCCAGATATCGCTCAGGGCCTCGCCGTTCTCCTTGGCGACGGCCAACGCCGGGACCAGCACTCCCACGACCCGCCGCACCGCGATGCCGCCCATGGCGAGCGTGCCTACGATCAGGCTGTCTGCCAGCAGCGCCATGCCCACCACCCATGTCGCCAGCACAAGGACGAACGTGCCCAGCCGGGCGAAATTCTCCTTGAGAAAGGCAGTGGCCGAGATGCCGAGAATCCCGCCCGAACCCATCGGAAATGGGTAGACCTTGTGAGGCCAGAAAGAGTAAAACGTGCAGGACGCCGCCGTGGTCAGCAGGATCATCCCGACAACGCGAAATACCATCTGGCCGATGTACCGGCGGGCCAGCTTGGCGACGCAGTAGCAGATCGCCGATAGCAGAATGATGAACGCGCCGGGCCCGATGTAATACAGCAGGTAGTAGGCCGCGAACGCGCCGATTGAGCCGCACCAGTTCGCCGGCGGGTTATTGTGCGGCTGGACGTACGGGCTGGGCCAGTCGCCAATCGCAAAGCTTATGCAACTGAACACCAGCACCACCGATAACCCGACGCCCAGACACAGTAACGCCACCCTGGCGCCCGCCCCAAAGGACCGCTGTCCGCCCTTCTTCTCCCGCGATCGTTTGTTCCTCTTCACTGCACGACTCCTGGGAACTGTCCTATAATAACCGCACGCAAAACACCGGCACCCCATCTGTCCGGTGTCCCACTCCGTTCTATATCGGCACTCGATCCCCGTTTTCTGTATTATTAGACCGTGCTGAAACAATGACGCCGGCTTCGGCTGGCGGAATAGCCATTATCCACTGCACCCCAAAGGCGCAACATCTTGCTTCTTTGGCAAGCATTCTCAGGCAGAGCCATGTAAGTCCTTAAACCGAAAGAGATTATGTTTCTCGCAAAGGGCGCCAAGGTCGCAAAGGTCCAAACATATTCTTGTCTGATCTTCTTGGCGCTCTTCGCGTTCTTGGCGAGAGGAAGCTTTGCTTGCGCCTGAGCGAAGCGAAGCCGCACCAAGCACACAGACGTGTGCCGGCGGGAACCGAGCCCCCGGCCTCTTCTGGCTGTTCTTCCCACGCCGGTGCGCGGGATGCCTCAAAAGAAGGGAGTATTCATACACGGGCGGGCGCGGTGCGCCCCGTTGGCGGATTCGTTCCAAGAAAGAGGATTCTTTGAAATCCCACCTGATTCCCGGTATGTTGGCAGCACAGGGATATAACGGAGCAAGCAGCCACAGGAGCCTGTCTTCTCGAAGGCGTAGGCTCTTTCACACGACGGCGAACCACGGAACGGCTTGGAGCCCCAGATGAACACCGATAAACGCCGATGACGAACGGTTGGTCTCTCGCAAAGCTCGCAAAGAACGCCAAGAAGGCCCACAAACAACCAAAAACGAGCAACGAACAACCATCTTCAACCGGTAGAGTAGGGAGGGACGAAGGCGTCCCTCCCCCTCTTCAAACCGGACGTGCGGATTTTCCGCATCCGGCTTTCCTGAAGATGTCAGCCATCGGCATTCACAGGGTTCGTTTGGGTCGGATCGTG